>Ga0136643_10019684_pt1 | contig 10202 bp, 6 predicted proteins | sample TergutLab28metaG_FD_96883 | JGI IMG/M metagenome (GOLD analysis project Ga0136643, IMG submission 96883) | Labiotermes labralis P1 segment gut microbial communities from Petit-Saut dam, French Guiana - Lab288 P1 (version 3) (version 3) | ecosystem: Host-associated > Arthropoda: Insects >... | reverse complement strand
TCTACTCTTCCATGACCGCGGCACTAGAAGGGGGTGAGTGGTCAGCAGCACGCCCCGGCCGCACTTTACCCCCGGGAAAGACCAGGTACCCATTTTACAGGAGGCTGGGTGGGCCCCAGGGCCAGTCTGGACGGGCGGAAAATCTCGTCCCCACCGGGATTCTATCCCGGACCGTCCAGCCCGTAGCTCAGCCGCTATACCTACTGAGCTACCCGGCCCACATAATATTATTGTATTATAAATAAGACATTATTATATAAGATAATATTATAATATAATAAAATCTTCGTAATTGGTATATTTCCTGTCACGCTCTGTTATAAATCCCATTGAAATTCCTACGGGAAATTTTGACAATTCCCGCTCTAGCTATAATTTCCACGTACGACCCTACAGCTGATCCTTTCATAGCCCCGGCGGACAAGTATGACGTCACGATATCACGAAGCGTTAACGTTTTGAATTTGAACAGTTCTTTGAGGTAATATGAGAGGCATGATCGGCAAAGCAAGTCGTTACAGTGCTGACGCAGGTGACTGTCTGTCAGATACGGACGTGGTAATCAAATCAATGGATGATGAGACAGACAGGGAATGTAGTACGCATAGAATAGGCAAATATGCATACGACAGTTTTGGTCGGAAAAAGTGGAGAAGGAAGCCTACCTGGGAGACCAAGGTGTAGATGGGATGGTAGTTACAAAGTGCGTCCTGTTGAAATAGGTTGTGAAGTAGACTGAACTGATTTGGTACGGAATAGAGACCAGTGGCGGTCTGTTGCGTGTACGGTAATGAACTTCTGGCTTCCATAAAATGCGGGGAATTTGTTGACGGTAGAGCGCCTCTTGCATCTGGTGGCTCAGCACGTTAACCGTCACATTGTACGTATTGCAGCGTATGCACTGTTTCTGTGTGATGAAACTGTCATGGTAGGGGACACGATAAAAGGGACACTCTGCGTCTGAGAAAGTATTGGGTCCTGAAGGGACTCTGCTCTATGTAGTTGTAGGTCAGTTACATAGACAGTCAGCAAGTCAGTCAGTCGGTCAGTAAGTCAGTCTGTCAGTCAATCGGTAAGTTAGTAAGTCAGTCGGTCAGCCAGTCAGTCAGTCACTAAGTAAGTCGGTCAGTCAGTAAATTAGTAATTCGGTCAGTCGGTCGGTCCATCAGTCGGTCAGTAAGTCAATCAGTCTGTCAGTCAATCGGTCAGTTAGTCAGTCCTTCAGCCAGTCAGTCACTAAGTAAGTCGGTCAGTCAGTAAATCAGTCATTCGGTCAGTCAGTCGGTCAGTAAGTCAATCAGTCGGCCAGTCAGTAATTTAGTCGGTCAGTCAGTCAGTAAGTCAGTCAGTCAGTAAGTCAGTCGGTCAGTAAGTCAGTCAGTCAGTCAGTCGGTCAGTCGGTCGGTCATTCATTCAGTCAGTAAATCAGTCAGTCAGTCAGTATTCCAGTCAGTCGGTCTGTCAGTAAGTCAGTCGGTCTGTCAGTGGCGGTTTAAGACTGTAACACTGCAAAACTCCTCTTCGCTGTATTTTCTCCCTCTTTCTCTCTACTTTAGCCATTCCACTGAGCTCCCCTTCCTCAAATTCCATCTTTTATGTTCCCCCTCAGGGCCACGGCCCCATATAAAACTCTCAATAACAATTCATGTTTAAATTACGTCATGTCAGTGCCTCCCTCCCCCTCCCCATCCCTCCCTCCCTCCTACCCCCTCGCGGTTTTTCACTGCGCTTGGTTTAATAAATTTTTTAATCTTGTTTCCGTCCCACTGGTTTAATTTAATGGTGACATTTTCATTTGGCTGTAACTGTGATTTAGGAGAGGCAGAATTGCACACAAATTGCGTGTTGAGGTTTGAGCTGCTGTGTTTTGTGCAGGCGATTAGAAGGCGCCTGTTAATTCGTTACGCTGGAGACTGGCATAAGTTTAATTTAACGTTCTTGTGAGGTCAGAAGGACAAAATAACAACAGCGATCGTGAAATGCAGGACTTTGCTATAAGAACTTTCGTCACCCTGCACACAAAAGCTGAGTCCTCAGTAAATTAAACTCGGTGACGTGGACCGGGGGTAAATGAGTTAGTCTGGCGCCTAACCTACACAGTGGATGACTTTAGTTCGAATCCCGCTGGCGCTAGGGACTTTTTCCTCGCCAATTCCAAACTGACCCCAGGGGGGGGGGCTACCAAATATCATATGGGGTTCTTAAAGGTAAAGTTCACCCTAGAACAGACCACGTAAGTCCAGAGGGGAAGTAGAGGCATAGCTCTACTCTTTCTTTAACCTGGGCACTAGATGAGGGTGGTGGTCAACGCCACGCATCAGATGCTACACCCCCGGGAATGACCGGGTACCCATTGTATAGGAGGCTAGGTGGGCCCCAGGGCCGGTCTGGACTGGTTCGGAAAAGCTCGCCCCACAGCGGGATTTGACACCCGGACCATCCAGCCGGTAGCTACCTGGCCCACCATATTGGGGGTTCTTACTCGGGCTAAAACGATTGAAACTTGAAACTGTTTAATAGCCTATACTGCAGAGCTTATAAAGGCGTGGATACGTTCTTCCACCCCCTCTCTATCTTGATAGCTTCATGATTAATTAAACACATTAACATCATTACGTAAATATGTGAGCTTTGAAGCCCTGAATTTCATCAGAATAATATTGAAAAGTTCAATTCTTACCTCAGAGAAAAAACACTGCCTCGCTGGTACAATGATAGTTGGTTAATATTGTTAGTGATTTTTTTTGCCCCATGGCGCAACAGCCCTTAATGGGACAGTGTCTCCTTATTATCGCGGCTTCACCATCACACCCAGACACATGACACTCGGTAGGACTCCTCTGGACGAGTGATCAGCCCGACGCAGGGACCCCTATTCCACAACACTCAAAAGAGACATACATCAATGCCTCCGACGGTATTCGAACCCGCAGTCCCAACAAGCGGGCGGCCGCAGCCCCACGCCTTGGACCGCGCGGCCACCGGGATCTGTTTTTTAGTGAAATAGTCGCGTTTTATTCCTAGAATTACACCATACGTACGACGTACAGGCTGTGTGGGTGTTTTATGGTTTAGCAGGGTCTGTTCGTACGTGGTAACCACGTGGTTCTTAAACATAGTCTATGCTTGAAATGTTATCCGCGTTCGAGCGGGCACACTCAGCAGTCTGTGTTTATTATCTTTTTCCTCTGTTTCCCCTGCACTGCCCAAATGTAGCGGAGCTGAGAATTTTGTGCTGCAAGTACGTGAAACTGAAGAATATCCATCCCACAACTCTTGGCTGTATAACAGGTTGCATACTGGTTAACGACAGGGGCAGGGCTTTAAATCAATAGGTGAGACTGGCAAACGTCCTTTTCTTTATTTATTGTTACCTGGAACTGGGAACGGTAACTAAAAACCGCAGTGCTGTCGTGTCATGTCATGTTATGTAACAAAACATGTTTTGGCTGCTGTAGAAGCTATCGGCACGGACAGATCCGATACGAGTGTTGCATTCCAAAATCCCTTTTCTCGTAAAGTGGACATAAGACACCGCCTTCAGGCACGGAGGGCGGCAGTAGCGAACAGCTAAAAAGGAGTGGTCTTCTACGTTACGGGATCGGTATTTGTCCTACAGCCACTAGCCTGGTGATCTGCAAAGTGGCCATTGGGTGAGCAAGGAATAAGCTTAAATAAGTCAAAAAACAACTAATGTCTTAGATGGTTTATTTATTTAGGGTGGCGACGTGTTTCGGCCCCTGTTTTTGGCCATCATCAGGCCACATGTATAAATTTGAGTGAAAATTTAACATAATAACTTACATATTCCAAAATCCAAAATTTTGCATTCAGGAGATTTAAATGTAATTGTATACACGTGCATATATCTACTTACAACGAAATATATATGAGAAGTTTGATGTATGTTTGTCCGTGCATCGTTGTACAAGCGTACAGAAGAAAACCAATTAGATGTTACTGAATGATTTATTGCACTTGTAATACGCTCAACATGTTTCGGGCACTTATATGCCCATCATCGGGAACTCGAGACTATACTTGTGTTACTGCCGCATATGGTGTGTAATGACTTGGTTGCTGGTGGTCGGCTGTTAGGAGCAGAGCAACAGGCTATGCGTCCGGGATGAGGGAAATTGTGCGACTACAGTCTTTAGTCGCACAATTTCCCTCATCCCGGACGCATATGAGAAGATATAACTACTTTAGATCTCGCCCAACGTTAGTTACATTACCAATACAGATTTCACTTATGACAATCATACTGGCTGTGATTATGTAATATTACCAATTTTAAAACTAGCTATAACCATGTAAATATGAGAATGATAATGAGATCTCGATGTGTTTTTGATCGATATGACTTATTTTAAATTAGAAAAGGGTTAGGTACATCAAGACACAACTGTCTTTGTATTCTATTTTAATACGCTGACATGTGTTTTGACGTACCTAACCTAACCTTTCCTAAACGCACAAAACACAAAGGGATGATGCACCTAAAGACTTATTTTAAAACTTACATTTTATAGCTTCCTCAAATTTATACTTGTGACCTGATGATGGCCCAAAACAGGGGCCGAAACATGTCGTCAACCTAAATAAATAAACCATCTAAGACATTAATTGTGTTTTGACTTATGTAAGCTTATTCGTTGCTCACTTTATACTGAACACGACGGGGATGACTCACCCAAAGATGACCACTGGGCTTTAAAGGGTTCAGAAGTTAACAAGGACAAAATGTCACACAGGGCCTTCAAAATGGCGGAATACCGTGACGTCACACATTATTCTGCGTGAATGCGGGAAATTTCGTCTATCTGCGCGACACTGTGTGCTGTGTACTGACTTGATTTCATGGTTATCTTTCTCTTGTTTCCGTCCTTGGGTGTGAATACGTGGGGAGGGGTGGGGATAGCAGGTGTGCCTGTTTTATTGTTATCATGCTGAACCCGGTCGATATTTCTGATCAGGCTGACGGCAGTCCTTGGTGTCTTATATTGACGGCGGGTCATAAGCAGAGGGTGTTTCAGAACAGGGTGCTGAGGAGGACATTTGGGCTCAAAAGGTACGGGGTGACAGGGGAATAGAGGAGCTTCGTGATCTCTACTTATCACCAAAAATTATTCGATCGGTCAAGTAAAGAAGTTTTAGAGAACTGGGTTATGAGGCGCTATGAGGGATAGGGGAGGTACATACAGGCTTTTGGTGAGGGGGAAAATACCACTTTGGAAGACAAAGACATAGATGGAAGAATAATATTAAAATTGATCTTCAGGAAATAGGGAGCGGGCGTGGACTAGGTTGATTTGGCGCAGGGCAGTGACAACTTGTGGCTCTTGAAAACGGGGTAATGAGCATTCTGTTGAGTTGAAATGTGTGTAATTTCTTGACTAGCTGAGGAACTGTCAGCTTCTGAGTAGGGACATTGGTGCATGGAGCCTACTTCGGTTCCTGCCCACGATTAATGTTAGAATAGCGTAGAATTACGATTCTAACGCTTCCTTGAACTTTCTTCTTAACCAAAATAATAAGATTCTTAATCAAGATTGTCAATAAAAATTATCACTGAAGATTATGAATCAAGATTATTAACATTCTCAATCAAGAATATAAATGAAGATCATCAATCCAGAAAATTAGTTATCAAAGTTATGAAACAACATTATCAAGGTTATCCATCTGGATTATAAATGACGACTCTCAGTATTCTCAGTGAAGATTATGAATTAAGATAAACAAGAACCTAAATCAAGATTTCGAAAAATAATGCTCAATCCTCTCTCAGTTTTATTCCATTATACATAACCTGTGTATTTCATGTAGAACTATTAGGAAAGCAAGAAGCATATTTTTTCAGCCTATCGTCCCTCAAACCGCAGTGCTAAGTGTATGTTCCGTAATGTTCCATGATGTTCCGTAATGTTCCATGATGTTCCGTAATATTCCGACACCAAAACTCTGTATTTTACTCAAACCGCACTTCTGTTGACACATTTTATATAACTTTTGCGACAAACAGTGACTGTTGCACTAAACTTCATCATCTTGCTGGTCTTTGCAATCGAGAAGCAGTGTGTGTACTGTGACAAGAGAGTGAATTTTTGTGTATTGTGAAATTAACCAAATAATTAGAAGGGTTAACTTTTGTCTCCCAGTTTGCCATCTCAGGTCAATATATACAGAACTGTAATTTTGCCTGTTGTTTTGTGTTGGCGTAAAGATTGGTATCTTACATTCAGGGAGAAACATGGTCTAGCTGAGGACCTCTTAGCTTCTCAGGAAGGACTCGGATCCATGGAGTTAATTCAGTTATTTAGTCAGTCAGTTAAGTTAGTTCAGTCAGTCAGTCAGTCAGTCAGTCAGTTAGATACTTCAGTTAGTTCAGTTAGTCATTTATTTCAGTTAGTTCAGTTAGTCAGTCAGGTAGTTCAGTTAGATCGGCTAGTCAATCAGTTAGTCCCGTTAGTTCAGTTACTAAGTCAGTTAGGTAGTTCAGTTAGTTCTTAAAAGGGTTAAAAGGAAAAGTGAGAAAGAAGTAGATATGAATGCAAAGGAGCAGATAAAGACGAAAAGAGGGAAAACCCATGTTAAAAGTGAGACATTTCATTTGGAGGAGAAAGATATCGTCAGTATGCTATCCTTTGGGTGCTGCCCTTACGGTTTGAACTCATCAGGACCCCCCTTACTGTTCAGGCCACCAAATTTTTATGACGAAGTTATTTGAAAAGTACTAAATATGCAGTTCTTACCGCGCAGTAAACACTCCACATTCCCATTTGAGCAATCATACACTCTTTACTCTGTTGGTCAAATCGATGTTTGCCCAACAATAGACTGTGCGAGGGACACGCCAACATCTGAACATAATAGTGGTGATATAAATAAGTTACCTCAGACCTATAAAAGTTTCAAAGTACTTTTTGTAATCCGTGGGCGTTTGACATCGATTTAACCCTTATCCTGCTAACGTGGAGAATGCTGTGTACTCCTAACATTACCAGCAGGTGGCATAAGGAATTTAATTCGGCGTTTAAAGGGTTAATTCTAAATACAGCACTCTAGTTTATTTCTGTAGAATTAGTTACATGGAGTTACGGTCGGAGGTCGTTTGTACAAACTATCTGATCAGAATAAGTTTTAAGTATACAGGGTGTTCTCTTACAGGGTGTTCTGTACTCACAGAAATATGTACTAGGCGAGACATTCACTGTGAAGCAGGATTTTAAAAAGTTACTATCAAATCAGTGTTAAGAGAAATTTGCGTGCGTAAAAGTATGATTTACATTTTATTATTTGAGTGAATTTATTCCTACGGTTTTTGCTTTGTGTGGTTTTTCTGCGTGTTGAAGAAGGATGGCCAGTTTTACAAATGAATGTCATCTACATAAGTGACTTGTTCCGGCTATAGCTGTATAAAACGTAATAAACTGACTGAATGGCTACCGATTTTGGAACTTGTAATGGCAGACATTAATCGCATCTGAAATTATAAGATGTTACAGTAAGTGGATTTGTTTGATGGAACCGAAGTTATTGGCAGTTGTGCGAGATGGGAACGGGAAAGCAAAAGCAGCAAGCTGATAAATTCAACCCGATTTCACATTTGAGGTTTTCATGTCCGTAAATTACAAGACTTCGGCGTGTGGGATGTGACGCCTTGCAGTCTGGTAGGTAGTTATCAGCGATTGGGTGGAACATGTTACCTCCATCTTCAGGGAAAATTTACATGAGATGCGATGATTTAGATTAATCGGCTGCATCCGTCTTTAGAATGGAAATTTTCCTACCAATAAGATTCAGTCACCAGGTGCCACCGAAACGACGCCATACTGCAGAATGCCTAAACATTAACCATGGTGGTTTTTTTCGTGAAAAGGGAAAATGATGATTATTATAATTTTATGTCATACATAATATTATGGAACAACGGTACGAGATTCTTCTCCCCTCTACAACCTTCTGCGCTGGCTCTGGGGCTCACCCAGACTTTTATTCCATGGTTTCCTTCCCGGACTTAAGCCGGCCGGAGCGTGCGGTTGACCACTCATCTTTCTCCAACGCCGCGTGTAAGAATAAATGGAGCTGTACCTTGCTGCCCCAATACGCCTTCATGACTTGGCGAAGTACAACTTTACCTTTTGTAGTTAGATTCTCACGGTGGTCGCTATAAACGTTATTTTCTTCCTAGATGTGGCTCCGTCCAGTCTGGTATAAACTTACGGCATTGCGGAGGGAACTGCTGCCTCCACTATCGTGGCGGTTGAAGTAGCTGATTCCCCAGAAATGTCAGTTAAGTTTTACCATTCTGCACGGCATCACAACCTAGAAGACGGCGACCTTCTACAGGGACATTATTTTATCTGGCAAACGTTGATAGCCACTTCCTGTCAGCTGTCTTCGACATGCAAGGAACAACATGTTGGTTAGAAGTTACACATGTCTGCAAGCCGAAGGAAAACTTCCCCAGAGCCTCCCTCAAGTATGACGACTAAAGACGTAATATTAGCCAAAAACCCGATCGTGTGTTTTGAAATCGGGAAATCAAATATATGATATATCGTAAATTAAGCCATCGTCAGAGTGGGTATAGGGGAACGCTGCTGGTGGCGCAGTTGGTTGACACACTGCGCTACACGACTCAAGGTCGCGGGTTCGATTTCCTGTGATGTCATTGGAATTTTTCATTGACATCATCTTTCCGGTCGCACTATGGCCCTGGGGTTGACTCAGCCTCTAACAGAAATGATTACCACGAATATTTACCGTGGGCTAAAAGTGGTCTGTGTGTAGGGCTGACAACCTTACCACCTTCATATGTCGATTGTCTTGAAATCTTGTAGCCTTAACCTCCTGGAACCCTCAGGGACTGTTCAGGCCTGTAATGGGATTGCTTTACCTTTACATTTACCCTTACCAGGGTGTGCATAGAAATTAAAAAGATAAAATTTGCAGTTTAGGTCTGACACGTTCCGGTCTCACGCATCCAGAAGTCTCTTCAAAGATATACAATGATTCCTTCTGCCCGTTGGGCAGTAGTATTTCATTAACCTGGGTAATCTATTTCTAGGCATTCTATTTACATGATGTATCCAGTTTCTCTTGTATTCCAGTAATTTGTCCAAAATTGGTGTTTTACGTATATATATATGTGTGTGTGTGTGTGTGTATATATATATATATATATATATGTATGTTTCGCAAAGTTTAGAAGAGAACAAGTAGCTTTGTCATATCTGTCTGTCTGACTACATTCAGCAGCTCGTCTCGTCTCCCACTATACGGATTTTCATGGAAGTTGACACTTGAAGATTTTTCGAAAATCTGTCGAAAAAAAATCAAGTTCCATTAAAATCTATTGTACATGAAGACCTGTGTACATTCGTGACGTCATCTGGCCGAATTCTTCTCAGATTAAGAAAATTTTCGGACAAACGTGGAGAGAATAAAAAAACCACATTTTTTCAATAAATCTTTTCCTGAAAATCGTGCGTTTTTTGCGACAATGTGGCAATGTGGCAGAGCCGGACAGGCCGTGTGTCACAATAAGTGCTGCAAATTGCCATAAAAGCTGTTTTTGTGCAAAACTCGCCATCTTTATATGGATGACAGTGCCTTGCAACTCCACGCTGTACACAGAACGCATTTTTACGTTTCCATTGCAAAAGTGTTTATGCGAACGCGTCAAAATTTTATGTAATAAGTACGAAGCGTCTGTTCTGGCTGCTCTTAACACAGTGAGTTGAATTACCTCAAATTTATCATTTTATCTGCAATACGTTGAACTAATCTTTTGTCTTCCAGGTTGCTATCCAAAAATTTAAAGATCACGATATATAGAACTATAATTTTGCCGGTTTTTTTGTATGGGTGTGAAACTTGGTAGCTCACATTGAGGGAGGAACGTAGGCTGAGGGTGTTTGAGAATAGGGTGTTGAGAATATTTGTGCATAAGAGGGACGAGGTGACAAGGGAGTGGAGAAAACTACATAACGAGGAACTTAATAATATGTACTCCTCACCCAATATTGTTCGGGTCGTAATATCGAGAAGAATGAGGTGGGCAGGGCATGTAGCGCGTATCAGGGAGAGGAGAGGCGTATACAGGGTTTTGGTGGGGAAACCTAAGAGGAAGACACCACTTGGGAGACCCAGGCGTAGATGGGAGGATAATATTAAGATGGATCTTCAGGAAGTGG
>Ga0136643_10019683_pt1 | contig 10202 bp, 7 predicted proteins | sample TergutLab28metaG_FD_96883 | JGI IMG/M metagenome (GOLD analysis project Ga0136643, IMG submission 96883) | Labiotermes labralis P1 segment gut microbial communities from Petit-Saut dam, French Guiana - Lab288 P1 (version 3) (version 3) | ecosystem: Host-associated > Arthropoda: Insects >... | reverse complement strand
TAATTTGTTGGAAAGAGGGGAAACAGGCTTAAAGAAGAAAAAAAGGGAAAAAAGGTTTAAAAAAAAAAGCCAAACAAAAACCCCAACCTTTTGTAAAAAGTGTACCACCCCCCCCAACCCCCCCCCCTCCCAAATAATCAAAGTTACCTGACAACTAAAGTAGAAACTACGATAAGACAATGTCACCGCAATGATTGACAAAGGCCAAAAAAGACAAACCTCAAGGATATATTAGATACTGCATCAAGCAAATTAATCATATTTTTTAAAAAAGAGGCGAAAAATGGATGGTCACAAACACGAATCGACAAGACTCTTGCTAACAAGAGATAAGTAAAAAAAATCCATGAAACAAGCATTACATAAACAGCTAACTGGAAAAATTAACTGGCTTACAAATTCTCAAAATATATTACCAATATTGCAACTGACGCACTGAACCTTCATAAAGCATTGAACAAAAAAAAATGCTTTATGTCCAACAGGCAACCTACAAGACTTCCAGACGATTGCCACGAACTGGTATCTTTTGATACAGACAACAAATATACAAATTCGACCTGTCTAACCCCCTATTCACGCAGTAAAAGTTAAAAACAATCACTGTACGGTTTCCTTTCTACATGTTTCTGCACTCCCAGGGTACCATCAGAGCAGGAAAAGTGTGTGCTGATTGCATCTATTTTTTAATTTTTTGGTTACAGCAGGTTGAATCTGAAGTCATGCACGGTGCATACAATATTAAAATATATTTATGTTCCAGCACAAGACCAACTGAACAAAACTATGCATTTCCCAAACCAATCAACTGAACCTACATTAACTTTGTAACTGTTCTATATGCTTTGTGGCCCCATGTCATCATATTCCTGAGATAGAGAGTATACTTACCAGCAGGTGAAGAGTAAATTGCAGGGATGCCAGGCTGGATGAATGGGATGCCTTGTGATGTTATCAGAGCAAACTGCTGTCCAGCTGCTGCTGCTGCTGCCATTGCAGCACTGAAACTTGCTGCAGCAGCAGCAGATGAAGATGGAGAGGAGTGTGGTGGGAAAACTGAAGGATGATGATGCAGACCTGTTCCATGTGGAGGCAGCCCACTTACAGGACCCTGAGGAGTCTCAGAGCCTGGACTATGCTGTTCGTTCACAGACTGACCCCCTGAAATACAGTACAAAGACAATCAAACATTCTGTTTTCACACTTACTGAAATAGAGCAACCAGCTGTATGTTTGCCTGTTTCTTCATTGTGGAACCAGCCATATACCCCTAAGTGTACAAATGCATTGAACTTTGTGTGTGTGTGTGTGTGTGTGTGTGTGTAAAACCCTAACAATCTCTCTCCCATACTTTTTTGGTGCTGAAACTTCTTGGAAAAATCAACATCATTATACAACACTACACATGGCTAAAAACTTGATCATGCTCTTTCATAATCATAATTCATTTCAAATACCATCTTAACATCTCGAACTAATTCATTCTGGTACAAATTACCTTCCATCACAAACCTCAATCCTGTCATTTGTGCTAACAGATCACACCACCATTCACATGATCTAACACCTGACATTTAAGTAATATTACTACCATACTCAGTCATAAGGTGGGTCCACACTTGTAACATTACCGCGTAATGTAACACCGTTATCGTGACAGTGTGAATGGGGCTCGTGACCGCATAATGTATCAAAAGTTGGTTGCGAGGTCACGTTACGGACTTGTTCGGTGCGCTGTCAGTATTTGGCTGTCACATTGAAGGGATGATATGGTTACGGCCAGAGCAAGTGTGGACCAAGTGTGGACGTAACCGTTATCATCCCTTTGATGTGACAGCCAAATACAGACAGCGCACCGAACAAGTCCGTAACGTGACCTCGCAACCAACTTTTGATACGTTATGCGGTCACCAGCCCCGTTCACACTGTCACGATACGGTGTTACGTTACGCGGTAATGTTACAAGTGTGGACCCACCTTTAAACGTACTGAACACCTAAGTTACAGTCACTCATACAATGTAACACACGAGCAGTAATTTCTTCTATAGATGTTAATGTTAACTACATCCAGATGAATAAAATTAAAAATAAATGTCCATAATGGAGTGCACTGAATCTGTACCTTTGTTGCTGTCAAGATCAATGTCAAGAAGCTAGAATACAACATTCAAAGATCTTGAAACCTTTTAACTGTTACAGAGATAAAAATAAAATGTTTTTACTACCGGGGCCATTGTTGATGGAATCATTACTTTCTTCATTGTTATTATCTTCTGGTTCCCTCTTGAGAGCTGGGGGACTAAGAGCACCACTGCTGTGTTTTGCGATATGGGGCCGAAGCCGGTCCAATTCTGAAAAAGCCTGCACCAAAAATACAACAATTAGCATAGTTCATATACACGAATTAAGCAAAAAACGTGTATCACTTGTGGTGTCACAAGTAATACACTGAAACTGTAAAATACATCCTGGACAACTGCATATTTTTGTGTGCAGCAGGGCAATAATTAATTTGTTTTGAAAGGAAATCAGTTCTTCAATCACTATCACATTAAAAAAAAGTCCTTTCTGCTGCATAAAGATCCACTCAGTATTAAAAAAAATGTGCATATTTTTCCACATGACATATGTCGGATAGATGTACATAGCATACCTGGTTACAGGCATTGCAATGATAATGCTCCTTTCTTTTTAGTTTGCAGAATGGGCGACTACAGGATTGTTCAGGACCATAGCGGACATGGCGTTCAAGTGACATCCAGTCTGGCCTTGAAACCATGTCATGTTGCTGGGACTGCTGCTGCAGAAGACGAGACAATGACTGTTGGGGCCCTCCTTCCGACCCAGCAGGTTCACTTTTGACATCTGCAGACAACAGGAATTTTATTGCTAACTCAACCTGCCAACCCTTTCAAGCAGGTATTGGATTGTGAAGGCTAATTCTTCCATATTAAGACTGCATGAGTGCATACTTCCATATCCTGAGAAGATTATGGACTTAATGCAGAATGCTGGGTTAAGTAGGACACAAATGGCATCACAGTTTATGTTCAGCGATTCCAAAACATTCTTGTTTGCGTATTTTTTTTCTTGGACTGCCTGAATATGAAGACAAAGGTACTACAATCCTTCAAAATACTGGCAATTACCGAACGAAGTAGTGTCACAGCCAAGAAGAATGGGAACTCAGTAACTGCTACAAAAACCTCAAGTCTCACATGTGGCCAAACTGACTTGTCTACTGTGTGCCACACAATAAAAAACAATCGTACCTCCATGCTGCACCTATTATAACAATTTGACATTTAAGAGATCCGAGTTCCTAGTCAAGAAAGTTCACAATCCAGTCATCAAAACACTTTGTTCGTTAATTTTGTTGTAACTCTACAACATTCTGTGGATATAATGTTAAATATCATGAAGTGAGATCTGATGCCTTCATTGCAGTGACCACGAACAGTGTTGTGGTGTCTTCTGGGACATGACAGCAATTTTAATGATAAAAACATTTCATACTGAAGCAGCTGACAAGAGATACTGTATTAAAAACATTTCACGATGCAGGAACGGTAACTGCCAGTGCTATATCAGTACAGACACACTTGTATTACAAGAGCAAAAAATTTGGTACATATTTTGCTCATTCAGTCTGACACAGATTAACATAAAGCCAAAATCATCCTTCACTCCTGTGGAGGCTGGTGTCCTTTCAAACCAAAAAATATTAATTACCCAACAGAATCGTATATGACCACAACAGACGACCTTCAGATGTCTCCTGATGAAAGTAAATTACCACCCCTATGGTATGTAAGTACACAGACAGGGCGATGGAAAAAATAGTTTTTATCTATCAAAAAGAAAAATAATTTTATATACAACAGCCAAAAGAGCTTCCAACACAATGGGGAAAGACGATGGCAGAATAGGAAAAAAGCTCATGCAGCAGTTAATGTGATGGGGTGTTAACGTAGTAGTACTGGCTGGGGGCGGTGAGGAACGAGCGAGGTAACACTGGACGCAAGCTGGATTGCATGTCACTAGAAAGGGACAATATGGAACATGATCCTCACGCACCTGTTCCTGAATGCTGCCTGTTCCTGCCTTCTGACGATGTTTCGTTGTTTGGCACGGTGATGATGGCACCACAACGAGGTTGAGGGGGAGATGGAGGGGAAGGGGAAGTTCCTCTGGATGATCTGGAAATACCACCCACTTTCCCTAGTGATGCGGAAGATGTAGATGATGAAGAGGAAGAAGAGGAACAAGGATTTGAACCCGTACCAGCACCACCACACGAAAACGCAGACAGCGGGTAAAAAGTTCCCGAAGCCTTCACCACTAGAGACAGAAAACCAAAAGCATGGTCACACAGACACGAACGATGCGCTGTCATGATCCTGTGCTTCAAAACATGACAGCCTGCAAATGAAATCTGGTGGTGGCAGTGATGATGATAAAACACACAGAAGTGCTGCTCACCAGCAAGGCCCTAATTTTTGTCTGTAGAAATAATTTAACAGAAATTCCACTTACAATTTTTAAGACAGAACTGTCCCTTAAGAGGTACAAGGTAAAGTGCACTCTTGTTTTGTAAAAGGTAAGGTAAAGTGCACCCTTGCACAGGTACTGAGGCTCTGTGCAGGCCGTACAGCCCATAGGAGGAGTAGAGGTATAGCTCTGCTCTTTCTTGACAACGGCACTAGAAGGGGTGGGGGTCAGCGTCACACCCAAGCCGCTCTTTACCCCTGGGAAAGACCCGGTACCCATTGTACAGGAGGCTGGGTGGGCCCCAAGGCCGGTCTGGACAAGTGCAAAAAATCTCACCCCCCCACCGGGATTCGATCCCTGGACCGTCCAGCCCATAGCCAGTCGAAGTGTCCCTTAGATGTCTGTTTATTTTGGGTGTCTAGCTGACAGGTTATAGTGTGTCAATTGTCATGACCAGTCAAAATTACATATAGGCTGAGTGGGAGTTACAATTGCAGTACGTCAAAATGTAGCACTAAAACAATCAAATGCTTAGGATACATCTATAAAATAGGGGCAATGTAAAAGATTTGGAGGGGGAAAAAAAACATTATCCCACCCTGAATTTATGAAGAATTCCACAAAGCACAGAAAATCTTTCACTAAATTGAAGTGCACACTATCAAGAGTATACAATTTCAACAAACTAGCTGGCATGAATGTAATGGTATTCTATTAACTGTGCAAATGAGTACCAACAGAGCTGCAGACACAATAAGTGAGTAATGGGGATAACAGCAGAGTAGGTGAGATGGGAACTCAGAATGTAGCTTCAACTGTGTACAGAGAAAATTGCAAACGGACTGAGAAGAAATCAAGAGACAGTGCTCTATAGCTGCATTACGTCTAAATCAATAACACACAATTTTATGGGCAAGGGTACATATTTAGTGAACACTGTCTATTGAATCTGTCAGACAACATAACACACAATTAGTATTTCTAAGAACACAGTTTGGTACTTGGATTACAGCATTGATTCAGGTCCAACACCACACAGAGGCAGGCAGAGGACAAACATTTATTGGGTTGAAGTTTGCTTCCTTGCAAATTACAACAATGTTCAGAAGTTGGGTTCTGTATTTTACATCCAGTGTCCAATCAAGAACCACTGTTCCTCAAACACAATAAGGACAGAATCTACACAACAGAAGTGGCGACCATTACGGAAGTTTTCCTGTGTTTAATAATAAAAAAATAGTCAATGGATCAAGTGTCTATTAATTTGTCTATTCATATAATAAAGCACAACAAGATGCACTAATTTCTCAAATTTATTTTTGGAATAAAACTCTACATGTTTCGGACAGTTCTTCTGTCCTTCGTCAGGAGTTTTTCACTGTACACACAGCAATGGTATACGTCATACAGGTTTGCTGACAGCTCGCAGCAAACCTGTATGACATATACCACAGCTGTGTGTACAGTGAAAACCCCTTGATGATGGACAGAGGAACTGTCTGAAACATGTAGAGTTTTATTCCAAAATAAATTTGAGAAATTAGTGCATCTAGTTGGTTTTATTATATGAATTTATCACAACGCACGGTCACCTGAACGTCAAACTAATTTGTCTATATATATAGGTGCGCTAGACACTGGCATTATATGCAGACCCTGATATGAAGCCATTCCCAGCAATGAACTAGCACGCAGCTAGTACAACAGATTACAAGCAGCGAGTGCATTTTCGTAACGTTCAAATCCTGACAGTATCACACACACACACACACACACACATCTCCTACAAACAAGCTTTAATCTCACTAATCCATGGCCACTTGGCCATTTCAACTGTTCTACCTGTGGTCTTGTTTGACGATGTTTCTGGAGAAGTGGCACGCATCTGTGGAGTTCTTACAAGGACTGGGGAAGCAGCACTGGGTGACAATGACATGCTGTCAGCAGTAGATACTTCTGATTTGATGTGAACTGGAGACTCTGTTAGAAAGAAGTGCTGCTGTAGGATTAAATATACACACATTCAAACACAATGCAAGTATGCTTCAGATAGTACATGTTGGGATCAGTGACACAAACATTTCACACTATGTACATCTTCTTTGTATAATTTCTTTCAAAAAAAAAAGTGCCCATTAGGATCTGAAATAACCTTCCCTCATGACTGCCCAGAGTTACCAACTGCAATAAATCTACATCAGGAAGGAACACAAAATTTCCACAGTTACGAATCGACAAAATAACGATGGCAGTTTGTATTTACTGAAGTTCAGAGGTGTGATGTCTGCATATAATATACTTTAACCCATGTGTACTAGAAGAAGACGCAGATCTGCTCACCTCGCTCTTTCTTCAGACTATGACAGCCTGTTGACACTGGAGAGTCACAGCTCCTACGATGACCACCAGATGTCTCATGAGCAGCTTCATTTGCTTCTTCTGCTTCGCCACCACTACCACCATTACAGTGCTTTTGCTCGTGGATGGCCATGGTTGAATACCGCACAAATGAGTATCCACAGCCAGGGCGAATGCAGTGGAAGTGCCGATTTATTCTGTTACTGCACACATTTACATAATCATTAAATACCAGAATGTGTACACAAACAAGTAAGTTCAAACATCTAACAAATGTTTATACCATGACCTATGACACTGCCACTGTCTGGTTTAACCCCATGCCAAGGCATTTAATTGTACTATATTCTAATGTTAACCAGTGATGTAAATGCCCACCAGGTTCCCCATTTTGCCGTTAAGCAAAGGAGCAGCCACTTAAATTTACTACATAAAATATTAAGACTTTTAGCATGTGAGGTCTGACATCATTCACAGTTACTATGAACATTATTGTCTGCAGCAATGTGATGCCATGAAATCTGGTTGATCTGTACAAACATTCCAGAGAAACCCACTTCTGTACCCTGAAGATGGTGGCACCAGGTTCCTCCAAAAAGTTAGTACGTATCTACGAAAATAAGACGAGATGTGTACTGTTACGTGGAACGGCACACAAACAATTAGGAAAGCTATTAAAATAATTACATGTAATCCAAAGATTCCTGTTGCTACAAGAAACGTTGATACTCAGGCTGGGGCCAAAACTGTAAATTGGGCTTCCCCATATTCATAACCGTGTAGCAAAATACAGTAAATTCCTAGTACAAATGTCACATTCCAGAAGGCATTACCCTCTGGATTTAGAAAGCTTTGTGGACACAGTCAGTGACATTCAGCAATGTTATACACTCCAACCTGTGGCTCAGAACTTGGAACTGCATATAATTTCACGTATACTTTTTGTTTCTGTAAATTGCATAAAAATATCACAAATGAATGGCTTAACATCTTAATGGGTGGCTGCAATGATGGCTGGAAAAGAGACATGAGACGGCACACGCTAGGTGCAGATTATAATTTTGGTGTCAAGTGCTACTCAATATTCAGACTGTAGCACCTGTAGTGGTTTTGGTAGTAACACTCAATGTTGAAAGCATCATGGATTGATCAATGAGTAAACAGCACTGTACATTAATGTATATATTTTAAATCAGAACAATTCCCTTTTCACTAGCCTTTATTACAACAAACATTTATTTACAAAAAAACTTAAGAAGTTCATAACCACCAACACTAGATCTGCTAATAATTTTCATCTACCCATTACCAAATATACTTAATACCAAAAAGGAGCTTATTATACAGGAATTAAAATTTTTAATTATCTTCCTGCTCATGTAAAGAATGTTTGTTTGTTTGTTTGTGTTTGTTTTTGGCGCAACAGCCCCCATTGGGCCAGGGCCTCCTCATTCACGAGGTTTCTAGATCACACACGACGACGCACCACAGTCGGTAGGACTCCTCTGGACGAGTGATCAGCTCGTCGCAGAGACCTCTACCTGACAACACACAAAACACTCACAACAGACAAATATCCATGCCCCTGGTGGGATTCGAACCCACGATCTCAGCAGGTGAGCGGCCGCAGACCTACACCGTAGACCACCCGGCCACTGGGACCGGCACATAAAGAATGCAGCGAATAAAATACAAATTTTTACACGGTCCTTAAGGAGATTTCTTCTTGGTAACTCATTTTATTCTACTGATGAATATTTTAATGCTAATAACGATATATATTTCTGACTGTAATGATTTCATGATATAATTAATATTTTACTGTACAATCATTGTATTATAATTGTCTTCTGTCATTTGACACCTGCAATTTAGCAGATACATTGTATTGCACATTATGACTATTTCCACATCCTGAGGTTGTACCTGTAAATGGATAAATGGAAAATAAAGAAATGATGATGATGATGATGATGACTGATCATAACACAGTGAGAGAAGGAGCTGTCACATCAGCCTAGGCACTACACACCTGTGACAGGAGGGGAGGCGACAATCAACCGTGCGGTCGAAGAAGAGGAACCCATCCATGATGTCAATGTTGTCATGGAAATCTTTGGAGTGCATGATGAGTATATCCTCACGATCAGTGACATAGAAACAGCGTGGCTGGCTGCAGTGGAAGTGCTGACACCTGGTGTTATATGGGCACAATGCATCTGGACAAGGCGTTCCTTCAGGAAATGAGTAGAATCCTTCTTGCAGGAGATCAATTCGATGCTGTAGAGCACAAAAATGTCCCTTTACATCAACAGTACCCTTCAACTGCAACTACATAACCTTCCTGCAATCTATTCCAAAGAGGATCTAAGTGTATGAACCATTGACATGCAAATGTACATGGCCAACACCACAAGAAAAGCATGCTGATATACATTACAAATGGAGACTGTATTTCATTTCTATCAGCTTGCTTTCTACATTCTTTAAAAATTGTTGCTAAAAAAGGCATTTTTTTTCTCACGATAAGAAACAAACTAATGAATTATAACATCTGGTAGGCTAAGTGAAAAAAACTGATTATTCATTCATAATTCCTTTACTGCATTCCTGGCATTCATCACCCCATTATTACTGTCTTTCAGATCCACTGTCACTAAACCAGCTTCTAGCTTTCGAAGTAAGCTCCTGACACACGCACATCCCATGCAGCACATAAAGGTAAAGGTAAAGTGCACCCTTGTACAGGCCTTATGGCCCGTAGGGGGAGTAGAGGTATAGCTCTACTCTTCCTTGACCAGGGCAATAGATGGGAATGAGGGTTCAGTGTCACGCCCCGGCCGCTCTTTACCCCCAGGAAAAACCTGGTACCCATTTTACAGGAGGCTGGGTGGGACCCAGGGCCCGTCTGGACTGGTGCAGAAAATCTCGTCCCCATTGGGATTCGATCCCCAAACCGTCCAGTCTTTAGCCAGTCGCTACACAAACTACACTACCCGGCCCACATGTAGCACATAGTAATACAATATTTTCAGCACCTAACTACATTGTGCACCGGCTGAAGTCTACTTCTCTTCCAAAAAATGGAGGGAGGAAAGAAAGAAATACCGGGCTCTTTATATTATCTGTGTGTGCACATCACTTCCACTGTTGAACCAGCTGACCGATTTTCATGAATTTTTTTTATAAACATTATTATACCCCTGTATGGTACCAACCCAGCCTACACTCTTAATAACAAGACGATGGATATACAAATTATCGGGGGGGGGAGGGGGGGGGGGAACACCCCCACTTACCTAAATCCTGAATTGCTGTATTAAAATAAAAACTGGAAAAATAAATTCCTTC
>Ga0136643_10019682_pt1 | contig 10202 bp, 4 predicted proteins | sample TergutLab28metaG_FD_96883 | JGI IMG/M metagenome (GOLD analysis project Ga0136643, IMG submission 96883) | Labiotermes labralis P1 segment gut microbial communities from Petit-Saut dam, French Guiana - Lab288 P1 (version 3) (version 3) | ecosystem: Host-associated > Arthropoda: Insects >... | reverse complement strand
TGTGTGTGTGTGTGTGGTGTGTGTGTGTGTGTGTGTGTGGTGTGTGTGTGTGTGTGTGTGTGTTCTCTGTGTTTCTGACAATACACAGCCCGAGCGCTGTGCACGTGTATAATAAAATATGGTTTTTGTCTGTACCTCTGTGACAGCTATAACTCATCAGGATGATTATGTGATGTACCAAGCCAAATATCATCAAAACTGGTCCGTGGCCTCGGGTGTTACCAGAGAGCAAGTGTAGGAGTTGGGCGTCATCAGGTGGCAGCACTGCGGCTGATGGGACGAACATTTGGTATGCTCTAAGGAAAGAGAAACGATCGCGTAAATAGATCGTGGAGCAGCGCGTGGCAATAATAGTCTGCAGCGACTGATTTATATTTTCAATAACTTTAGATTTCTTACACGTTGTAACTGTGAACACAGTGTGACTGGATGAAGACCGGGCACACAGCTTCTGATGTATAGGATTGGATCAGTCAAGGCTTGTCTGTGGAAACTGGAGTTAAAATGTGAAACGTGAAGCATTCGTAGTTGAATTTGAACATTTTACTGGTTTAATGAAAAGTTTTCTAATAAATTGGTGGTGTTGGTGGTGGTGGTAGTAGCGGTAGTGGTGGTAGTGCTGGTGTTGGTAGTATTAGTAGATTAGTAGTAGTGGTAGTAGTAGCAGTAGTAACAGTAGTAAATTATTATTTTGGGCAAATTTCATCGATCTTGGATTTCCCATACACAATGTTTCGGCAATTGGATTTGCTTCAGTCATCAGACCACGATATGGGCCCTTTAGCAACAGCTACCGTTGAGAGGATATGGAGTCCCTGAGCAGGCACATAAGATCCTGTGTCAGAAATGTGACTAAGTCACTGAGCTCTTGTCTTCCCAACATTCACGACAAGTCACAAGTAGTGTCTTATTTACTCCCAGTTTCCATACACCACCGTTGGCAATACCCACTATCGGCTTACTCTTGAGTCCGGCAGAGAGCTCTAGTGGTGTGCCCACTGTCAGGGTAGGAGCACAGGAATCAGCAGCAAACAGAGAAAGCAGTAACTGTGGGATTCCATGTCAATGCTAAGCCGAAAATCTCTTGGCTTTGGTTTTTGTGTTGGCGGAACGCAGTAGACGCTCAAGGGATTCGATCTTGCGTCATGTTAGAACGAGATCTGTCGGACGTAGAATTGGTATCCATGGTCACACGAGCTCTGCAAATTTGTTCACTGATCCAATTCCGTTTAAAAAGAACTAGTATAGACAGCTGCATTTTTTTTCTTTATTTGACGACCCTTGAAGCTGTGCAATTTGTACAAGACTTCTGTGAGAGAATGTTGGCATTTCAGGCTTAATTCTTTATTGATTTGCAAATAATGGTGCAAGCTGCAAAGTGCGTTTGTCCAAGGACTTGATCACACAATATGGCAGACGATATGTTACCAACATGGCGACTGCGAGCAACTCTGCCATACGGATATGAAAACTTGTGGTACGCCCAACAGTATTCTCCAATGTAAATTACAGACAAAATAGCGCTTTTAACTTGTAGGCTACATTACATAATTAATATGAAACACCCTGTACGAAGAAGAAAAATCAGGAGTGTACTGAGAGGTACTACAATGCTTATTGCGGAGCAAACAGATTTACTGTTTGAACGTTCCTGGATATGACCGCTTGTGCTTCTGATAAAAGTCGGCTAGAAGTGAAGAATGTAAGGTAAGTATGAGTAGACTCTTGGAAGTATGAGCAGGAGAAAAAACTGAGAATTTTGGATGATTTTTTTGGGGGGGGGGGCAACAGTATGACGAAATTTCGATAAAACTGTGTGGACCGCGTTTGGGCGAAAATTCTGAAGGTAATTTGGGGAGAGTTGCGTAAGAAAACTGCGCGTGGAATTTTGATTGAAACTGAGCTTTTTCCCTAGGAGCGAGGAAAACCACGTAAATCCGTGATCCAGTTGGACGGTCGCAGGACCTTCCGGATGCGTACCGACTTCTATCCAGCCGTCCGGCGTTCAAACACCTGAACCCTGACGGCAGGCCTTACTATGTAGTTGCTTTGTTTTATTCAATGCAAAAATGAACCTTGGAAAGACGGTACCATACAACTGAAAATTTCCATTCATATCTAGCAGAGAACACACAGTCCCTCTTATAAGGAACAATTAGCAAGTGTTTTTATGGGAAAATAATGGTTCTTGTGAATCATATGAAACACGTTAAGAATCTTTGTGTAAGACGGATGAAATTTTAATGTCAAATCACGTGTTACATACAATTACCAACTCCTTTAGAATGGGTAACGGCGCCCCTTTCCGTGCGTTAAGCGAACAGGGCGTGGCGGTAACTACCCACTCCCACCTAGGTCCGAAGTTAGGACTGCTGTCGTACCTATACTGCCCCTTTGTGCCTGCATGGCATGTGACAGATAGACTTTTAACTGCTAAACCTGCTCCGTAATGTAAACCTGCCTTAAAGGGTTAATGGTCTATTGGGCTATAGACATGACATGTTTTTCTCTGTACTTCTTTGCAATCTTGTTGATATTGGGAAACGACGGGAGAATTGTAAGTGTTCAGTAGTGTGGTTTGTAGAACGTAGCCCTGGAGATGGCAACAATATGCTGGAGCTGCTGAAGATTTATGTTCCAGGAAGGAGGCATGCCAAACAGAGGGTCCAAAGATTACAAAAGGGTCGGTAAGAGGCCCAGAGCCTTCAGCCACGCTCTGCGGTTATGAAATGCCTGACTCAACAAAGAGATCGCCCGAAAATTCAAATTTCTAACCTGAAGTGTTTGCACTGACAGCAGCCATATTTCAGCGCTCAACCTGTAAAAATATAACCTGATGTACGGAAGAAGCCAGAAGCTGGACAAAGGGCTAAGATCCACGCTTCCCATTACGTCATGATGGAACCTAGTGGAATATAGTAATTATATTTGCGCTGGAATCGGTATTGCAGCGTTCAGCTTAAACAAATTACTTCCCCGCTTATAATATTGTAGCAGAGTGGGAAGTATGAGTACCACCTGCTGTAGCATTAACAAACTATGGACTTTCTCGCATGATGTATTTGTGTGTTGTTCTGACAGTAACCAGCATTAACTGTTAGCTCTTTCTAATAGAAGCGCACTGTGTTGTCTATGAGGTACGAGTATTTATGTGTAATGTAGATTAAAGTGAGCCTTAAAAAGGGTTAGTACAGTCTATTAATCCACCTTGTTTCGTAACTTACATAGTTGTGGATATTACCGGAAATTTTTAGCGTAGTTTTGTCGGGTGTTTTTAAGAAAATTTTTTTTAGAGACAAAATATAGCGTCATGTTGGCAGCACCTTTCGTTCCAGCACATTATTATGCTCCATGTTCAGTAATGATGCTGATAGCCGTACACGTTTCCCTTTGAAGTTTCAATGCGTTTTTTGCTGGTGTTCAATAAGGCAGAGCGTAAGAAACACATGTGAATACATTTACTGAGAGAGAATAGACACGTGGAGGGTAATAGAACCATTTTTGGTGCGTACATGGGGTGAATACTGTATTCATATTTAACAAACTTCCCTCCCTACAAACGAAAATAATCCAGCTTATGACAGCATTATGCTGTTTATATTTGTGTGTCCCAGGAGTCATTTGCAACCATTCCGCCTGCTTCAGGAGCCAGGATAATTAACCAACGAACTAATCAACTAACTAACAAACTAACTACACGTAATACAGCTCTTCTTGAGAAGATACTAGTTTCTAAGCTGGTCAAGACATCTCCGCATTTTATATGGCCCGAGCGTTCATCGCCACGTTCACAGCAGCCCACTACCTGTCCATATGCTCAGAGAGATCAATCCAGTCCACAAGCACCTAACCGATTTATGGAAGATTCATTTTAATATTATCCTCTCACCTACGCTTAGGTCTTTCAAGTGGTGCAGCCAGGATAACGTAGTCAGTATAGTGACTAGGCTACGGTCTGGGCAAAGACAGGTTCGAATCCCGGCAGAGATAGGTGATTTTCATTTTCCTCTTATCCAGATCGCCCAAATCACCGCTGAGACCCAGTCAGCTTCATATTCAATGGATACCGGAGTTCCTTCCTGGGGGTAAAGCGGACGTACCTTGAGGCTGACACTCGTCTACATTTAGTGCCGAGGTTAGGAATGAGTGGCGCTACACCTCCACTCGCCTTATATGACTTGACGCAGACAAGGACAGCTTTACCTTTTTTCACCCGTTGTCACAAAACTTGGTAGAAGAGCTACGCCCTTACAGGAAACCGCAGCTCTGTGCTTTGTGCACAAGCAGCACACAGCTGCAGTACAGTGTGTGAACTGTGTGCTGCAGCTGTGTGCACAAACAGTACACTGTGTGAACAGTGTGCTGCAGCTGTGTGCACAAACAGTACACTGTGTGAACAGTGTTGAGTGGTAAAGTTAAAGAGGATAGAGGTAAAGTTAACCCTAGAAAAAGCCACGAAGGTCCAGAGGGGGAGTAGAGGTACAGCTCTATTCTTTCTTTAACCTCGGCGCTAAATGCGGTGGGTGGTCAACGTCACGCCCCGGCCGCTTTACCCCCCCCCCAGGATGACCCGAAACCCATTGTACAGGAGTCTGGGTGGGCCCCTGGAAGGGTGCGGAAAATCTCGCCCACACCGGGATTCGATCCCCGGACCGTCTGGCCCGTAGCGAGTTGCTATACCAACCGAGCTATCCCTGCCCGTAAAGTTGACTGGTTATGATGTTAAATCTGACGGTACATATAGTTACCACTGTGCTTTAGAGAGTCCGTAAACTGACCACATCCTTCAGCAAACTGACACTGCAGTGTAAAGTGTACAGCCGCGTTAATTAACATTTTGACGCCTAATGTCAACTATAGTGGTCATACCGCACCGCTAACTTCTAAAGTTGCATTTCATATATTTATTCAACAAATATAGGTACTGAATATTTTAAACACGGTATATACTCTCTGTTTTTTTTTCTCTTCAAAATGCAGTTTGTTTCATAATTCTAACGTATTTGGTTCCTGTATTATTAACATTTTATATACAAAGTGTGCTAAAATTAAAAAAATAATTCCGGCGCCAAAAGGTTAAGGATTAAACCAGCAAATGACGTCATTCTGTGCACTGCAAGAATTATGAATATTCCTTAACACAGTCGATGTTCATAGCGTCGTAAGCCACTGTAATTATGAAAAAACAGAGCGCAGTTCAGCAGTAGTGGTGATGTATCCCCTTCTTTAATATCACCAAACTCTTCCCCTTTCTCACACGGCGCACATGAACTCCTTCTGTCCATGATGTTCAATAAAGAACGATTACTTCCGCTAACAGCATTAACCGACTGGCGCTGTAATCAGGACGCAGTGTCTTCTGTGAGATGTAAACTGCAAATTTTAGTGGTATTCATATCAACTGTAGGCGTTCGATAATACAGGCACTAGTGGCGAAATTTACCTCGTCTTAAGTGGATTAACAGAGTCCTGATAAGGCAGTGTTCTACATTATTAATCCCGTGAGCGTATCCCTGATGAAGCGCGCTGTTTAGCGAGTCTGTTTAATATTCCAATATCAGGCCATAGCGCGGAAGGATTATGGGCCGTAAGCTGATTGGTACACACTTTAGAGCAAGCTGGATTTCCTTCTGAGCATATATTTTGTGTGCTGTATTGCTATCAGACCGTACTGGAGTTAAACAGGATGAAGCTAAAACTTTGGGATAACAATTAGGCAATTTTTGTTAAGACTCTACGTTTCAAAATGTGTATAAACTTGCTAACACAGAGCTCAAGTTTGTCTGAGAGATCCAGTCCTTCCCTCATTAGGCGATCCTTAGAGTCTGGAAGCAGCAGTTACCACTGGAATATGAACTGTCCGGACAGCTGTGGCGGCTTCCCCCCCCCCTCCTGTGTGTTACCCGTTCCGACAAAAGTTCTCTAACACACAATGTTAGGCACCTACCTGAGTCCATGGTGTAGAGAGTTCCTGAGAAGTTAACAGCCCTTAATTTAGTCAACAATTTCCCCGCACTTTATTAATCACAAAGATTCATTACCGTGTTCACAAAAGCCCATTCTTATCCGTCAACTGAGCCAGCTCAATCCAGTCCACGCCACCCTGTCTCCTATTTCATTATTATCTTCACGCTAAGCCTAGGCTTTCAAGGTGGTCTCTTAAATCGAGATTTACCCATCAAACTTCTGAATGCATCCTGTTCTCTTCCATGCACACCTCACGCACCGCTTTTCTAATTTATTTTGTGCCCCCAACAATATTTGGTAAGAAGTACAAATCATAAATGTTCTCACTACACAAGTGTATACCTTAACATTTTATGGTGCAGTAACGTCTTAACAAATGTTCCGTTCGATAAGAATCCACGTCTTCATGCAAGTGAGGCTGTGTGCGGTCGGTCACGACGCTGAACGTCACAACATCTCACCCAGCGCCCCACCGCCACACACCACACCAAACCCTCACAACACACGCCGCTCTCTTCACTCACTCACACAAAATTAGCCGCTTCGCTCTAACTTCATAGAATTCATCCGGTTGTTTTTTTTTTTTTAAATATCCAAACCAAAGCTAAATGGTCATTTTAACACAAATGTATTTACTCAGTAGCTAATTGTTTTCGTCTAAAGATTGACCATCATCGAGCTAAAATACACAGTCATTAAAAGTCAGGTACAATGCAGTATATAACACATCATAATATTTCTGTTTTGGGGTTCCCAGAAGTTTTTCTATTGTTTTTTGACAATAAAAATATTAACTTTTTTTCTGTCAGTCGCAGATGGTAAAACTTTGCGGAGTTATTGAGTTAATATTTTGAATTGCTTTACAGCAAACGGGTAAAGTGGATATTATTATATCTATAAGCATTACAGTGGATGAATTCTTAGGTGTTGGTACAAACGTAGACCGGTTGATATTTTGCAGGTGTCACGACGAGTTTTGGGAAGTTGCTGTAACTTATCGCTCGTATTTGCCTGGTTTGCCGGGTATCCTTCAGTGTACGGATATTCAAACAATGAATACATACTTGGACACAGTGGCGTACCGAGGGGGGGTGTTCAAACACCCCCCCCCCCAATTCAGAAGGCCCTCTAAAATCGTGCCAAATTCAACCCGATTGTGAAAACTGTTAAAAATTGCTGAATTTAGGACGCCAACACTCCATGATGTTCGGAAAAAAGGCAGTAAAATTCTAAAACTACCGCCGGTTCGCAATTGTTTTACATTAGCAATGACAAGTAAATTGGTTGTCATCATAAATAGTCTTAAAGTACCAAAAATTAAGAAAATTTTACTGCTGCCTCCAGAACCCTTGACTAGGGGGTAGAGGGCTAACGCCCCCAGATCTCCGTTCTCTGTCCTCTGCCCTCAACTGAATTTGTTGAACCCCCCCCCCAAACAAAATTCCTGGGTGCGCCACTGCTTGGACGGACGGTTAGTGTTCAATGTCATACTTGTGCAATGCTGACGGTGCAACAGACAGTCTGATTCCTCCCACGTGAGCATTTTACACGCTGCTCAACGAGACACAACTGACTACGGTGTGTCCCTTCCTGCGCCTCTCTCTCAGGTCCTTCCATCGTCCGATACCAAGCTCCACCCTACCCTCTCACCTGATGATGGCAACAGTTTCAGCTGTCGAAACGCTGCGTCACTTTCGCAGCAGTAAGCAGGGTACATGCTCACAGTCGAATACATCCCGTGAGTGGAGTTAATTTTGATCGTAGTATACACAGTGCATCACAATTGCAGACATGCACGATTGCCGGGTTTCAGCCAGCATTTCTGGAACAGCACAGGGCAGCGGGACCCCCACAGGTCTCATGCGAAGACGAAAGAAGAACATCATGCCTAATCGCATGAAAGGAGTCAATAAACGGATTTGCGATTTAGGTGCGTCGCTAGTAGGGACGCTGGCGATCGAGGAATGGCAGACTAAGACGTATGTGTGAGGGTGCCTGTAGTGTCGGACACTCACTGAAAGATCTCGGAGGCGTTTGACACCCTATAAACTTCCCCAACCCTCAGGTTCATTTACAAACTATGTACATACTGCTCTTACCTACATACACTTCCTTTTCAGCAAAAATATTTTGAGACTTTCACTCTTCTGGGATGTTAGACGGCGTAGATCGGTGGTCGGTTACCGACAGTCGGTAACCGACCACCGACTTACGCCATCTCACATCCCAGAAGAGTGGAAGTCTCAACTAAGCAGCGGCAGAAATTTGGATCTTCCTTACCAAGTTCTTCGATGGTATTAGTGCTAATGTGACGTGCCCCTTAAACAGCGCTGAAATAAGACGTCCATTTTAAAAAATATTACACAAACAGTATTTAGATTATTAAGAAAGAAAATATGGTGTTGAAAAAAAAATTTACGCGGGAAAATTTCTAATGCAGTTCTCTGGAAATTCTGACAATATGGCGCCCATGATTCGAGGTTAATAGTACTGGCATTGAAAACTGTGCCCCTGGCCTTGCTAGGCTGCGAGCACGTGACGTCACAGTAATGTGCCGCGCGGCCGACGGCGTGAAACCTTTCATAGATAAATGTCTCTACCAAACTAACATTATTTTCTGCAGGTGGCAGTACTCACCTCTGCGAGGAACGTAAATGTTGAGGTAGAGGCAGTCCTCACTCTGATTGACGAGCAGAGGCAGCAACTTCTCCAGGTAAACCAGTCTGCCGCGCGGCAGTTCCAGCAGCGCTTCGGTGCGGTTGCCGATTTCGGGCGGCGTCTGGGGACATACCGGTGGAAATGAGTCTGCTAGACGAGGATTCCGCCACATGGAGGGTGTCACCGGCGGCATGTAACGCAAAGACCCGACGGGTGGTGTCGCGTAAGGTACACCGAGGAAGGCTTCAACCGGCGGGTGGTTGTGCTGAAGGATTACCCCCCTCAGTGGGCCGTACTTTGTCCTTACGACTCTGGTACTGTACTTGTGAACAACCAGGGAGCCAACACCTTGGGCTTGAATGGCTACACCGAGCAACAGGAGGAACGCGAGCGGGAGAACACCATCACGTGACTGATTTGCCACGCGGAGATGCAGCAGCATGGCTAGTCGTCACCCAGGATGACGCTGGTGGCGTCGCTCCTCCATCGCGACGCCTTCACCACCCGGAGGAGCCTTGTAGCATCGCATAATGATGGTCCATCACTCACACCACCATGGTGCGGTAGCTGCTGATGGTTCCAGATACACTGAGCACCAGTACATCACAGCACCCAGTGCAATGCTCCCACATGTTGCATATCTTGTGATCTGTGCGCAGATTCTGCAAGCAAAGACCAAAGTTGTTTCACTTTTATTTGTTACCTGATAAATTTCCCATTCTGAAGGTGTTTGGGGGTTTTTTATATCGACATAATCGAGGATTACAGTCGTTTGGGATGTGACGTTGGGTGTTTCCGGAAGTCGTCTTGATGTTCAAGCGTTTAGTTACCCATTAAGAATGGAGCACTGAACACTTGAAGATAAAGGCGACGGGTTCTTACGGAAAGTCAGCAGTCATGCAGCGTCAGATCCCAAAAGACTGGCATTCTTTAGTCCATTTCTGCCCCATAGCACGGTGTAACTTCTCAGAAGATAGTAATCTGTAACTGTTCAAGATCCGAAGCTACTAACAGTTAGCAGCGCGCACTTACTGACAATGACAGTTCAGCTGGACAGTTGTACATCTGCCTTTTTGTGCAAAGTGTTATTTGCTTGACCAGTTGCATTCGGCGCTCGGCGTTGCTGGCGGATTTATATATGTAATTACTGCACGTACATATGTGTATGTATGTACATATGTACGTAGATACCTACAGACTACGGGTAATTTTGAAGACAGGTACAGGAAGAGACAAGAGACAAGAGCGAATTATTGTCCTGAAGATGGCACAGCAAAGCCGAAACACGTCAGAAGTAACATCCTGAACAAGTAAATGCAATATTCTTTTAATAAAACCAACGAGATGCACTTACTTACTTACCGACATACCTACTTACTTACTCCATGGTGCAGAGTTCTTCTTGAGAATACTAAAAAAGGGAAATAGTAATACCAGAAGCTTAGCCTATAGGTCTCTTGTACGTCCAATTCTAGAATATGGGGCCGCGTGCTGGGATCCGTACAGAGAGGGACATATACGGGCGTTAGACAGGGTGCAAAAGAGAGCGGCCAGATTTGCGCATAATGCAAACAAGC
>Ga0136643_10019675_pt1 | contig 10204 bp, 8 predicted proteins | sample TergutLab28metaG_FD_96883 | JGI IMG/M metagenome (GOLD analysis project Ga0136643, IMG submission 96883) | Labiotermes labralis P1 segment gut microbial communities from Petit-Saut dam, French Guiana - Lab288 P1 (version 3) (version 3) | ecosystem: Host-associated > Arthropoda: Insects >... | reverse complement strand
GAAATATGTTTACAATATTTTTTAAACACTTTCTCGTTGATTTTCCTCTTTACATAAATATATATATTTATCTATTCCCACGACATATATATTATATATATATATATATATATATATATATATATATATATATATTTATTTATTTATACTTTTTTCAATGCTAATCATTCTACAAATATCACACTGCTGAATCAAAGATTATTTCTCAAATTTCTTTAAATAATAACCATATTTATGATAGGTCTAATGTTACAAATTAAATGTGCAAATCTTTAAGTTCGGCATACTTTTTATACCAAGTGTCAAGTCTTCATAACTTCTACCAAAATTTACATAAGGCCTTATTAAATCTTTCGAGAGTGTCAGAACCAGGAGCCTTAAAAACATTAATTTTACTTAACATACAGAAGCAGCTTTTATTTATGTACATCGATAACAAGCAAAATACAATTCACTCTGCGGCTTTCAGCGTAGACGTCGGTTACCAAATTGTATCGAAATCTATTCAGAGATTTCGGCGAAGACGGAGCTCTGCAAACAAATGGAAAAACGCGATCATCCCATCCGGCGTTCTCTGCACAACGTACAAGGAAATATATACGGACAGTCACATCGGCCCATCAGTCCGCAAATTCGGAACCCTATGCCTTCCTACGCTCGGTAATAACAAACACGAGATTCTGAGATGGGTGCGACAACAGCGACACTTTAAAAAGTGCGGTAACCTAAGTAATCATATTAACCATATGAATAGTATGATTTTTGTAATGGGGACTACCGTACGAATCATATTAAACACATCAAAAATATGGTCCATGGTAAAGATGGCAACCAAAGTAACTACCGTCAGAATCATATTAAACACATCAACAATATGGACCATGGTAAAGATGGCAACCACGGTGACTACCGTCAGAATCATATTAAACACATCAAACATATGGTCCATGGCAACCACGGTGACTAACGCACGCTGGAGTCTAACAAGTGTATGGTAGGTAAAGAAGGGACAGAGAAAGAAGTATGAGCATACACAAAGCTCAAGAACAAATAAAGTGTCTGAGAAATGCGCGTACTACGTTACGGTCTGCACTTTCCGTACCTTGCTTAATGTACCGCCAACACAGAACACGGTAAAGGCACGTGCTATCTAAACTAGTAATTACTACGAGCGTTAAAAGAGTGGGTGTAAATGAAGCGCATTCTGGAGAATTACTAAGGTGACCCTAGCCGGTCAATAATATTGCGCAATATTATTGAGCATCTAGGGGAAATATTGAGGGTTGCACAATATATTGTGTCAATCAAATGAAGGTGGACTGACACAATATACTGCGCAATATATTGAATACTCTGTGGACAATAATGAGCAATTTTCATTCATTTACCGTCTGTCTGCTGAGCTGTAAACATGTGCCCAGTTGACTGAGATGTAACCCTTACGAATTTCAGGTCTTCAAAATTATTTCCAGGGTCAAATAGCGCAGCTAATGGATAAACGCTGGCTGTGAATGACCACTTCTCGCATATAAGTATCTCTTTTTAACGAATGTAGGGGTAAGAGTCTTGATTAACCCACAAGCAAAATGAAATATTGCACAATAATATTAGGTCATCTACAGGAAAATAGACTGCACGATATTAATTCAAAGCAATAACAATGACCGACTACAGGCCGCTTAAGGGACTGCACCTTGGAAAGTCAGGTGCAGAGGGAAGACAATAACGAGCCATGCAAAAACACACACACACACACACACACACACACAACCCCACACTAACATGCCATATGTCAGCGCCGCGACTGCGCACATGTTTCTGTAAGTGAATGAATGAATTGCAGGAAGGTTTGGCCCACCCGTTCGCGCACCTGTTTCGTTTCCATGCCTATTTCATGACGACTGGATTTGATATTTAAAACTACGGACTAATTTTGGTCAGTATCACTGTAATACACACGAAATAATTGCTCGCAAGACACACAAATCGAAGTTATGGGGAAGAGGAGGCGCGGGGGGGGGGGGTTGGCAGAACCAAATTAGCCACTTTTACAGCTGAAATATTTTATTACTTCTATTGTTTTCAACAACCTACAGAAAGCCGGTGGAACTCGCTATAGCTAAAAACTACGGGGATGAATGGCCGAATGGGAAGAAACGTTTTCTCTTCACCAATGTATCTTGACCCCCAACCACTCCTACATAACTTGTTTTTTTTCCTTCTAGTGGCGCTTCCACCCGATTCTGGGTGACGGTCTCCCATTATGGGCCTTCGCGATCACACTCACTGGACACACATCAGTAGGACTCCCCTGGACGAGTGATCAGCCAGTCGCGGAGACCTCTACCTCACAACACTCACAATAGACAGATATCCACGCCCATGGCGGAATTCGAACGCGCAATCCCAGCAAACGAGTGACCGCAGATTCAAGCCTTAGACCGCGCGACCAATGGGGTCATACCAAATGTGTACCGGAAGCATAAATTTTACCTTTCGCCCCAATAACTAGGTTCAGTATGCGTGCAGCTATGTCTTCCAGTGTCCAGTACGCATGACTTGGTAGTCATTTAATAAATGGGGTGGGGGGCAAGTTCCCCCCCAAACTACGCAAACCATGTAGTTTTAAGATTACGGGTGAATTTTGATATTATGATCTTCAAGGAAGTGACAACATGTAAGTTCGATACAAGGTCTCGAGGAAATTCTACCTTGAAGATGGAAGCAGCGGTTTCCTCCGTCAACTTGAAACTTCCTTATACCATTATTTTTCTAATTTCCCGGGCCCGATGGATCAAAATCCGATTCAAACGCGGTGGTAAAAGAGAATACAAAAATCTGTGATCCAAACCAGATTCAAACCACGTTTATCCAGCCCGTATTCAACCATTTTACTGTGCCATTCCTGCAGATAACAAAGTAAACTGTGTCACGGGCAATGTCAACACCGTGACTTGTCCAAATGTTTGTCTTCAGGTACAGGGAGTATCCGTCATCGCCGGACTGCTCGCCCTAAAACAAACAATATCGTTGCTGCATAGACACCGGCCGCCCGCTGTGCATTGCTCAGCCCGGCAATACAAATACTCTCTACACAACAAACGCAGGCGTGTGCACGGACGAAAACCATATTTTCAAGATCACAGGCAGCTGCAATGATCCCAGTACTAACCAGCGACTTTTAAAAACTGATTCTGTTTCACGTTTCGTGTGTTACACAACGAGCATTCACTAAGTTTATCTGTTGGTTTGTTTTGGTAAACTGGGGCCCAGATGACTAGGTAAGGGCTGAGGATTCGTGTTTAGATACCCGGCAGGGGGGATTACCTCAAAAACTTCCAGACAGGCTCTGAGGCCCCCCCCTCCCACCCAGCCTCCTATTAGGCGGGTAACAAAGCTCTTCCGCCGGGAGTGATGAGAAGGCCGGGACGTGAAGCTGACCACTTACCTGCATGTGGTGTCGAGGTTAAGAATAGGTGGAACCATACTTCCACTCCTCCATACGCCTCCATGGATTGCACAGAGGCAAGTTTACCGTTTACTTTCGTCTTCGTTGTGGTAAACAACATGGGACTATTGCTTATGCTCGGCAAGATTTAAAAGGTAGGAATTGTACGCATTGCCTAATAATTCAGGATCTTTCGCTCACTTTTGTTTAAATGACCACTATAACTGTAACACTTACGGAAAAAGTGAACAGTGCATAAAATTTGCTTCCTCTATAGCAGTTATTAAACGCAGTTTTCGCTCTGATAAATTCACACATTTCAACTCGAAATGTGTGCAAGAGGCTTGTCTGTTGCTGTTGTCTGATTCTAACCAGAAATGTATCTTGCCTTAATATCCAATTTCAAATTTAAGGAAAATCGTTCAACATTTATCCTCTTCTTTTACGTGTGTATTTGTGTGTAGACCTAATCAAATTCAGATCATTCAGTAATACAGAATTACGAGTTTATGTGATCATGAACCATAACGATAAGAACACCATCAATGTAAATATAAGATAGGAGTGGCATTCAACGCCACTGATTTTTATATATCACTTGGATTTCGGTGGGGGAGATTAAATGCTGCCAGTGGACCGACCCCCATCGAACCAATGTCATGGCAGGTTAACAGTCGAAAATGACCGTCACTCACCTGTTCAGTTGGCGCCGTTTCCACCATGCGAGATTCACGTTCCATTGCTCCAAGTGTTCAACAATATCTCAAAATTTAAAATTTGTTGCCATAATCACTGCCGTGCGGTCTGTTAAATCAACAACAATGCATGAATACACCACAAGACTTTCCTCCACCGTTACCATCACCATGGTTACACAAATGAACCGCAACTAGATACTGTCGCATAGCAACACAACACTTGCAAGATGGCGACCACTCACTTTCCACTTGTTGCTGACGAGTTTCAACGGCTACTCACTTGATAGCGCAACTGTTTACTTTTATTGTATTATATCCTCCGCACAAACATTCCTTACACATATTATTACCACCACATCATATAATTCAGTGATAAACCAATTCAACGAATCACTTCACAACAAAACCTTTACCGGGGAGAACAGCACAAAGACTGTCAGACTCAAAAGTACAACTGCCGGCCGGGCACCTGTTTTCCTCTGCCGGAGAGCGGCAAGGCTGCCGAGATTCTTGCAGGGAGGGGAGACAAGATGGCGTCCCACTAAACTTCCTATGTAAAGAAAGTTGACGATTTGCTACATGCAACGTTGCCAAGTCCATAAATTAACTAACCTGTAACACGAGAGTCACGGACGACATGGTCAACTGTGGGCACGGAGAACGAATCCTCAGGCTGCGACAATAAGCGGTCTGTGTGGTATTCCGGCCCTTGTGAATGCCACGGCCATTCAGGGTGTGGTGGTGAATAAAGATTATTCTTGCATGGGGCATCCCGTTGTGATGAAGGTACCCAATGTCTCAGGTTAACAGCCGTCATTCACAACTAAATTCTGCTAGTATGATTTGGGGTTTTAAAACATGTTTCGGCTCATATACAAGAAGCCATCACCAGAGAAAAATGAATGTGTAATTTGCAGTATGTTATTTTGCATCATCCATAGATATAGTTGATATGTCAACTGCACACATATTCACATTTCTATGGAATCATAAAAATGGTTAAGATTTAATTGTTCTAGGGTTATCATACTCGTACAATAACCATGAAGATGAGATCTCAAGCTAACCGATTCTCAGCAAGTCAAGAAATTCCCCGCATTTTATGGAACCCGAAGGTTTATCACCGCATTCACAAGTACCCGCCGCCTGTCCCTATCCTGAGACAGCTTGATCTAGTCCATCCCCTCACATCCCACTTCCTGAAGATCCATCTTAACTGGGTCTTCCAAGTGGTCTTTTTCCCTCATGTTCCCATAACAAAACCCTGTATACGCCTCTCCTCTCCCCCATATGTGCTAAATGTCCCCCCCCCCCATCTCATTCTTCTCGATTTCATCACCCGAACAATATTGGGTGAGGAGTATAGAGCTTTAAGCTCCTCATTATGTAGTTCTCTTCATTTCTCTATTACCCTGTCCCTCTTAGACCCAAATATTCTCCTCAGCACCCTATTCTCAAACAGCTTCAGCCTACGTTCCTCACGCAATGTGAGCAACCAAGAGTCACACTCATACAAAACAACAGGCTAAATTACAGTTCTGTATATCTTAATCTTTAAATTTTTGGATAGCGAACTGGAAGACAAAAGATCCTGCACCAAATGATAGCAAGTGTATATATATATACATAAATACTTACAATCGCATTATACTGTTTTACATCATCTATATATATACACACACATCAGAACAGAAGGAATTTCATTATCAAAAACTTCGCATGTTCACTAAACAGCGCAACTTCCGGGTCGTGAAATCAAGGAAACTCGACCCGACCATGTGTTTGGTTCAGACGAGCCATGTAGCATGCACAAGTTCGCAGTTCGGTTGAACACTACCAGACTGTGAAACAGAATCAAGTGACGGAAAAAGCGCAAAGGGCTGCCTTTGGCGGCGATTGTGATGAAATTTTAGCCTGCGTGATTATAGATTTCCGACGTGAAGTTATTCAGGGATGTTACGCACCATACATTGGGATTTATTTACAGACGTTTCGAGATTGCCTGTCGGTCCCATTGTCAAAGGTTTTTTATATTACTGGCTTGACCCTTGAAGATGGGACCCGAGTGGTTGTCTCGAAACGTCGGTAAATAACTACCGATCTACGCTGTGTAAAAATGCCACAAGAGCTAAGATCTCATATTGCAAGTCCCGCAACAACAGAGAATTAAAAAAATCTTCGTACATGAACTGCTTCAGTTAGGCCGAAGTAAGAACTCTATTATTTAGCTTTTCAGGTTTTCGCAGAAGACAGGCGTTTGGGATTCGACACCGTTTCGGAGGAAAGCGCCGCATCCATCTTCAAGGCGACTGCGTTATGTCTACACGCCCACCGAAGGCACTTCACTTCACTGTATAAGTCCACAATCTTTCATGGTGGTAAATCCCAGACGGCCAGCAACTGTAGTAAGAACGACGAAAGCAGTTTACGCAAAATATAATATTGTGTCACTTTCGCGTAACCATTTCAAACATGTAAACGCAACAATTCCAAACCTTCATGTTGTTGACCTACCATTATCGCCATCTAAAATGTCATAAATACTGAAATCTTTGTCATGGAAACACAAGAGTGCTTTGTCTCTATTGATGAGCTACATAGGGCTATGTCGCTGTCAACAATATGCATCACACTTAAGTCTGCATGTAAAGTGTCATATATTGTTGTCGGATTTTAAACAAATTTAGAGCTTCTCAACAGATTTTCGTTGAAGCCTCCAATATTAAATTTCGGGAAAATCCTTCCAGTGGAGCCTCTCTGATATATGCGGACAGACAGACAGACATATGGTAGGAATGTTATAGAGTGAAATTTACCTCTTATTGTAACAAAACTCCAGGTGAAAAAATTACAATAATTTAACAAATTAATGCGGTTTAAATGCTGCTGACTACCACATGAAGGATGTGCAGGAATTTTAAGTTCTACAACTATTTCCATTTCCAGACTCGACAATGCAACTTGACTACGAAAGCACAACCGATAACTCCTGGAGACACAGTGCGACCGATACGGAACTATTCTGATTGTTCCTCAGGATAAATGTCGTGTACTGTCACTGGGGGGTTAAGGTGCTGTGCTACAAATCGGAAGGTCGCTGGTTCGATCCCAGCTAGTGTCATCGGATTTTTCACTGACATAAAATCCTTCTGATCGCACTATGGCTCTGGGGTCAACTCAGTCTCTAACAGAAATGAGTACCAGGAGCATTTCCTGGGGGTAAAGGCGGCCGGTGCGTAAGGCTAACGACCTACCTCCATCCTGTGCCGTTGTCACGAAATCTGGGAACCGTGAATTCCTGGAACCCTCTGGGACTGTCCAGGCCTGTAACGGGACTGCTTTAACTTTAACTGTTACTGAGAATCACCCTATTTGACGTGCTTCTAACCGGCGAGATGGCAGGATACCTCAGTCAGTAGAACGCAAGGAAGAGAGCGAATCATCGAAGTTCCATTCCTGGTAAGGGCAAGAACATTTTCTATTTTCCACAGTATCCAGACAGTCTCTGAGATACACTCAAACTCCCACTCGATGGGTGACCCTTTATTCAAGGGTAAAGCGGCCAGGCCGTGAAGCTTACCACTTACCTCTATCTAATGCAGAGTTAAGAATGAGTGGAGTTTTTCTCCTTTACTCCCCTCTACGTCTTTATGGAGTTTGTGCTTAATTAAACGACAGGATAATTTATTACGTGGTTGTTATTAGGCCGCATTTTTGTAGTTATTTATTTTCTTCTTAATTTATTATTTATTTTCTTACTAATTTATTATTTACTTAACGAAATGGTCAGTAGCTCAAACTGCTAATCGCCGTATGGAAAGAACAAAAACTAATGAATTAGAAGGAATGTGCAAGGAAGCGACTGTAGCCTGCTTGAAGACACTGTCCCTGAATTAACCAGGAGGTAATGAAGTAAACCATTAAGAGCTTTTGTGTGGATGACCGGTGTAATAATAATAATAATAACAGTAACAAACAGGTTATATCGAAAGATAACATCTGTAGAATCCTGTAATATGAAGAAGTGTACAGGGGTGCTGATACGTTTTCAGCCCAACCAGGAAGGAAACAAACTAATGTTTCTGTCAGAACAGCGTGAATTTCCTTCGGTGCCTTGCCTTGCAAGAAAAGAAATTTGATGACAGCTTGCATCTCGATTTTGTTGAAATCGCGCGAGTCCCTGACATGCTTCCGAGCTTGTTTCCTTCCTGGTCGGGCTAAGGACTTATCAGGACAACGGTGTATAAAGCGTAAAGACATTCACCTGTTAAAAGGTTAAAGTGGGGCTGGACATGTAGAAAGGACGTTTGATAACAGAATCTCAAAAAAGAATCTTGGAAGGAAGTCTCGCAAGGAGAAGGTCAGCCGGAAAGACGAAGTGGAGAAGCAAGCCGTCGGAGGGCTCAGTGCGAGACCCAGCGCACAGCGGTCAGATATTGGAGTGAGTGGTGGAGGAAAACAAGAAAGGCCATCAGGTGCGCAACCAGAATTTTTAAATTGGGGCGGGGGTATATAAAAAAAAAATTGTATTGATTTTAAAAATCATCTTATAAAAACCATGTCGTAAGTATAATTAGTAACATAATGCTCTTTGTAACTGTATTTATGTATACACAAATACAATTACGCGCTCCGTGACTTACTCACCTCACAGTGTCTAATCTTCTGGGTTTTATTTTAAGTTTCCTCTAAGATATTTTAGGTTCATTGTTTTATTTTTCAACATTCATCAGCCGGTTTCAGTGGTAAATAACGTAAATCGTTTGATATCATCGTATCTACAAAGTTTGTTTTTCTTTTTAATTTCGATTGGGGTGGGGGGGGGGGGCTGTTGTGCTACCCCACCCTCTTGGTTGCGCCCCTGAAAGACATTTTTAGGTTACTGATCGAAAAACCGTAGGAGGAGGAGAAGGATGAATGCTAGGATGGAGAAAGGAAGAATTAGGATTTCCCATTCGGCATGTCCATTAGGCTACGGGCTGAGCGATCCGGTTTTCGCATCCCTGCAGAGGCACTGCAGTTCCGATCCAACCGACCGCACCGGCTCTGGAGACCAGCTGATCTGATTCAGTGGGTACCTCGGTCCCTTTCGGTGGAGGTAGAGCTGACGGCTCACCTCAGTAGTACAACTGGCTGCATCAAGAGTGGCAGAACGGCTGACTTATGCGAATGCATTGAGGGCTTCTTACTGAATTAACCAACGACACGTCACCTTTAAAATAATAATTACGTAACGGTAATAGGAATAAATCGAAGACCATACTGATGATGATGATGATGATAACAATAATAATAATAGTAATAATGTGAAACCTGCCTGTAACGGAACTACAAGGGACTGGCATACTTTTGTCGCAGGCAGGTTTCGTGTCACACAGGTATGCGAGTTTTGGATTTTCGGGACTGTAAAAGTTATCCACTAACGACAGGTTTCCATTACGTACAGGTTCTGCTTAAGATAGGTTTCACTGTAACAATAAGAATGTCTCTTTTAAAACGGTTTGCAACGGCGAATGAATATTGCGTTTGGTCAATGGGCCTGTGTGACGGTATAATTTTGCAGGCTCCTGCGTGACGTAGTGGTTATGATTAGGTTTAGGGGTGTAAAAATGCCTTATGACAGATGTGTATCATATCACACGCACCGAGCAGGGAAGTCAGGTAACGGTGGGGTTCACAGATCACTCCAGAATTTTGGACTCTCAGTATGGAACTTTCTTCACGTCACTCTTACTGTGCCCAGAACTTTTAGGCGGGCCCTAGATTTATGGAAAATTTGTGGACCCGACATTTTTTGATGAATTAATTAGTGACTTGGCACAATATTAAACTCAATTGTGATGTCTGCTCCTTCTTTGAGAGTTTCTAAGCTCAGATCTTCAGGCAAATACTAGGACAGCACGCTAAATTAGACCACGACAGCTTCCTCCCTCATCATCATCATCATCATCATAATCATCATCATCATGACCTCTGAAACGTCAGGCACAGTGTCTGTTTCTTAACCCTCAAGGTGAAGTTGGTTCCCCCATTTTTTTTTTTTTTTTGGGGGGGGGGG
>Ga0136643_10019671_pt1 | contig 10204 bp, 6 predicted proteins | sample TergutLab28metaG_FD_96883 | JGI IMG/M metagenome (GOLD analysis project Ga0136643, IMG submission 96883) | Labiotermes labralis P1 segment gut microbial communities from Petit-Saut dam, French Guiana - Lab288 P1 (version 3) (version 3) | ecosystem: Host-associated > Arthropoda: Insects >... | reverse complement strand
AGGAAAGACCTGGTACCAATTTTACAGGAGGCTGGGTGGGTCCCAGGGCCGGTCTGGACGGGTGGAAAATCTCGTCCCCACCAGGATTCGATCCCGGAAATCATGGCAGTACAATGTATAATTTTGACTGTTGGGGTTTAGCTGCAGCATATGTTGAAATTATTCCATTTGTGAGTCGATTTTAGTCACCATCTTCAGAGCAAATTAGATGGAAGGAGGATGTGGCATCATATGTAGGTTTCATAGTGGTAGTAAGGGTGAGTGTGGGAGTATGGTGCATGGACCAGTGGGACCCCAACATACTGCACCTACTTCACAATATGATGCAGCTCAACTACAAAACAAAAACTTCCACTAACAAAATTTTTATGAAGTCAGATTGCTATTTTCAATTTTAGTTTGTTTTTAAACTGATAGATATTAAGATGTGAATAACAACCATCAAAGTACACATGTAGGTGTTGAAGGCTCCCTCTGTCTTGGCATTCCAACATGTTCCCAACCAATTATCAGGGATAATTTAATGTGCATGATGGTGGAATTAATAAAGTTCATACTTTAATTTACAACAGTTTGTGTTCTGTGTTAAACCTATATCATATTAAAGTCTTGAATATAGTGTTCCATTGTATTTATATATTATTATTCCACCGACATCTCTTAATATTTTCTTAAAAATGACATTTGGAATGCCACAAAAGCACAGGACAAGGTTCATAAAGGCACTCTGATTGATGTGTGGCATGACTGATGGCAGTCTCACATTACTTTCAGACGATAATGAATGACAATCTGATTTTTGTCAGCTTGAGGGTACCAAGAGAAAAATAAAATTTGGCAGAGATGAACAGGTCTGTCATGCCCAGAAGCAGAGTCATTCAATGAGAGACAGTGGAAGAGTGCCCCAGTATTGACAACAATGCTCCAGCAATTCTCCAGATGACAGTGAAATGTGCAGAAAGTTGTAAATGAAACTTCAGATGATGACAGAGATAACAGTCAACAAAGCAACAATGTGGAAGAAAACTTGTCTATTGAAAAAAGAAGAAGAGGAGGAAGAAGAAGAGGGAGAAGAGGAAGATGAAGAAAAGGAAGAGGAAGAGGAGGAAGAAGAAGAAGAACAAGAGGAACAAGAGGAAGAGAAGGAGAAGAGGTAGAAGAGGAGGAAGAGGAAGAAGAAAAAGAAGAGGAGGAAGAGGAAGAAGAGGACGAGGAAGAAGAAGAGGAGGAGGAGGAAGAAGAGGGAAGAAGAATAAGAGGAGGAAGAAGAGGGAGAAGAGAGGAAGAAGAGGAGGAAGAAAAAGAAGAAGAGGAAGAATAAGAGGAAGAAGAAGAGGAGGAGGAAGAAGCGAAAGCAGAGGAAGAGGAAGAAGAAAAAGAAAAAGAAGAATAGATTCACAGTATGGAACAGAGGAGAGTCATATCAGAACAATAATATCAGTCTACAATGTGAAAGAATAGTTCTTCAGGGAAAGACCAAAACATACAGAACAACTTATGTTGCAAGAAATGTTTCAAAATGCTTCTGAGCAGGTCCTTAAGCCTGCACCTCAACTTCAACTGCTGGTGTTTCTGCAGTTCTCCCATCTTCACCAGACATTCTTAATGAAATCTCCTCAGATGATGCCTTATAATTAATGTGTGCTGACTCAACATAACTTCACTTTTAAGGCAGAACAGCTATTTACTTTTTAACTCTCTACATGTGTGCCAGTACATTGTATGTACTGTGCTTCAACTTAAGAGAAAATTCCCAAATCCCAAGTATTCTGGATAAAAGACCCATGTCTGTAATAACAATAACATCAACATAGAATATGTATATAAAATAAAATACTATTTTAGAAGATTTTAACAACAGATAAATTTAACATATAACACAAACTGATACAAACTAAAGTGGAAATTTGAATAATTCCTCCAAAACTTGTACAAGTTCAATCAATAATGATGGTCCAAACAGACGAGAATATGTCAGAATACAAATAAAGTGGGTGACACCTACACCCATATGTGTACTTTGATAGTTGTTATTTACAGCATTCAATTGGTTTTGTTGAACGTGCAGACAGTCAAAAACAAGCAACAAGAATGATCCCACTCTAAACCCAGTGACTACCTACATCACAGTTATAGCATATCCCTATCTCAGCTGCGTAACTCATGTATTCTTTCAGTGAAGACATCTTTTAATTTTTAACCTCAGTATAACTCTTAAATCATAACGTTTATTGAAATTTGGCAAAATCACTGCCAACTTTTTATGACACAGAAATCTGCAACGTCTACATGCATTCAACTGTACCTATTCTGATCTGTTAGTCAAACAACAGAGTGCATCTGGATAAATAAACTGGACCCTCCACCCACTGTCACTTCATGGCACTAGGCCCTAAATCCACAAAGTGCATACTTCACACCTACTCTTTAAACAGTTCATCACACAAAAATATCTTCATGACATAAGACAGGCATGCCATCAATTAAACCCTGAAAGCACATTTATAGCTAAATGTAACACATATGTGAACATTGAAGGGTTCCATGCGTTTATGTGTTTCATATTATTACCAGAATGAACAGTGATTATTTCCCTGAATACTAGCCTTTGTAATGGTAAGGCAAAATATTTTTTGTAACTTCCAAACTCAGTTTTTAATAACTCTTACATGACATTTTAGCTTTTTAGGGCTCACTTCATGCAGTAGAATACTTTCTGAGAATCCAAAGCCAAGAGTCAGAGGACTGGTCATGAAAGTACTTGCCATTAGTGGAAAGTAAAATTTTTTTATTGTGCCTCACCCCAACACACAACAATCCCATTCTCCCACGAACATGTAACAATTATCTGTTGTCAGCTTAGTTCAGCTAATAATTCCTGTACACTATGCAACATTTAACCTCCACTGTAATAATCCTGCTCATCTTTGTCATCTTACATGACTTGCTCACACAGATCCACATTAATTTATTTTCAGTCTTAAATAATCTCTATTATTCAAAATGAAATTATGTTGTTCTTTCTTGAAAAACACTCACCTGGATGGTCTGATCTGTTTGCAACAGCAGTGTCTTTGCTGCAGTATCAAACAGGAATGGGTAGTTGCAAAAATATATCCTTTGGTTCTGGAACAAGAAGTGAAGTATGTTATACTACACAGTGTACAACTGTGCAAAATATATTACTCTGCATACCATCACTATAACGTACTGCTGACATTCAGAACAAGAAAGCTTGCATTAACACACCCACTATCTAATATGGCTCATGACATTTTCACAAAACCACTCTATCACTGCCAAATGCAACCCAGAATATAGATTAGTCATAAAGTAATGCCTCCTATTTTCTTTTTATTTCAGGCCACTTCAAAAGTTACACACGGTGAAAATTTTACACAACTTAACTACAACACTGCTGCAGGCATAGTTATTATTCAATAGTCTTCATCTCTAGTCATTCTTCTTCTACTCTACATAAGAGCCCTGTGTAAGTTTCTCTCCTTCTTCTGCAGCCATTAATGCACAGCATTCTGTGGTGCCTTGTCATCAGTTTAGTAATGTTGTCCTCACAGGCTGTCTTTCAAAGGGCCAAACAAGTGAAAATCTGATGGTGAGAGGTCAGGACTGAAGGGTGGGTACATCAGCACAGTCTGTCCAAATTTTGTGATGACTTCAGTGGTCAGCACATTGGTGCATGGCCTAGTGTCATAGAGGAGAAAAACTTTCATTTTTCTTGTGGAACAACCTGTTTTCACTGATGGACAGGGCATGGCATAATTAATTTTATGTTATGGAAAGATCACTACATATCTGTTTATCAACCTGGCAGATACTGTCAGACTTTACAGCAGTATAAAGGTGATCATTTTCTTATTTTTCATGAACTTCTGCTCCCCTCATTTCAGCTTCTTTAATCTGTCTTTCACATTGTCAAAGAATACACCTATAAACATTTACCGCGCACACAGTTTGAGCAAACGTTCACGAATATGAGTTGAATTCTCACCTTCAGCAACTAAGAGCATGATCACTGATCACTGTTGTAAGAATATGCAAGTCTTTTCCATAACAGAATTATCTGTGGTGCTGCCACATAACCAGCAAAACAGTTGAAACTATTACAAAATGATCGACAATGCTGCAAGGAATTCATCAAAGTCTTGGTTTTTCATATAAAAGAAGAATGTAACACGACAAAAAATACAGGCATTTGTTTCTGACTGCCACCTGTGGTTCCCATTTTCTGCAAAAGATGTCAACCACTTGCTGCACATTTTTCATGGGATGTTGTCTATTCTCTGAAGAACTGAACCATGAATCTCACACTGTGATAAATCTGATGACATGGAAGCAAGTAAAGTACCAAAACAAAATTTAGTTGTAAAATATATAAAGTGATTCCAAACATGCCAGTTCATAAGTGACAGTAACAACCAGGATAAGAGTGCGATCAGTGTTCTGAACAATGCATATGACATGAGTAATTACTAGTGGTATGGTTGATGCTGGCAAAACCGTGTTGATCCAACACAAACATAACATTAGTGATCATACACTAATGACAAACCAACCAAAGCACAGTTTACAGGAGAAATGGGACTAAAGTATTACATCTGGAAAACTTCTTGGTGTATAGTTTAATACAGCCTTAATTAGAAGCAATTTTATGTCACTGCTTTGTGTCAAAACCAACAGACAGAACACATCCCAAGCAGCACTGTTCTCGAAATGCACCGTCCCAAAGAAGTGAAGTTTGATGATTGTTGTTGCTTGTGGTTAACATAAAGAAGATGATGTTACCCACGCAGTAGTCAAATCGACAAATTATCTTTACCCCAGTTTTCCATGCTACTCTATTAAGGAACCAATCTCAGCTACTATTGCAATAATAGGAACAAACTACATGGTAATAACAGCAGGCTATATAAGGTTGGACTCCTCCTGGATCATTCTGTAACCAGTAGCACACACACAAAACCAGAAGTTAGCACTCAACAATGAAACTTGGTATTCAGTGGGTGTTCATCTTTCAGGCTCTATAACCCAGAAAAACAGGTGTGGTTTGCTTGGCACATGCAGGTGCCACTAGTTACAGACGTAAGTAACAAATGCATGACAGAATATCTGAAGTTCTACAAAACAATATCACTGCTCTCAGGGTGTCATTAATGGTTATAAGGTGCATAACCAACAGTGTCAGACTTACTCAGATGCTGCTGCGAAAGAAGTTAACATCACTATCGGATAAAACCATCAATTGATGCAGCAGCTTCCAGAAATATCTATATCACTCAAACCATGAAAAACGGCATTCAAATGGCATAAACACTTTTTCATACAGGCATGGAGAGACAAGCAAGATACCAGTATAACGATAATAATCATACAGCACAAATTGTAAAGACCAGCAAGCTAGTAATGAAATCAGTACATACTGCAGGCTACAACAAACACACACAAAGGGTAGATAATGATGATAGACACATGGCAAAATACCCATGTGCCAAAAAATTAAAGAAAGAGACAATAAGGTGTTCAAATACTTACTATGTGTGCCACATGCAAAACACACACACACATTACATTGAATGTGCAATTCTGGAAGTACACTATGTGATTTCCAGCAGGTTGTAATTCACCAAATGACTGCTGCAAGTGCACCACTGTGAGAAAACCAAATGACTGTCCTAACAAGAACATGTGACAGTACTACACCCAGTGCTGGAGGATATTTATTCCAGGAACATCATAATGTAAAGAGGGTACCAATAAAAAGCTCCGAAGTCAAGGCTGCATGAAAAAATCTCCTATTATGTGTTAGTGAAGTTACCTGGAAGTGAAAAGCAGAACTGTTTCATCACAGAATACAGTTCATGCCAAGAAGGAAATCTGAAAATTAGAGCATGCCAACATTCTGCTGCTCAAATTGTGAGGTACCACTACATCCTGGTGATTTCTGTTATAGTTATTAAACCCTTGTACAGTATGAAAAAGACACTGGAAGTTTTATTATTATTAATAAACTGTATTAGCAGATACAAGTCTTCTGCAATGTTATACCATGTCACCTGGTATCAAGTTACCAATGTTTCAGGGGAGCACAATCCCTCCACCTTCAGAGGGTCACCCTTAAGATGGAAGCACTACACTCCTCTGAAACGTAACTACTTAGCAGTCGACATTGCATTTTCCTCAACATATCTGTTGAGAGTCTCAAATCTCGTATTTATGTGTATTACATAACACACATATTGTCATTCAGCTACTTGACCATGAAGATGAAGGCATCATGATCATCAAAATAATGGGCAACTATTTACCAGTCAGCACAGCGTATCAGACAACTTAAATCTTAAGCAGCACTGCTGTGAGAACCTCATATAAATCTTGCACAATCCATAGTATTTTCAGAGTTATAACTATTGCTTCTCAGACTGCAAAATTTCAACAAGGAGACAGAAAGAAAGAGATGGAAATCCATACGGCCAAATGGTCATTTAAATGTCTGGCAGTGAATGCGTTAAAGTGAAGATCTTCAAAAGCGTAAGATGGTGGTGCTTGGCAGACTAATTGCTCATGGCAGGAGTCTGTCTAAGTAACAAAATGTAACATCACCAGAATGAGAATATCAGAAACTGTAATATACTGTATTTGTTTTGTGTGTGTGTGCGTGTGCAATTAGGTTCTATCTTACAGGGGGGAAAAAAAGAAAAAAAGAAAAGAAAAAAAGAAAAAAAAACAACCAACAACAACAACAACAACAAAAAATAAAATGATCAAATTTCTGTACTATTTATTTTTATTACAGTCACTGTTGTCAGTGTTTTTTGGACACACACTTGTGCTAGAAGTTCATATACAGTAGAAACTCCACTTACCAGGATTAATTGGGACAGCAAGCCATCTTGATATGCAGAAAATTCATATAATTGGATTTTTGTTTGAAAATAGGGAACATTGGCAGTATGCAGTTTGGCTGTTATTATTTACAGTTATGTATCTGCATCTAAACCTTTCAACCAAGCCTGATTTGAAGTTCTAGAAGCCATAACACTGTACTGTACTTGATCCAATAACTGATAATTTCAAGGCAAGTTAGTTTTGTGCCATCCTCAACATGTTTACTGGAAGGGTGAAGCCGATCTGGATAACTGGTGATTCCGGTAACCAGCAACCGAATAAGTGGAGTTCTACTGTATTACTTTAAGATTAAAATAATAAATATTACTGGTCTCATAAGGTGAAGCATCTGGCACCATAAAGGATAGGATCCAGGTTAGCCAAAACATGTAATGAGGGAAAACAAAATTAGTGTCGAATTAAAAATGGAGAAAACAGCACTTCAAAACCATATTTTATCAAATACACAGCAGTTACAAACTCCAGGTTAAAACTGACTTGTCCCTCTTTCAGTTACTGTACTGAAACCTAATGTAACCTTTCCATGAGACATACTTAACTTGAGGCATCCAGATACATCAATATGTGTAACAAAATATCACTTTTCAATATATTTAAATGCCTAAAAAACTACGCATATGCATGCACACATGCAAGGTTGTACAGTAAGGATGGATGGATATTTTATATCTTTACCATGTGATGGTGATAACAGTGATGGAAATTACTTCACAAAACACAGTCCTTCTTGGTAAGGTGAAAGCTCCCAAGCTGGTCACAGAATTCCCCACATTTTATGCAAACTGACGACTTATCACAATGTGAAAAAGGGCCTGCCACTCATCTCTGTCTGTAGACATATTAACCCAGTCCATGTCCCTCCTACAAATCTATTTGGAGAAGGGTGTTTGGAACAGGGTTCCATAACAGGGAAATGCATGGCACACACATCAGTACAGGGATGATAAAAAAGACAAAAGAATATACGCTTCAGAGAAGAAAGTCCATAAAAAAAAATCTTAAAGTCTAAATGACATGAAGACTGCAACTAACCGAATGAGTGTCCTTAGTCACTATCCAGTGCACGTAATCCATGCGGATATCAACCTTCTCAGTGAGTTCTGTCAGGTAGAAGCAATCATAAGGCACATGCGGTCCATCCACCTTATTGTTCAATTTGTTCAGCTTCCCAAGAACTTCAAGTGGTATGACCATGTCACGATTCCAATTCTGCATCAAAAATGCATACAGTGGTATCATCTGTATTTCTGAAAATTAACTTTGTTCTGGGTTTTACTAATGACCTAGCCACACTGATAATTGAAAATGTAAGGACTATTTTATCTGGTGTACTTAAAGTTCATGTGAGGGAATCACATTTCCTGCTTTACCTTGCAATGTATTATTCTATTTCATTTCTGAGGTCCCTCTTCTTCCTAGTGCTCAGAAAGAACTTTAAAAATGGCCATAACCACTTCCTGCGACATTCTTCCCCGTTAATAATTCATAATCTATGCAATCAGATTTAACACTCAGTTGAAGATATTGTCAAATTCCTTACATTAACTTGCAAGTGACACAAAGGCACAAGTAACTCATTCACAGCTGACACATGCATATCGATCTGCCATGCTTTGTACATGGGTAAAATACTGGAAATAAACGTAACAAATATTCTTTCAAAGGTGTGTATTTCTAAACAAAGACACTCATAGTTAAAATGATACAATTCATCACTGTATACTTCAAGTTCTACAAACACAAGAACATACAACATACACAAAATTAGTTTTGAATATCTTTTCATTAACCTCCAAATGTTTTGATCAACAGATATCATCATCAGGGGGACTTTGATAAGACAGCAAATGGTATTGCCAAGGCTTCCAAAATTTTATGCTGTAATACATAATAACAAAATACTTACATATCTTTCATATAAATATGGAAGTTATTTATATACCCTACTTTAAGAAGATGTGTTCAGTACTTTATTAACCTCTACCAAAGATTCATTTATTTTCAAGATACAAATGTCATCAGTTAAGTTAATATAATCCATGTAAAGTAATCAGAAGTATTATTATTTCAGTTTCTTGTTTTTAAAATGTAAATATGAGACCTTCTTGTAACAATCGCTAAATAGTACAGAACTTTGATTGTTACACATATCCGTAACATTACACCCTTACTCTACATAATTTACTGCATAAAATATCACAATATACAAAATGCTTTGAAAATTACATAGAAATAATTAACAAGAAAATGCTGTTATGGATGTGCATAATGAAAAAAGTACTATAATATTTGGTGTAATTACAAATGGATTACAGCATGAATACTGCCACTTTTTAATAACAAAAAGGAGAAACAGTAATAATTATGACAACATGTAGATCTGCAAGATATATAGAAAATATGCAGGGATTAACAAAATACAGTACACAGCCCCTTAACATAGGATATATAAAGTGTTTCTATACTTTATATGAAATATAAGTACACATTTTATTTTCATATGGATATTTGTTACTGAAAGCATACAATCATGCAAACCTTGGCAGAACCACTTTTTGACTTGAAAATGCCTACCTGATGAAGATTTGTATTGGCTATTCAGAACTAAGATGTGTACTGTGGTGGTATTCTTTTACATGTAACAGTTATTCTTCTAATCCATGTCATGTTCCTTACCATGCTCAGCTTCAGACTCATACAAATCACATTCCCTTCCACCATTACTCTATGACAATCCCAGAAATCCTACACAAAGACTCAGTGAAATTGGACCTTGTGATTTTTCCAGACAAAATCCCAAATTTTGGAAATTGTGGGACTGTGATTGACAGTTGTGAAATTCAAACAAAATTCATCACACCTGGTGTGCTGTATATGAATCCCAAAGCACTCATTTCCCATATTCAGAAAAACTAATGAAATATTATTCACATATCATCAATGACTTTTCAGGCAAAAATCAACATGCATAAAAATTATCTTCTCTGTGAGTCTACTTCAGAAAAAGAATGAATACTCCTCACTTTCCAGAATTCACATTGGAACATTATCTTATACCCTGAGAATACTACCTAGAAAGAAATATGTGATGCAAAACAAATAAATCATGCATTAAGTAAATGCCATTACAATAAAGCTTGCATTACAATTAATGTATTAATGTTAACTGTGGTACCATAAGCATGGGCCAGGATAGCATAGTTGGTATAGCTACTGACTATGGGCTGCACGGTCCAGGGATTAAATCCTGGTTGGGGGGGGGGGGGGGGGGGGCCTTTCT
>Ga0136643_10019670_pt1 | contig 10205 bp, 7 predicted proteins | sample TergutLab28metaG_FD_96883 | JGI IMG/M metagenome (GOLD analysis project Ga0136643, IMG submission 96883) | Labiotermes labralis P1 segment gut microbial communities from Petit-Saut dam, French Guiana - Lab288 P1 (version 3) (version 3) | ecosystem: Host-associated > Arthropoda: Insects >... | reverse complement strand
TTCTGCAACCTCGCCTTAGTTTCCTCATACCTGTTCTCCAAAGTTTCCTCGGTCTTACCAATGGGTTTGTGTCGATTGGGCATGCAAAGACACCCATGCCAAAAGCACCCTAGGTACTCAAAGACTTCATTCGTTTCTTCGCAGTACCCATCAACTTTCACGTTAGGTACCCCAGCCAAACGTACTTCCCTCCCATTACCGGCATGTGTAATATTATTACGCGTTCGACCAATGTACGCCAGCCATTGAAGAGCCTCAACAGACTGACAATCCCCCATACGGTAGCCCCCTCTCGGGATAATACCTACAGAATCTGGTTTTAGAAACATGGTCCGGAACACCTTATTGCAAATGGACGATATTGTAATGGCTTGCCGAAAGGGGTCCATCTTGACCAATTTAAAAATCAAATTCCGAAAAGCACAGCATGCCTGCCTCAGTACATTGACGTCGTCTATGCAGTAAGCCAACAGTTCCTCCCTGTTGTTAAAATTTTTGTCTTTAACCCCCTCATACCAGGCCGAAAATTGGGCTCGTTCATCACCAGACATAAAGTCTGCCCCATAGAACTTGGATTCGGGATAAGAGCCAACGTAATCCAAATTGTTGGCAGTGTTGAAGAAGTGGGGATAGTACCCCTTCTTGCATGTGAGGTCAAATGATTTGGGGGTTGCTATCCCCGGACGCTATCTGCTCAGCACCAAGATCCTGCTGTGGAAACAGCCATATTCTTAGAATTCTGAATACCAGTATTTGATACTGAACAATATTTCCATTTTCACTGAATTTTTTGTAGTAATATTATTATGTGCTCATGGAGATTGGTGTCTAAATATAATGAAACCTTCTGACGTTTCAGTCTTCAGTAGAAAATCAATCTTGCATCAACACGACACGATAAATGAGAAAGATAATTTACATTAGAAATAAATATATTTATAACAATACCAAAACAGTTGTTTCAGGTGTCCACCGCGTGATTTGGAGGCTTATAACCTTGAAAATGAAAGCACGTTCCTTCGAAACGTCGGGAAGAAATTCCCCAGTCACATGGCGCAACAACGCAGAAGACCTGGCTTCTCCGTACGAAAACAAGTTTGGAACTAATAACACATTGTGGCTGTCTGTTATTTCCGGTGGGTAATGCGGCAAACTTCCCGCTTGACCTAGGTGTATCTTTCTCTTTGGCTTCTCTCGCTTTGTACACAAGCGACCAGACGTATGGCTATGCTTTAAGCCGCATGCCTTGCGAGGGAGTAAGTTTAAATGGACGTTGCTGAGAAACAACATTCCCTTTCATTTTCTCCCTGTCTCTCTCACACACAGATAGGCTTCAAGCGGCGAGGTGTGGAAGGGAATACTCCGCATTCGTAGTCTTTCAGCATACTCTGCCAGTTGTATGTGACAAAAAGTAATGATTTTCGAAAAGATGCTATTCTGTCTTTTTTTAATAGAGAAAGGAAGTCATTTCTCCCACTTCATTGATATGGCGGCGCAACGCCAGCAATACACAAGAATTCGCCACTGGTTTGTACGTCCCTTTCACTCTGGAGGGTCCGTTCTAGAGGGCTCTGTTACTGAGATGTGCAGATAGTACAATTTTGTAAGAACAGTGCCATCACAAATTTTCTCAGCGTTTGCCTTCAGCTACATGTTATCAACAGTATTTCGTAATAAAGCTGAAAGATTGTTACACATTTAGGGTAATTTTGAGTCAAACTGAAGATGGTATATTGACTGACGAAATCTAGTTTTTGACAGTAGCTGACGTATTCTTCACTAACGGCAGTATTGTAACCACATAAAACCTAGTACTTTGGAATAATAAAATATACCGCATTACGACAGTGTTTTAACAGTTGCGTGATTAATCTTACAGACGTTAGTGGGGGAAGGCAAACAAATCTTGACGGTAAGATATCTGGTGAAGAAATTAAGGATGGGCGGTTGTGTACGGTAGAAGTCTCATCCGATGTTGAAATCGTCTTTCTTGTACTCCGCTGTATGTATCTGGGGATAGCGCTAAATATAAATTCCTGTCATGTTCTCAATTAGGAGTCGGTTTGGTCCGGTTTTAGGCTTACTGTGTTGGCTCTGTACTTCTCCGAAGTTTCCGAGAATAGATCAACTTTTTTTTTTTCGATTTCAGCACGAAACTAGTAAAATTGTGCATCTGTCCTTCCAGATAGTCGTGTTTAATCTTGGCATGAAAACGGTTGTTTGAAGCGGTCCCATATTTGAACTATTGTTTTCCAGTCCAGAGTTAGGTTTACTCCGGCCGTTTTGAAAAACCGAATGGTCTTCCTGACTGATATTTGGGACACTGACCATAATCCTTGTTTTTAAAACGACGACATTTCAGAAACTGCTTCTATTTCCTGCACCAGGGTCCAGGATTTTGAACTAGCTCTGGCACAGGCCAATCGAAGTAGGGTTCCCTGTTTATCCTCTCACCAGTTAGTGGAAGTAGAACCAGTTTTCGAAGCGCCGTGACTTGAAGAGTAAAGTGGCGTAATGAATGCCAATAATATTGGCCAGAAAGGTGCGCATGGTCAGAAAACTTCAGACGGGACTTGAACAGCGGTTGTATCAAAACATCCGCACCTGTGCCGGCCAAGCACTGTCTGTCTAAAGTCGCCTGCTGCCCTCGTTGGTGGCGATCGAAGTTCAACAAGCCAGCCGGGGATTCCCATTAACACGGCGGCCATGTTTTCACGATTGTAGCGTAACGTTCGGCAACCGTGACAGGATTTCCGTGATTGTATTCAGCTGCAAGGCAGATGCAATGTTGTAGTTAAAAAGAGGCACGGCCCGCTTCCTCTGTTCAGGGAGGTCCTCAGCCGATACGATCACACCGTGGCTGGGTTCAAGCCCAAGACATCTATCCAACGAAAGTTCTTTCTTCCCAACAGACCGTCATCTAGATTGGAGCCTTGTCACGCCAATAGTAGTAGTCCTTAATATGAACATATCAAGGCCTCCAGCCAAGGCAACACCATTTGCCGTAAGCACTCGTCTTGTAATAGTTCTTGAGGCAGCGGCACTGGCGAGAACTATTAGGGGAACGGTCTGCGCACTTCTTCCTCTGCAGACCTTGTCATAAATCCATGGTAATTTTATTTATTACCGTCTTAACCTCTAGGCAGTTTGGTGTTCTGCAAGTACCGCGTTCGACCTGTCTTTGAATAGTGAAACAGTCCTGCACTTCAGTACATATGCACATGATTTTAGCAACTTCTGTGGGCTGAAGGGGTTCTCGACCTGCGACGTCGACGGCTGCAGGCTACACACGATACGTCGCGTTGGCCCAGCGCATCACCGACGGATCTGCGCAAAGTACTCCAGGCCGCTGCTGGAACCACTGTGTCGTCGTCGTCATAACATCTTCGTCCGACCCCAATCTACGCCCCCTTAGCAGAAGCGTTCTTGCACCCTCACGTTACCATTATCAAATGAAAGAATCTTGGCCTGCCCACGAGCGACGTCGCCATGTTGAACAACAGCGCTCGTCACCGTGTAACCCGTAGTTTCTACCACACGCTGCTATGCCTGTCCTGGTAGATTTTGCACGTTTCTTCGTACAGTCGGGTCCTTTATACCATATGACCTCCATGTGTTCGACCCACCGAAGAAAGCACTAGGGGGCCTTGTATTAGGTCCGATGAAGACGTAACGTCTGTGTTGGTGTACTGGTTCATGAAGCAACCCAAGAAATTCTTTGCTGTTAGTGGATGGGATGGCTGCTTCTGCACTCATTGACACACGTGTATTTTGCTGTCTGACTTAAGATACGTGTGCCATGTGTACATCGAAGTCAGAATAAAGGTCTCGGTATCAGAGATCCTGTTACCTTCTTCGTTTTAAACGTCCTTGTAAACAAGACTGTAATCACAAGATCTTTTGCTTTTCGCATGGAGGGTGTATTCTGAAGACCATTTTTGATTGATTATACGAGTGCGGAAATTTTACGAATGGCGTCCATTTTGTTTGTGTAAAAAACTTTAAGAGTGGAGGGGAAATGTCGGACATACAATATGTGTTTCGCTGTTCTGTACTTCATTTTTTCGAAACGTGTTTCGCTCCGATAAATATTTAGCGAAGTCGATTAAGAAGTACCCAGCAGTGCGTGTGGATTTTCATCAGAAACGGTCGCCAAACTTGTATAACTGAATGGGAATCCGCCGAACGGTTCTGTAATTCTTTCATGCGTTCAGGTAGACGGAAAGATCGATTTAATAGACGCATGCAAGGATCCGAACGCGCCTGAAATGACTTATTCATGATGTGAATAAAGCCTTGTATTGCCCTGGTTTTGTTGTTGCGTCACAGCAGGTACGGTGGAACAGTGGGAATTGTGCTGGATCAGATAAAAAGTTTTCGTGCGACGGACAACTTGGCAACTGTGTGCTGGCGCAGTGTTTCTGAACCGTTATGTGGTGGCGTGAGTCTTCAGTTTGCCATGGCATTTTGTATTCAGATGTGTTTCAACGCATCTAACAATAGTTTTCACATTCGTACCGTGCATCTTGATATTATCAAAGTTTTATTTATTCACCAACTGATGCAATAGTTAGTTGTCTTAAAAGCAGTATTAAAATTTACATTAAAACGGCTCCGACATGTTTCGGTGTTACAGTTACACCTTCATCAGGGAGCCATTAATTCGTGCTTACTGAAGTTACAGTTGTTAAAATAGTCCATTAAAATACATCGGTGTGTGGTTAGTACGGTGGTGGTGTGGTTGCATATATTAGGTCTGTAATGAGTAACAGCATGTCAAATACTGTGATAATAGAATTTTCAAAACATAATGAATCGTATCGAAATTGGCTGGACTTAACTTTATTGGTGTATGTATAAGGGTAAGTCCAGCCAATTTCGATACGATTCATTATGTTTGAAAATTCTATTATCACAGTATTTGACACACTGTTACTCATTACAGACCTAATATATACAGCCACACCACCACCGTACTAACCACACACCGATGTATTTTGGTGGAATATTTTAACAACTGTAACTTTAGTAAGCACAAAATAATGAGCTCTCCGATGATGGTATAACTGTAACACCGAAACATGTCGGAGCTGTTTTAATGTAACGTTGATGAATAAATAACACGTTGATAGCATCTAACAATAGTTTACAAAGTGTGATAATAGCAGCGAGAACTTGGTTAGTCCTGTTTTGTCATCTCATAAACGTTTGCTGGAATTTATTTTTTGGAAATGTGTCATTCATTGTGTTCGTTACATATGGAATAGCCATTTTGACATAGTATTATGTCTTGTCACTTATTATTTATTCCGTCAGTGTTGCTGATCTGTTAAATTGGTTCTTTGAACTTGTATGCATAAAACGACGTGTATGGAAAAAAGAGTTCTTTTCGACGCCATGAAGGCGTTTAGGTGGAGCAGATATGTAGCTCTACTCGTTCGTGACTGAGGCACAAGATTGATGTGAGTAGGAAGGTTGGGTGGGCTTCATAGCCGCTCCAGAAGTTTTTGAAAACAGAAAAGCATATTTCCTCACCCGGGAATTGAACTCCGGATCGTCCGGCCCATAGCCTAGTCACTGTACTGGCTGTAGTTACATTTAAAAGCGTAAAGGAGTTTTAGAGGAAAATATGAAGATAGACACGCCTACGCGGACCCGCTCAGTTGACAGCTGTGATACATTCATGATGTGATGTACCGTCAAGCCTTCAGCTGTAATTTTAGTGTGCCATCTCGAGGAAGAGTTTGAGAAACGCCGTTCTGGCACATACATTTTCCCACTTTGACGAAGGTACTTTATTCTGTGGATTTATATGCGTCATTAACGACTCCCCTCCTCTTTCTGCATTGCCGATACATGGTGAGGGAAACGTTTGTCATAGTAACTGGTATCCCATTTTGGATCGTGCTTCCGTGTAAGTATATGATCCTATTACACATCATCCCTGATGTAAGACATTTCTCGGCCCAGCACAGAAATAAATTGCGGGCTGTACCTGCACTTAGTCGTCAGCTGACAATGCAGATAGAGCAGTGTAAGAATTTACATACCAAATTTGTTCGACACAATATGTGAAATACAGCCAGCGTTTTCGGGGAATTTCATGCATCCGCGTAGATTGTGGCATCCTTCAACCAACCCTGGTACGCTTTGTACCTGGAAATCATGCAATTACTTGGAGTAGATTAATATTCAACCCGTCCGTATCCACGTGTACTTGTGATCAAGGAAGTGGTAAAGGGTGCATGTGTTTGGGTTTAAGGAACGTGTTTGTGCTGTTCGGGGCAAGGAGTTTGTGGGCGGAGCCGGGGGGGGGGGGCTGAACTGCGTCAGCCGTTTCTATAATCTCCAAGTAAACACAGAGAGTATACTTCATCCCAAACAACAGTAGCTACTGCAAATTATAAATGAGCCTCCCCACCTTAATACTCGCAGACCTGCACGCTACAGACAGTAGTGTTGCGCACGTCTTTACAATGAGGAGCGGTTAGCCTGTTTTTCCTGTTTTGCCTTTCGGGCTTTTTCGAAGTATACGATGAAATAGAGTAGACTTTGGATAACTCTCTGACAGATTACAGGGTGGATAACGATTGGCGGCTACGTTTTTCATGATTTTCCTCATTCTGTACGAGACTTTTCTTATAGTACCTTCAGTACACGCAAATGCATCCTTCCAGAACAGTCTTTCTCTACTAGGGTTTCGGAGAACATCGTTGGCGGTTGCACAAGAAATCATGGGATAAGCAAATCAAATTTCGCGAAAAATTCCAGATATCCATCAAAATATCGCAGGAATGTTATCCGGCAGTTGGGAATACAGAGTTAACTGGATCTTTGTTTTGTTTTCATTTTCATAGGTGGGGGTACCTTGGGATAGGAAAAATTATTTTAGGGGTTCCGCTTTGGACAAGAAGTTGAGGAGACACTGTTTCAGATACTTAAGTTTTCACAGTTAAGAACTTGGTCGTGTTTCATTCGACGTACACCCTATACAGTTTAAACAGTATTAATAAACAAGCTAGGAATTATTCAGAGTGGCGCTGCGTCCGATATCCATGCGAAACACTTTAGGTACTTTGAGAAGGTAAGCGATTGATTATTCCTGCCAATTAAATATACTTTATAAATCTACCGAAGGACCTAAAGTTAGCAGTAATAAAGATTCATTCCGCCACAATCCTAAACTGTGATTTGTGTTTTCATTGTTAAATTAATACCGCTGGATCGTGAATGAACTGCGCGTCACTTGCTCGTGTCATTGTATAGGTCTAATAGCTACATTCACTAGACGTTTCAGAACTTGGATTCCGGTGGGAATCGTGCTCTTTGTGCTGTGTATATAAAGCAAGAAGTGCTGAAAGGCCAGAATATCGCCACAGGCCAACTGTAACTGCCACCTGACATAAAGGCGCAATAGAATGTTATCCAAGAACGACTTTTTCGTATTATTTATTAGAATCCATTATCAGTGGTGTTTGTCGCAGCGCAAGGTAATGGTTTCTGTACCATACGGTACGATGTGTAGCTCTGCGCAGAGTGCTGTATGCTCTCGGTTAAACACTGACAACTATGCATCTGCAGTAAATGAACAGCGGGATGAATAGTCGATGGGAAATTACAATTAACTCGCTTAGAAAGCCTGCATCAGTTTGAAGCGCGCCCTTTATCTCTTGTTCGTCGTATAGTATTTGTTGTAGCAAATTCTGTCACTTATGTCACGTTTCTGTTCAGTTCAGAATGGCCCTTAATTTATCCGCGTGTGTCTTTGGAAATGTTAGCCACTGTTTACGATTTGTCGATTTAACGGTAAACTCAAATAAGATAATCCGAATTCCGTTTTGCGTGACTAACTAGAAACAATCAGCCGTAAGTCCTTTCTGGCTCGATTTATTGATTTAAAAAACTTGACGTCGCATTAGCGAATATATGGCCTGATAAAGTACAAGAGTGGGGAGGTGTTCGCCCCTTATACACGTTCTATTCCCTCTCCCCACATCCCCCCCCCCCCGATTTTACGTTGGCCTTGTTTGTATTATATTGCGCAAACGTAATTCCAGTTCAGACATCACACTGCGTAGATAATGTATTTTTGCTTGGATTTTGACGTGTGTGTGTGTGTGTTTGAAGGGTTTTCACGTGCTTTCAGTTAGGTTAAGTCAGTCGTACTGTGTAATGTCAGAGCCTGTTTTGCACATTGGACATGCTGTGGGTGACATCTGAAGCACTGAGTAGTCGCTAATTTTGATAGAATGTTTTACTCTAGTGTGCTTGTCATCTCCAGTGGACGGACATTACTCTGGTCACACACACGAACCGTATAAGCTTCAAAAAAAAATCCGGAGATAACTCGCTGACGTTGTTAGGCTTTATATTCTAGACAATGCCAAGATTAGCCAGCTTTGCTGCCTAACCCTTCTCCGTCTGCCACTGTCTACAGAAACGAACATACTTGTGTATAACTAGGGTAATGAAAGATGCGAGCTGCAGTAGCAACAACCAGGTTCTGTATTTCAGTGACAAGGGTGGCAGGAGGTGCCTCGCGGGGGTTGTTCCCATAGAAACGCCAGGATGTTGTTGCCATCGTAACGGGTTACAGCAAGCAGCAGAATCGCGATCCGACCCGGAGCGATCGACGAGATGCACAGTCTCATTCCTGCGTATGTGACTGGCTTGCGTTTGAGAATTCAGTGCCAACGGGAATATTAGGAGAGAAAGGGGAAACTAACAGATAACGGAATAAATTTTCATTATGAATCATCCCATGTACTCGTGTGTGTTTATGTTTTCTTCGTCTGATACTTTTGATGACATATCGATGATGAGATGGGAAAAGCATGCAGCAGGCCTGGGGATGTGATAAATTTATACACGTTAAAGAGCGCCAAGGTAAACATAATGGAGCGGGTGGGTATTTTTAAAATGTCTCCTAGAGTAATTGGATGTGTAAGGGATAGGCTTGGATTTGTTTGAATCAGGAAAGGATTCCGGGACGGACTTCCCAAAATATAGTACTTTCTTTTTTCCATAAAAACAGGAAATGTATCTTCACTAGTTTAGTAATCATACATTTTTTCGAGGGAGGTTGATGATGTTCGTATTTTTTTGAGTTATTGTTACCTCTTTTGTTATTGTCTTTGAAACTTTTTTTTGGGAGTGCTGTTAAGGCGTTGTTGCGTATTATACAGAGTTGTTTAGTGACGACGGTATGCCCGTGATGGTTGTATCACCATATCCGTCCGCGTTCCCAGTTACCTTTAGACCAGTCGGAGGATTTTCGTGAAACTTAGTATGAGTGCATCACTAGACGTCATCCCCATTGTTATTCTGTTTTATTTCTTTATAGCAGTAGTATTAACGTAGCTTCTGTACGAGTGTCTGAGGTGGAAGGAACACCAGCGACACTTCTCGCATATGGCGTTGGATCGTCAAATCGGTATACATTGTAAACGATAATATGCTAGTCCGCGCGAAATGTACCAGAGTATATTTATCCCGGTAATTAACCAATTTGATGCACAAAATTTTTGTTTTACAATAAGTTAATTTCATGCCTCTGCATGTTTCGAGCACCATGTGCTCAAAACATGTAGAGGCATGAAATAAACTTATTGTAGAACAAAAATTTTGTGCACCAAGTTGGTTAATTACTGAGATAAATATACTGAGATGCACGGTCAGCAAAACGTCAAAATACTAGAGTATATTTAGCTGTACATATGATAGTAACATCATAATGACGTTTTATAAGGAGTTACGTGGGGTGGAAATACCAGTTCCTGGCCACAGGTCTGTCTTAGTCCACCCAGTTTGTATATTCATACCGTTGTCCACTGGGGGGGGGGGGCATATTCATCTGCCCTGCTGTTGGAAGCAGCAGGTTTATATGAAACGTCGGTACATTTCTACCAAACTATGCGGCGACACAATCCTGAAGATAGCAGTTTTCATTATCAGTGCACTGAGAACCTCATATCGCACTTGAACTAATTGTGCCATAATTCTTCCACATTTGTGCTGCTTCACAGATAATTTCAGAAAGAACAAATGGAAGGAGGCTAGGTCTGTATGAGATAAACATTTTCTTTCAAATTCTTTCTCTTCGCGCAATTTTAGTTTATCGGCCGTCTTTTTACTTTCCCCCCCCCCCCTTTTTTTCTTTTCCGGTTGTTTAAATAACTTATGATTTTTTTTCATTTAATTTTTTT
>Ga0136643_10019669_pt1 | contig 10205 bp, 4 predicted proteins | sample TergutLab28metaG_FD_96883 | JGI IMG/M metagenome (GOLD analysis project Ga0136643, IMG submission 96883) | Labiotermes labralis P1 segment gut microbial communities from Petit-Saut dam, French Guiana - Lab288 P1 (version 3) (version 3) | ecosystem: Host-associated > Arthropoda: Insects >... | reverse complement strand
TCTCGGAACAATTATGAATGCGGACAACTTAATAGAAGAAGAAATAAAAGAAAGAATTGCAGCTGGCAATAGATCCTTCTTTGCAAACAAAAAGATATTCCAAAGCAAACTAATAACTAGGAACACCAAAGAAAGGCTGTATTATATGGTAATCAGACCAGTAGTAGTATATGGATCCGAATGTTGGGTATTAACAGAAAACATTAAGCAGAAATAATTGGTATTCGAAAGGAGGTTATTGAGAAGAATTTTTGGCCCAACGCAGAAAGCAAATGGAGAATGGAGACAAAAAACAAATGAGGAGCTGGAAAAACTGATTAACCATGAAAATATAGTAAGGCACATTAAAAGTAAGACACTGAGTTGGGTGGGACATGTTGAAAGAATGCCTGATGAAAGAGTAGTTAAAAGCATTTATAAATGGAAACCACACACAACAAAACCGAAAGGAAGGCCAAGATTAAGATGGGATGATGACGTGAGAGATGATTTGAGGAAGATGGGAGTAAATAATTGGAAACAGAAGGAACAGGAAAGGAAACTATGGACAGGAATAATTGGGCAAGCCAAAACTCACAAAGAGTTGTAGAGCTGAGGAAGAAGAAGAAGGTAAACTTTCTATTCCATGCATTGTCATATAGCAATTATATTTTTAATTTTCCAAATAAATGCACATCTACAATTGAATAATTGTATTGTTTACTAAATATCTCCTATATGTTTTGGCACTCACTGCACCATCCACAGGGAGAACTCTCCTCAAAACCATCAGCTTACTGTAAGGTTGTTATAGTGGTTGAGTAACAGAGCATGAAATTTTCATGTGTGGGTTTTTTACAAAGTTGTTTACAATTATTAAAACAATAGTGTCCCATTTACAAGTTTTTTAAAATATTGAAAACCTTTGTCTAAATCACGTTGACACATGTTGGTAGAGAATGGCTACTTTTTATATTATTTCCTAGTGTTGCAGCAATATATGTTCCTGTACTGTTCCAACTGTTTCGGACCGTTGGATAATCCTGAGAAGACCCCCAGCCCTGTTGTGCTGCTCCTGTGTCTTGTGTGTTGCGGTAAGTTGGGTCAGTATTTAATTTCAGGTTCTTCTGGTTTGCATGAACCATCCTAATGGCATATTATAAATCAAAGTTGAAAAGTCATGGCAATAAAGCATCTCCTTGTTTCAAACCACTCTTACTAGGAAACAAGTCAGACAAACGTTTTCCTACCCAGACTCTGCTATAGGTTTTACTTAGAAACTTTCTACTAACCGTATTAATTTCACAGGGATACCAAACTTAATGACAATATTATACCAAGACCTCCCTCCTAAATGAATTCCTCTGCATATGCAGTTAACCTGGACTGAAAGATGTTTGATAAAATTTGTATGTAGCTGATACAAGGGATATGCCTCAATAATTACTATACTCTGTTTTAACACAGTTCTTATAAATAGGTACAATGATTGACTCCTTCCACTGCACAGGAAATTCCTACTTATTCCAATTAGAATTATTGACATTATGGATCTCAGAATGAATCCTACCTCCTGCTTTTAACCCTTAGACAACTAGGTTGGTATTTAAATTTTTGTGCATTGTTTATACAAAATGTATTATTTGAGCAGAAAAAGATAAACTTATGAAGTGAACAGCATTCTGTAGAAAATAAAACAGATTACGCAGCATGTCTGAAAAATGAAGTAAATTTCCTTCTTGCCCCAGTATATAAAATGAATTTCTAGGCGTGCTTTTTGGTGTGATCACATAAGCAAACATGGGTCATTTAAAGGTTAATCCAGTGCTTCCCACACTTTTTGTTTGTGGACCCCTTTCGGCTTCAAAAAATAACCATGGATCCCTTACATCCATGCTCACATAAACATAGTGTCCAGATGACAGGCATCCAAAATTAAAAATGTATACCTCAAAACTGATTTTAGATAGCTACAAATATAAAACAGTAGCATACATAACAGTGCATTGCATGATTTGATCTTGACTGTTGTTTGATTCATAGTTACAGGAAATTTCTTAATTGGATAATCTAACAGTAACATTAAACAAACACACCACTAATTAAAGAAGTTTCACTGTTATTTCTAACAAAACATTATTCCTTTAATTAAGAAAAATAAGTAAACTTCAAAGTAGCCATTACAGAAATGTATTCCTAGACTGCTTAGGAAGTAGTCATGGTTCTTTTGGGATCCGCAAAGCACACTTTGGGAACCAGTGTCTTAATCAATTGAGCTAGAATTTGAACAGTCCATGGTGATTTGCATGTTTTTTAGCCTTTCAATAAACATCTCAAACTCACAGGATCTTCACTCAGGCGCTAGTGGATCTGCTGTGTGTATTTCAGTCTGCCCAACCTCGTTAACCCTACGCACATTCAATAGCTGAGAGAAATGGTTCTTCTGCCTAGCCAGAATAATGTGACAGTGTGCAACCAGATCACCCTTCTCATCCTCTACTATATTAGTTCTGGGCTGGTAACACTTGTTAAAGACACTGATGTCTCTATACAAATCTCCAACATTCTTGTTCTTACTGTTTGTTTTAAGTTCATTAACTTTACTCTTCACTCTTTACTCTTTTTGTTCCCGAAATGTCTATTAGCTTCATGTCTTACAAGCTTATGAGTATGAGTCGAAGTACATGGAGGAGATGGAAATATTAGTTCATCATCCAACAGCTAGATGTGCATCACTGATATGTGTGAGAAAGGGAGGTTTCCATCTTCAAAACCATTTGCCTCATCTTATGATGGTTGAAGGGTTTACTGTTCAGTATCACTGCAGAAAAGATTAATAAGGTTGTCAAAAGTTTACTATATTTGGAAAATGAAGTTTTCAGGGTTCAACTTGAGAAAATGTTTGATGCTATGCTAGCTAAACCAAGTGTCATCAAGCTTATATTGAAAAGTGAGATACTGATGGAGTTTTACGCCCTCTGCCACAAATGAAATTTCATTCCAGATTAATGCTAGTGACCAATGAAATGCCTGTTAGTACAGTCTGTAATCAAACATAGCAATTGCTTTAGCTGTGCAATGCAGTGCACATTTTCACAATTCTGGTACTGGTGGACATTCTGTAATTTTTCAATAATGAAACTTTTATTAACATATGACATTGTTTCATTTATTTTCTGCAAGACCTCTTACAATAACAGTGGCTGGATTACCCAAAAGCACAAGATTTTATTTTTTCATGATTAAATTACAATTTGATGTACTTCCTTATCATAAGAATAAACCTTACAAGGTTGAAGAAATATGTGTGCAAGCACGCGTGCACACACAACGTACATTAAAATCAGGGGTGCACAAATTTTCCAACAAAAAAAACCTAGCTGCCACCTTAAAATTCTAGGCATGTAGCATGTTCCATACTGAGGACCCACAAATACTGGGCATCACCATACAAAATTTAGTTACCAAGGTGACCTGGCACCTGACATTTGTTCACCCCTGATTAAAACAATAAGTAAATTCAAAATTAATACATCTGAGATGAGTGAGGCTAGATCATGCTTAAGGCAGAAGGGAGGTTCAGTCAGTGGCTGGACATATTACTGGGCAAATGGGTTGTTAATATTCGATCGGACAAGTAAAGGTGGAAGGATGAAATAAAACTGTGGATAACAAAACGATGTATAGCCACACTAGCTCATAATGCTAAATTTTCAGTGTAACATATCTGACTGTTGCAATGGGTTATCCTTATAAGACCACATAACAAGGCAAGTCTTATCTCTTATACACCATCCTTGGATTGAACGTGGTCCACTGAATGGCCATACAGTATTTTGTAAGGATATTGAATTATATTCTAATTCAATCAGCTAAATATACAGAGCAAGGTTCTTCTTGACAAGCCAATAGATCCTCAGGCAGTTGAGATTTTTCCTTTTATGGAACCTGATGGTTCATCAGTGTGTTCACAGGAACCCACCACTTATCCACATGAATCCACTCCACAGCCTCCCAGCATGTTTCTATCCATTTTAGTCTCCTAAGTCATCTGGATATTCTAGATGGTCTCTTTCCTTGAGTTTTCCAAACTAGGATGTTTCATGCATTACTCTTCACCTTCATGCATGCCACATGCCCCACCCACCTCACCCTCTTCAATTTGATCATCGTAATAATGTCTGGTTAGGAGCACAAAACCTGATTATGAAATCTTCCCCAGCCTCTTGTTATTTCCTAACAGGTCTTCACCATGTTCTGGAACACACTAGATTTTCCCACGTTATTCCCTTAATGCAAGGGACCAAATTAATTGGTTCAGCATCGATGATAAAATCTCATTTTAAAACACATGAAATAGTCTTTCATACATTGATATATTCTGAAGTACTCATTTATTTTCTATAATTGTGTATATTTAGGTCGAAATATTAGTTCTTGAATACAGCCATACACAAGGTTTGGGTTAAAGGCCTCCCCAGCATGAATCACAATCTCAATTATTTCATTGCTTTGTCCCATTTTCTGTGAAATGTTTGTCAGGATGTAAAAATGCCCCATATTTTACTGGCTCTTATATTGTGCCAAACTGCTCTGTTTTTGTCAGCAAAATCTAACATATTATCTATTTTTTTTACAAATTGAGTGAAAAAAACAGCTGATGTCAGTTCCTATTTAGCATGCCTTCACATGTTACATGTAGAATGCAACTGCATACTGACTGCTGCTTGATGATGCAAGACAGAGTCACTGACAAAAATTCAATGAAGTAAACTTTATAGTATTCATTTAATTTGGACATGTATGCACCCCAAAACATAACTACTGTAAGTAGATGCACATGTTACAGGAAAATATACAGTTTAGCTGGGCTTCTGCCCCAACATGTAGTCCTTCAACCTTCTTGGCCTTTGATTACAGAATGAACAAAAAATATGTATAATGCAGTCAAGGACAGTGAGGGTGTTCATTCATACATAATGACACGAAGACAATGCTCTTAGTTCAGTGCAATGCCACTCTCATCATTCTGCGTGCCTGGGTAATATTCTGAAATGAAGCCCTACAGGGAGTATACAGAAGTGGTTAACAGTTTCTGTTACACAGTTACCAAGAGAGCAATAATGCTTATTATTGCTGCATTCTCACACTATGAGTAATGATGGAGGAGACTTTGCTAGCTGCATCCAGAGAGAGACAGCGACAAGTACAGGATGTTACTGGACATTCTGAATGTTCCCTAAAACACAACAAGAACATTATATGTTTTGTTTCACTGATGACACAAAGTATTATAAGTGAAAGTATTAAAACCAATGTGATCACTATGTGTTGAAATATGGAAAATGTGATTCAGAAATGGCTGTCAGGTAGATTTTTCTATCACTTATAGGGAGGCATCACACAGAAGAAAAGTCCTGTGCTCAGTTCCTTTGTTGCTGTTATGGTTAAGATACATGCTGGATGAGTGAGGAACAGAGGTGTGATTTCCATCACGGGCACAGGTTTTACTGTTCTCCACTGCATCCAGGCCAGTACTTGGGCCTAATCAGCCTCTCAAATGGACACTGGGGATTGTTTCCCCATGGCCAAATTGCTCTGGGCATAAGCCTGACCAGTCACCTTTACCTAATGTTGAGGTCAATAATGCATGGAGCTGTATCTCCACTCCCTCATGTCTTCATGATAGGGGAATATTTTACACTTAAAATGTGTTGTGATAAGGAACTTTATGGTCTTACTCTCCTACTGTAACATATGTGCCTATATTCTTCAACAGATGAACTAGGCAGTGTCATCCAATTAACTGTAACCCTTTTTGTCAAAAAGGGAAAACACTATCCCATAGCAGGCATTTAAATTGAATAGTACTTTGGCTGGCAGCAGAAATCTGGCATTTAACAACTTAAAGAATATATATTTTTTTACTAATCAAGCAAGGCTCACCAGTCAGTAGCACAGCACCTTGCTCACATTCAGGGAATCTTAGTTTGAATCTCAACATGCAGGCCATATATACTTACCAGGTATTTTCATGGTGTCCCCTAGTCTCATCAAGCAAATGCTGGTGTATCAAAACAAGTCAGTGAATGGAGACATAACATACCTGTTATGACAAATTCACTCACCTGTACACCTACAAATCAGGTACCCCTGACAGTGTCTGTTTTCCATACGTCTTAGCAACAGTGATACAATCAAGCACAATCAAAATTCCACATATACACATGTTAAATGTTGTACTGGAATGTATATATCACTACAAAATATACCTGAACCAATGAGTCATGTGAGCGGCATGCCCACCATGCCGACAAGACTGACACCATGTGAACCAAGATGAAAATTCTGCTATTTTATTACTGGAAGCAGCTGAACGCCCATTGCTGTTGGTATTGTTGTTGTCTTGAAGTCCTGAAGATGTCCCCATATGGACAAGGCAGATGGCACAGCGAGGCAAAGGCTTACGACACTGCGGACATGATGACATCTGCAAAATATTATTTTGACACATCTAGAAACACTATATATATCAAATCTGAAAGGAATGAGTTACTGTAGGATGCACCATGTACCACAACTGTACATTTTTGTTTATTTGTAAGACCTGCCCACACTATGAACAACTCTGTAAGTCATTGTTTTGCAGACATTTCACTGAAACGACTTTAAATTTTAAGAATGTCTATCAATCATACAGAGCAGCCCATGTTGTGTGTATTGTTAACAATATTTTTGTAACAACTATACAACATAATGATCATAGAATTATAAGTATGTAATTAGAATATGAATTACTGCTCTCCTATTCTGTATTTTCCACTCTTCAGTAACAATTTTCTGTGCCAAAATTGTGTTAGTAAATAACCTGCATTTGCTGTAAGAAATTTTCAGCCTTGCAGAAGTCATACATTACTTTGGTGTGAATGTGGGCAAACAACAACTAATATTCATGCTTCCCCTTTGCTGGAAACTCCTACCAAACAATCATCATGTCATTAACCTTTTGGAAACAAATCTGATATTATGCAATTGCTACATATGTAAGCGTGTGTGTGTGTGTGTGTGTGTGTGGAAGCATTTTAACTACTTATGTAGAAAAATTATGTTATTGTAAGACCTTGTTAAATCAAAGTTCTCAGGACCAGAAAAGGGTTTCAAATCATGCAACTTCCAACTATCCCAATTCTCTCTGTGCACATTTACTTGTTATTTGGTTGGGTGAAGTTTTGATGTTAAGTTGTACGCTATACTTTACTTGTTTAATTAATATGAAGATCCTTTTTCTGTATTTATGTTGTAAATGCCTACTAAGTATTGTAACACAATTTGCATCAAAATGCAAACCATAAAACAATAATTTATGTTTGTCAAATTCTGATCTTAGTACACTGATTCTTACAACAAAATTCAAATGATTTTTGTTTTAGAGTGCTGTTATATGTTTTCAACAAAGTCTTTAAGTTCACCCAAGGCTTTGATGATGTCATTACCATTACTTCAATACCGTTTACATCAAACTGCAAGCCAGCGAGCAATAATTTAATGTCTGTCAAACTCTGATCTTAGTTAATACTTTCCTAAAACAAGACTTAAATTATGTTTTTTTCAGAGAGCTTTTATATACTCTTCACACAAAATCTTGAATTTCATTCATGACTTTGATGATTTTGTCACTGGAATCACTTAACTAATGACAGTGTCCAGCAGAAGAGATGAAACAAGGTGTATGTCTAGTTACACAAACGTACATGAAAAACCACCTTTAGCTTCTCATTAAATTGCATATCACTTGCATTCAGACAGACCAGGTGACAGCCCTAAGTATGCTAATTTCATAATGTATGTCAGGCTCACTGACGAGGGTAAAATAAATGAGGAAATACTCTCCTGTCAAGAGAGTAAAAGTAGATACAGCTAAGGACCTTTCTACTATTAGTGATAGCTGTATTAATGCAAATCTCTTATAAGTGGTCAAACTGCATGGGCATATGGACTGGTGGAGCACAATATATGTCAGGTTGTCACAGATACTTCAAGCTTGAATGCACTGAAAGCCTCCTGGTGCTATATGGCCCACTGTGATAAATTGGCAAGTTATTGTTTTGAAAGATTTAAGCCTACCACTGGATAAGGTTCTACTAACAGATATAAACTTTGTCATGTATATCAAAGCCAGGTCTGAAAAGGTAAGGCTACCATGGTATTGTGAAGATGGCACTGAACACAATTATTTACTGTTTTACTGAAAATGAATGTTCTGGGGAAACGTGCTTGAACTGAGAAATTAACTTTACCAGCATTCATCTGAGAAAAGGTACATTAGTGCACACATGTTCACTGCCTGTGATTTTGACACAGTTAGGATCTTTAATTTGCATATTTGATAATATGGTGATAAAAATATTCTTCAATTCAATGAAAATATAATTGAGTATGGAGATTAACCTGTTGCACAGCAAAGTGGAAAATGAAAATTTAGATACTTTTCTACTTTAAATAACTTACTGACAGGCATAACAAATGAGTTAGAAAAGATGTGAAAGTTGATATTTTCAGTCATCGTTTTTCTTAAACTTTACTTCGAGAACTACTTCTAAAGTGTGGAAGCAGGAACATTTGACTGGAAAAGGAACCCATTTGATGCTAATCTGAAACTTATTTTAAGATAACATTCCTGACAATGCCTCTCCCAAAATCTTGGATTAATGTGTAAAATGAGTACAAAGAATTAAGCAAGAAGGCTATCAGCTGCAAAGAGAAATGACAGTAGCCATCTCGAAAATAAAAACAATATTTTACGAATTATGCAGAGGTAACAGAGCTCATCCTTCACATTAAAAAATATTCAACTTAATTTGTACTTTTGTTCACTTCAAATGAAGTGGATTCATTTTATATGGCAATAAGGTAATCAGTTATAACTTTGTAACAGATCACCATGGGTTTGAGACATGAGGCAACTTGATTGAGATCCGTATAGAGGCTAAGATATTCAGACAGTGGGGTGAGTGGCTGCTCCTCCCCACCCACATAGCTTATATGTAGCCCTAGGGTGAGAGAAAGACAGAACTCTACATCCATTGACATACCTGCAAATAGTGCATGAAACTTGTTCTGTTGTACTGAGAGAGGAAACAGCCAATAAAAGTTTAGATTGGGGGGGGGGAAGCTTCTAGTAATTTCAGTGGAAAAGGAAGGATTCTGCAAGCAGGAAGAAGGAAGGCAGTTTTTGGTTGGGGAGGAAGACATATTGTGAGATGACACAACATACATTCATAAGATGGTGTATTTTTTTATATGTGTGCAAAACTAATTGTTAATCTGTTAGTGCCTGAAAAGCTATGTGTTTGTGAGACATCTGGATTCAACATATGGAATTTAACTGGCATGTCTGAGATTTAATGATGCAAGGACTTCCAATATATATATATATATTATATGTGCATCTCTGGGTGTAGTTTGATTTTCCTGAAGCTACACAAGACATACATTCTTTGGAAGAGAGGTGTCTCTAGGTCACTGAGTGAATTCCACAAAATTTTGAAATAAATTGTAAAGGGATAGTTACATCACAAACAGATTATAATTTAATTATGAAAATTAGGTGGTATATTTATTCCTCATCCAACCCTAACCACAAAATGGTATAGCAAAATTTGAGAACCCCTAGTGTAAGGAATAAATGGGGATTCCAGTACACATTAAACACTGACATTGAGGTTATACACAGTAGAAAACTGCCCCTTTCACTGAAGTCATTATGAAAATTACATCTGTAAAATACACAGTTTCAAGCAGAATGTAATTGTGTCAATGCAGATACTATCTGGACACTTTACACCTATCCTTCTAGCACAGGAAAGGGATATCTGGAGGAAAACTATTAAAGAGGCTAGGGCCTGACCAGGTTGTTGCTCCGATGATGACGAAGACGACGATGACGACGAAGAAGAAGAAGAAGAAGAAGAAGAGAGGAGAAGAAGAAGAAGAAGAGAAGGAGGAGAGATGAGGAGGAGAAGGAGAAGAGAGGAGCAGGAGGAGAAGGAGGAGGAGGAGGAGAAGATGAAGAAGAAGGAGGAGGAGAAGAAGAAGAAGGAGGAGGAGGAGGAGGAGGAGGAGGAGAAGAAGAAGAAGAAGAAGAAGAAGAAGAAGAAGAAGAAGAAGACGACGACGAAGAAGAAGAAGAGGATGCAACACCGTGTGTCACAAAGCACTGTAGTTTT
>Ga0136643_10019668_pt1 | contig 10205 bp, 27 predicted proteins | sample TergutLab28metaG_FD_96883 | JGI IMG/M metagenome (GOLD analysis project Ga0136643, IMG submission 96883) | Labiotermes labralis P1 segment gut microbial communities from Petit-Saut dam, French Guiana - Lab288 P1 (version 3) (version 3) | ecosystem: Host-associated > Arthropoda: Insects >... | reverse complement strand
GGCGCGTGGAAGACATATCACAACATCGTCTCCAATGTTTGGTTGCCGAAGATGCGTTTGCAGCTTTCCAGTTATGTTCGTGGTTGTGACCTGTGTCAGCGAGACAACACTCACAAGACTCAATAGTTGGGTTCCATTCCCCAAGCCCTGTTACCGCGATTATTGACAGGTTATTAATTGATTTTGTGGGCCCCATAACCAGCAATATGCGCCGCAACATAGGCATTCTGGTGGCAGTAAATTCGTTCTATAAATTCGTGTCCTTCTCTCCGGTGCTTAAAATGACTTCAGCGGCGGTCTCAGATTATTTGGGAAGGAGTTATTTTCCCGCTTTTGGCGTGCCCAAATCTGTTGTGACAGACAATGCTAAGGCTTTATATTGTAAAGAATTCAAAGATCTATATTTAAGTGGGGTGTCGAACATCTCACCACCACGCCTTACTACCCCCAGTCTTCCCTCGCAGACAGAGTGAATAGGAACTTGAAGGCTGCACTGAAGGTTTTTCATCACGAGTCTCAGAATACGTGGGACGTGAATCCGCCTTGGCTAGTGCTTGCCTTTAATACTGCCGTGCATGGGACCACGCGTTACACGCGCGATGTCCAATTTTTGGGATGTGAGTTGAAGTGACTAATGGCTGTTCGGTGGGATTTGTTTTCCGGTAGTGAAGTGGATAATTGTCACAAAAAATCAGTTCTGGAACCGTGCCTGTGTTAACCTGCTGGCAACCCGTAAGGGAGTGGATCAGAAATTTAATGAAGGGCGGAAGCCACACCGCTATAGTGTGGGCGATCTGGTGCGATATCGACACTCAGGTTAAGTAGCTCCAAAGTGCAGAATATATCGGCGTATCTCCCATTAAGTTGGTCCATCCCTGTCACCATTGCTAAGATTGTGAGACCCAATGTCGTGTTGCTAGCCACCCCTGATACTGGTGTTATTGTCAGAAGAGCCCATGCAAGCCAGTTGAAGCCTTGCTACACCTAGTTCTGAATTTTGATTTAGGTGTATAATTTTATATATTTTTCAATTCTTCTCTTCTTGGTTTGTGAACCCTCACGCATACACCCTTCACGTGTGTCGACGCATATTGATATATATATATATTTATATATTTTCCCCCGCCTTTATCAGCGCTCCCCTTCGTAGAGGAAGTGCCGTGCTGTGCTGAACGAACTTCTGTGCACGGACGGCCTTCAATTCGGCGAATTGGACGTGCAGCGCCGTTCGGCAGCCGGCGGCTTATTCGAATTTGGTGACGGTACACGTGAGTGTGATGTTCCGGCCGGCGGCTGTGAAGCCTGAGAGGTGTTGTTCCTGTATGGCTTGTTTTGTCTGTGAGCAAGTGATTGGTCTCTCAAGAAAAACTGGGTTCGGAGCTGACCGGATGGAGTGCTAACGTGGGTGGCTACTGCAGGACTTTTGTGTAACTAGTGATATGGCTGTATTAGTATGCTGAGTTCACAACTATGTGGGGCAGGAAAGTTCCCTGGTGCCGGACCCGGAGGAGTGTTACAGACATGTCAACGTGGGTGACAGAAAGAGGGGGATGGTGAGCCATACCGTTTGGGTTTGGGTCAAGGCCGTCTCCAGGCGGAAGCCTGTTAGCTAGAACTTTCATCTCCAACCTTTGATTACCTAGCGGGAATTGGCTGCCGTGAGTGTGCTAAGTGGCTGAGGGGGTTTGTTGGCGAGCTTTGATCAAAGGTTGTGCTTGTGGTGATCCAGCTCTCGTGGAAGGAAGGCTGACTGGCGAGGAGCGATCTGCCTGTCCTGGCGTTCTACTAAATGAGTCGCGACGTTTTGGCATGTCTGCAGACTTCACGATTCGGTGCTGGTTCGTCACCTTTCCAAATTGAAATTTTGACTGTGGGGCTGGTCATGCTCGGAGTCGCGCCGGCTGACGGGGGTGCTTGGTAGATGTAATGGCTTCGTGCTATTTCTTATTTCCATGTCGCTGTATGACATATATAACGAAAATTGGTTCTAGAGTTATGTACTGGTCACACGAGTAACAATGTGTAAATAAGTATAGTAGAGTACAAGTTTGAATCACTGCCAGGTCCATTACTGTTCTGTAGGTAACCCCGTGACTTCTGTAGAGTGACACGCGTTGCCGCACGCTTTAAGCTACCGCTGCGGGGTCGAGATTTGCTGCAAGCTAGCCTGACTGGGCAGACTAGACTAATGAGGACCTGTTATGGAGCATGACTGAGTTACTCGAGAGCGAAATATATTCAGTGAGCGGTTTTGTTGGTTCTGTATACTTTCTTTATGTGTTACTCAGTTCATATCCATGCATTTTCTAAGTTTGTCTATGTTAAAGGGTCAGGCTGATACTGTTTGTTTGTCAGTGATTCTAGTCATGATTAATTTACATATTATGTCAAGTACATTCTGTACGTGAAATGGGAGCCCAGGGCTGCAGGACTTAATGATCTCTTGGTTTTCGTATCTTATGTATGTACTATCTAACTAGTGCTTATAATATATTGTTTAATTGCTATATAACGCAGATCTGGGCACATGCGTTTCATGTGATTCTGCTGCTTAATCTGTAACACAAGAAAAAATCACCGCGGATCAGAGTCGCCAAAAAGCCGTCGTGATAAAAAGAGTGTCGAGCACCAACAAAAACCGGGCTACATATTGAGGTTCAACACAGCACAAACACAATATACACAAATCACTACAACACATACAAACACAAAAAAACATATTACAGCACACAAAATCACAACAAACATAGCACAAAGAAACAAACACCACACAAAACAACACATAACTCAGCCAGAAATCTCACATACAAAACACAACACACCCACAAACAAACTAACAAAAAGAACACATACCACGCCACACAAAAAACACAAACATCACACACACGCACCCATACCGCACAAACCAAACACTCACACGGTCTCTAACCAGACAAACCAAACCACACACGCACACGAAGCCCAGACACATATATTTCATCCACTCACAATAAAACACACATACCACATATACACCTTACACACACACTCACTCAACACACAACACAAACACATACACCACACACACCACAAATACTACAACACACACAACACCCAAACCACAAAAAGACAAATCACAAACACACAAACAAAACACACATTCACTACACACACACACAAACACCACTAACACGCACACAAAAACATACCACAACACACACACACTTATCACATACACTTCCCGCACACACGAAAAAAAAAACATACAAAAAAACACACCAAACACACAAACACACAAACACAAAATACATACACAAAACACACACCACACACACACACACAAATAAACCCAAACGTACATACACACATTACACACAAACCAACAAACCACACACACACCAAAGCAAGGCACGCAACAGACACACCCAAAACAAACACACACACAACACACCCAAACACACATCGCAAACACACAAGAACACACACACCACAAACACAAACACACCACATAAACACACTCATCCACACACACCACAAAACACACACACAACACAAGACACCCACACACCACACACAACAACTTAAACTTATCACACATAAAAAACACACTACTCATAAACACACACACCACTGCACATATAACGCACTGTCACCACATACACACCACACACACACTACACTTAATCACACCATGAACATACACACACACAAATACCACAACGACACTCACATCACACACTTACAAAACACACACACTACGCACAAAAACACACTCAAATCACACACAATCAGAAACACACATATAAGACAATCCCTCATTAAAATCACACACAACCTACACACAAATACAAAACAAACACACCCTGTACAAGAAACCACACACATCATACAAAAACCAAACACACACACACACATAAACACTCACAACACACACCACACATATACCAAACACACACACTCACAAACACACCACACCGCTCATATTCACACAAAACAAACAAACAAACCAAATATACACACAAACAAACCGCACACACACCACACACAAACGTAAACAAATAACCACACACACACCTCATGCATACGAGAAAAAACACAAACACATCACAACACAAACGAAACAACAAGAAAACACACAATCACACACGACACCAAAAAACACACAAGCACACACCACACCCACAAACACCACAAATATCACACACACCACACACATCACACACACCAGAAACACACCACACAAATATCACAGACACCAAAAAACACACACAACTCACATATAACACACTCACCACACATAAAAACACAACTTACACACACATGACACACACACCACACACACACACAGCACAGACACAGATCACACACACACCATACACACACATCACACGCTCACCAAACACACAAAACACAAACATTACACACACGCCACACACACACAACACGCACAACACAAACCAAAACGTCACACACTCATCACAAACAAACACACCACACACAAAAAATACACACGCCACAAACACACAGCACATATTCATCACAAACACTCACGTCACAAACACATCACAAACAACACACACACATCGCACACACACCACACACAAGCCACACACACATCACACACACAACACACACCCCCCTAACATATACCACACACACCACAAACACCCCACACATATCACACACACCACAAACACCACTCACACTTATCAACACACACACCAAAAACAGACACCACACACACAACTGGCACAAACCAAACACATATCACACACACAAAACACACACACCACACACATCACACACACACCACACACATATCACACACACTACACACACAACAGATACATTACATTAATACTCCACAAACACACACCACACACTCACCACACACACACATATCACGCAAACCACACACAATTCACACACTCACCAACACATCAAACATACACCACACACATACCACACACAGTTCACACACACAACACACCACCACGCACACACATCACACACACCAAACGCATATCACACACACATCACACACACCACAGACAAATCACACACACACCACACACATCACACAAACACCACACACATACACACACCACACACACACAACACACACCTCAAACACACAAACAAACACTCATCTCAAATACAACACACACACCATACACACATCACACACACCACACACACCACAAACACACATACCACACACTAATCTAACCCACACACACACACACCAAACACACACCGCACACACACCACACATCACACACACACACAACACAAAAACACAAACACACCTCACATAACACTAACACACATATCACACAAACACCTCACAACACAAACTCACACATCACACACTTGTCACAAACACACACAACACAAACACAACACACTTCACACTCACACACACAAAACACAAACACACACACAAACCACACACACCATAAAAATCACACATCACACACTCATCACAAACATACCACACACTCCACAAACACACACATTACGCACTCATGACACACACACACACCACACACACACACCATACGCACACATGACACACACCACTCACACTACAATCACACATCTCACATTCATCACACTCACAAACACACACACCACATATATGAAAAACACAGAAACCAACAACACACACACACACCATACACACAAATAACACACTCATCACAAACACACACCACACACACATCACACACAAACAAACACCACCAAAACAACACGCACACCACAAAAACGCACATCACACACTCATCACAAAAAAAAACGCGCACACATCACACGCAAACACACACAACATAAACACACACCACAGAATCACCACGCACACAAACAAACGCACATCACACACTCATCACAAACACAAACACCACACACACAAAAAACACACACATAACACACTCAACACCCACACACACACACACACACACACGTACTCCACACACACACATCACACACTCATTACACACACTCCACACACACACACCACAAACACACAACACAAACTCACACTCACCACACTCACACATCACACACAAACCACACATAATTCACACACTTACCAATCACACATCACACACACACCACACACATACCACACACACTTCACACACACAACACAACAACAAGCACACACAACACACATCACACACCACACACACATCACACACACACCACACACATACACACACCACAAAAAACAACACACACCTCAAACACACACACACCACACAATAATCAAAAACACAACACACACACCATACACACACATCACACTCACCACACACACCACAAACACACACATCACACACATATCACACACACACCACAAACACACCGAACACACATCACACGTCACACACACACAACACAAACACACACACACACACCTCACATAACACAAACACACATATCACACAAACACCACACACCACACACTCACACATCACACACTTGTCACAATCACACACACCACACACACCTCACACATCACACTCACACTTGTCACAAACACACACACCACACTCTACACAAACACACATATCACACACACATTACACACATACACACACTCCACAAACACACACATCACGTAGTCATTACACACACACACCACACGCACACCATACGCACACATCACACACACACCACACACACCACAAATACATATCACACACTCATCACACTCACACACACACACCACACACATCACACACACAAACCGAACACAAACACACACACCACACACACTACCACCATCTCAAACACACACCACAGAAACACCACGCAAACCACAAAAACACACATTACACACTCGTCACAAAAACATACACCACACACACATTACACATAAACAAACACAACTTAAAACCACACACCACAGAATCACCACGCACACTACAAAAACGCGTATCACACACTCATCACAAACACAAACACCACACAGACACACACATCACACACTCTCCACACACACACACACACCACACACACCACAAACACACACATCACACACTCCCCCCACACACACACACCACACCACAAACACACACATCACACACTCATCACCCACACACACACACACACACGCACCACACACACCACACACACACGCACACATCACACACTCATCACTCACACTAACACACACCACACACACACACACACACTACAAACACTCCACACACACAACCACAAGCATCACACACACACAACCACACACCACACCCACATAAACACACACAAAATTACACTTAAACTACTACAAACAAGAAAAAACTTTCAAAACTCGTACAGCAAATTAAAACTAAAATCCTAAGTTCGGAACAACGCAAGTGGAGGTTAGAATTCAGATGGATGAAGGCACATTCGAGAAATCCAGGAAACGAAATGTGGAATCAACGGGCGAAAGACCTCCAAGTAGTGTTACATAAAAATATCAAAGCGTGTAGTGATGTGTGAACAAAAAGAACAAAGTTTTAATTGGTGGCAAAGAGAATGGACGGAAACAACAAAAGGCGCAAAATAATATAATTCTTTCCCCAAAAAAAGAGAGTCTATAATTGAGACTAAACTTAACACCAAATTTACACCCATAGTAAGAGGGCATGGTAATATAAAAGCTTACTTATATAAATACAAAATAATCGACGAAACAACGTGTCCTTGCAGAAAAGACCTGCAAATTTTTCCACATATTTTATTTGACTGTTCTCTCCTAGAGAAGGAATGGGAAAAAATATAAGCAGTAGTGAACAGGACAGGAAAATCGCCTGAGATCTGTAATAAATTAGGAGTACAGTAACATAAAAATTTCAAAGTATACACAGACAATATAAGCTTGAACGAAGAACAGAAGAACAATAGTCAGTAGATTTTCTAAAATGTATATAGCAAGATAGATCATAGTATGTAAAATTGAGAACATTTCATGTAGTATTACTCATCAATAATGAAGCATGCTGGTAAGTATATGTATTAAAAAAACACATGCCACACACACACCACACATACACCACACACCACACACACATAACTTACACACAAACCACAGTTCACACACGTACCACACACCCACGTAAACACCACACACACAACACGCACACACAAATAGACACAATACACACACGCACTAGACACACAATTACCCACTCACACATACACACACACCAAAAACACATACGACACACACACACAAAACACACTACACACACACAACACACCACACACACACACACACGTAAAAACCACACACCCACACACACACACAGAGCAAACACACATGCACGCACACACAACACGCACAAAGACAAACACACACACGCACTACACACACACTTACCCACTCACACATACACACGCACCACAAACACATACCACACACACTCACAAAACCCACCACACACACACACACACAGAGCAAACACACATGCACGCACACACCACACACACAAAGACACAAAACACACACGCACTACACACGCACTTACCCACTCACACATACACACACCACAAACACATACCACACACACACACACACACACAAAACCCACCACACACACACACACACAACACACCACACACACACGTAAAAATCACACACACACACACACACACACACACACACAGCAAACCCACATGCACACACACACCACACACGCAAATACACACACACACACCTATAAACATAGACACACACACACACACACCCACACACACAGACACACTTCACTCACACACCAAACACAATTTTCCTTTGAAATATGCTGTTTATACGCATTCACATACTGCAGACTATTACATTCAGTCTCGGTCTTGTGCTGTGTAAAATCCTGTTGTTTTTCCTTTCGACACCAGAATTTCGCATGCTATTTTCAGGCGTTCATATAAAAGCGCTATATCTTCTTAACACCAGAGGTCACTCAATTTTCCCGAATTTCTTTTCATAATTTCTGGCACCGTCAAGTTTAATATTGTAGCTCCACCAGCTGAAATGTTCTGGCACCGCCGTCTGTAGTTTTCTGACACAACCTGCTGTAATGTTCAGTTACCACACGCTATAATATTCAGACAACACCAGCTGTAGTGTTCAGACAACACCAGCTGTAGTTTTCGGGCAAAACTTGCTGTATTTTTCAGTGCCAACCGGTTGTAATCTTCAGGCTCCACCAGCTGTAGTGTTCAGGCACTATCTGCAGTAGTTTTCAGACAACACCAGCTGTAGTGTTCAGACAACACCAGCTGTAGTATTCGGGCAAAACATGCTGAATTTTTCAGTGCCAACCGGTTGTAATCTTCAGGCTCCACCAGCTGTAGTGATCAGGCTCTATTTGCAGTAGTTTTCAGGCACCACAAGCTGTAGTGTTCAAGCACAACATGCTATCATATTCAGGCACCACTACAAGTCTCTTTTGTCCGTCGATTTTTGAACTTAAAGTGAACCAATAGTTGATTTCTTCTTTCGCAATACTGCTATTCACTTTTGCTCTATTTTATCATACATTCAATTATCTACTCTTTCTTCGACCTCATGTTGTGTCTCGCAGAGAACACACTCATCAGTTTCTTTATCGATGCTCAGCTGTTCCTGTGGCCTCGCGCACATAAGCTCTCACATACACACACAATGTTACTGTGCATATTTGAGGAAGATTTTAGTCATAAATATTAATATTATCGGTCTGGATACTGTAAAGGATTTTGGACAGACGGAACTGGGATTTGTATGAACAGTGAAGTTAAGAGCAGGCTCTAGATATCTGAGTGTTAGGGCACGGGTGAGGAGGAGGAGGAGACGATGATAATAACGAAGCGTATTATGAACCTCTACTGTCCATAAGCAGAATAAATCACCTTCTAGTGTGAAAGTGTTATACAATGTAAAGCGATATTACTGTGGCTAGCAGGCAACCAACAGCACTTGGCTAACAGAATCGGAACCGATGTGTGTGCACAGTACTGAGTGGTGTGCCGAACATCCTTCTTCATTGGTGTTTGCAAACAGATATAAAATAACTACGAATATTTAAAAGCAAATGTCACGAAATTAACGGAATTCTCTATACAGTAATATTCACAGTGTTTCTCTTATCGCCGTACCGAGCACGGAAAATGTTTCGCATAGAAAGCCTGCATATGCAGCGACATCCCGCGACACAAGCGGTGCTCAGTTTAGCGACAAGAAAAACGTATTC
>Ga0136643_10019667_pt1 | contig 10206 bp, 7 predicted proteins | sample TergutLab28metaG_FD_96883 | JGI IMG/M metagenome (GOLD analysis project Ga0136643, IMG submission 96883) | Labiotermes labralis P1 segment gut microbial communities from Petit-Saut dam, French Guiana - Lab288 P1 (version 3) (version 3) | ecosystem: Host-associated > Arthropoda: Insects >... | reverse complement strand
CCACCTCCTGGAGATCCATCCTAATATTATCCACCCATCTACGCCTAGGTCTCCCCAGTGGTCTCTTTCCCTCCGGCTTCCCCACCAAGAACCTATACACCCCCCTCTCCTCAACCATACGCGCCACATGCCCAGCTCATCTCATTCTTCTCGAATTTATCACCCGCACAATATTGGGTGAGGAGTACAAATAATTTAGCTCCTCGTTTTGCAGTCTCCCCCATTTCAATCACGTTTAACCTTTATATTTTATTCTATACCAATTTTGTATATATTGACTATCCCATAAAGGTTGCCATTCTGAACCTTTTTAAAATTGTGTCGTGGACAGACAAGTAGATTTATTTTTCTTTTCGCCACCGCATCCAGACCGGATATCAGCCCGCCCAGCCCCTAATCCGGTGGGTACTGGAGAAACTTCTTCCATCTGTTAAGCGACCAGACTATGAAACTTAACACTATTTCTGTCTAGTGTCAGACTTTTCAGTGGAGCTATGTATCAGCTCCAACAAAACTCTTCTCAGCTTTTTGCCTGACTTCAGAATATTTCAACTATACACATTTAAGCAACTTCGTAACAGATAGTTGCAAAATTGCTCCCATTAGCTTTCTCACGTCCGTCTGTCCGTCTATAAGACTGGAGAAATGCGAAAGCTGCTGAAAGGATTTTTTAAATACAATTTGTTATATTGAAAGTTCCAGTAAAACGTGTCTACGTATCTGATATTTATTGGACTATGCATCGTGATAACTGAAGAATAAAAAACCAACTAGATGTCACTTGTTATTTTATTGTAATAAAGCCTGCAGCCCGGACATTACTCCAGCCTACCCGCACCTAACCTCCAATATACAGCAAACCATGAACGAAACGACCAATGTGATAATCAACGTCATAGTCGCAAGCTCCTGATGATGGCCATAATAGTGCCCGAAACATGTTGAGCCTGTAAGAAGTACAATAAAATAAGTAGCATCTAGTTGGTTCTTTATTCTTCAGTTGTCTACGTACGTCAGTTCGGTAGATATCTGACAAACAGTGGCCACGTTGCGGGATGTACATAAACACTGGTGAGCGTGGCTGAAGCTTAACTTCTGAAATATTCTGTGTATTGAAGAAGAATACTGAGAAGGAGACCTGTAGAAAAATGAGAACAAATTTAGGTCACATTCTCTTTTTTCCTAAATTTTAAAATTTTGAGGAAATTAATAATGTTATGCTTGCCCTGAACTCGAAACCCATGGGATTTATTTTGTCATTCCATGTTATTTTATATACTGTGCATTTTACTAAGTTTTTCCTGAAACGTTCCAACAAAATTCATACACAGGTAATAATTTTAAAGTTCTCACACAGTCCATATTCCGAAATGTTTTCGATGATGGCCACTACCTTCATCAGGGAATTCAAACTGTTAGCTAAAACAAATCTGTTAGACGTGCTTGTCCTGTTATGCATTAACACATGCACGTAGTTGTCATCCCACATACATACACACACTGACGTACAAATTAATTCCGAACCGGGTGTTTATTAATAAATTCACAAGCTATAAGGTAAGTGTCTCGTTGCCATAGTGCCAAATTTGTTGGAATGTATATATTTTGGATGAATTCCATCAACCATTAGAGTGTGATCGATGTATTGTTTGACAACGCTAACGATGTTGTGTACCCACTACCCAACAAGGTCTACGCGATACAGGTCTCGATTTGGGTTTTATTGTGACTGCATAACAATAGAATGGGCCGGGTAGCTCAGTCGGTATGGCGACTGACTACGGGCTGGACGGTCCAAGATCGAATCCCGGCGGGGACGAGATTTTCCTCCGGTCCAGACCGACTCTGGGGCCCACCCAGCCTCCTGTACAATGGGTACCGGGTCTTTCCCGGGGGTAAAGTGCAGCCAGGGTGTGCTGCTGACCACTCACCCCCTTCTAGTGCCGCGGTCATGGAAGAGTAGAGCTATACCTCTACCCACCCTCTGGGTCACACCGGGCCTGTAACGGGATCATTTTACCTTTACCATAACAAGACAAATAGATTTTAACAGCAGTATCTTAGCTTACTAGGTGGAATTCCCTGACGATGGTAATGGCCACCACCGAAACGTGTGGGAATATAGACTGACTGTGTGAGAACTTTGGAATCATTAAGGGTACATTGTGCATATTTTTTTAAATATTCAGATGCATAACTTATTTAGCCATCTTTTCGCCACCGCCTAATTTATGGTATTTTGAAAAGAACGTCAAATTTAGCATTCAAGGGTTGGAAGAGTCGAGGCAATTGTGGAAATAATGCGCTTGAATATTTATCTTTCTGCATTTCCTAATTTATTTTACGTAAGAAGGCAAACAGGCTTGTTACTGCGATAGATAGTGATGTTTATGTTGATAACAAGTGAGGCTTATCGGCTTTAGTTTATTTAACGAAGCAATTTGAACTGCAGAATTCGAATATGAGAGAAGAGCTATCCAAAACTGGACAAACATGTGTTAGTAAACTAGTAGCCAGAATTCAGCCGAAGCAGTCCCGTTACAACATTGCCCTCTACAAGGTTTTCCAGACTCAGAAGTTGTTTTCTGGGAATTTGAGTTAATTATGGAGAAAATGCTCTGTAACATGTTGTTGCGCTCTACGCTGCAGTTTTCAGGAATATAAGTGCAGTGTCGAAGGACTTCCTCTGTTGTCTACAGTGCTTGTGTCAAAATACTAAAACGCCGATTACCGTAACATATCAGGGATTGTTACATCACAGATTACGCGCCGATCTACTTGTGTCGTTGTATGTTGTCTTTGTACTTGTGAGACATAGTGCTGCAGGCCAGAAGGTGGTATCGACTCTCTTCCAGATATTTGTAGAAACTTACAAGCGACAGGAATGAAGTTCAATAATGAAGTCTTTCTCCAAACGGAACATTCCCGTGAAGTATTAAATTTAATTAATTATTTGGATGCTTTAATGGGCATGGATTTCTTAATTAACCTCACATGGTTTAGGACTAATAAAAGGAGGGTTGAAAAGACGGGGTCTGTCCGCCAGCTGGGAGGCTTCTCACCGCAGTAAGAATCTATCTTGCTCGATTCGGCCTGCCACGTATTGACAGAGAGGAGGGAGAATACAAGGCTGGGGAGAAATGTTTCGAGAGTTAAAATTAACCCCCACACCGTGGCCGTGTCTAATGACCCTAGATTCTCCATGGCATCGCGTGTTTTGGGTGTGATAAAGACGTATCTTTCGTGAATGCACATCTCTTACATGTTCTAACCAACCTACTATAGTTCCTGTTACATCTGATTGTCTAATCAAGAAGTGTTAGTTCGTTCATAGTGGAATATACAGTGCCGGTAATATAGCTGTCTGCGGTGGTTTCAAAACTGTTGATTGTGTGTTGTTCGGGGAAATACAGAATCGGTGATGTATGTGTCTGCACTAGTATCAAGACTTGCTAATTTATTGTGCTTGATACTAGGGTACCGGTAATGTGGATCTCTGTACGGAAATCGGTGAATTGATTAGTCTATTATCCAGACCAACAACTGCACAACACACATACACACACACACACACACACACACATATATATATATATATATATATATATATATATATATATATATAAACAATATTTTATGTATCGTACGTACTTCTGTATATTTTGATGCATCTGCATCATCTTATCATCGTATCTTTCTACTGTGCTAAATTTACAAAAATTATTAAGGTTACAAACTCAGTAAAATCAGTAGATTAAAGTGTTTATCGTTCTATATGATGATATAGTTACCATCATTCTCGCACACAGGAAACACCAACTTGGAAATTACACCTATAAGACTGCCCAGATAGTATATACAGACACGAAGCCAACAACTTCCATGTACTGTAATTATAACAGCTGGGAGCCCCACAGCGTTTTGTAGATTGTATTTTATCATCAACTCTAACGATTACATATGTAAACATTTTGATCTATTGATTTTATTGATTTTGTAACCTTAATGGATTTTATAACTTAAGCATAATAGAAGGATAAAACTCCCTGAAGATGACGCAGATGCAACGAAACATGTAGGAGTACTTATGATACATACAATATTGTTTATATATATATGCCGTGCATTTGTTGGTCTGGATAACATATAACAAACTGTACCAGATGAACAGTAAATACATCAAAACAGTGGACTGACTGTTTGTTGTAGTAAAGAATACACTTTTCTTATGATTTTACTCCCTGCGTTGTGATAGTGGGGAATATAATTGGTTTCTTGTGGTGGAGAGTGCAGGGTCAGCAATGTAACTCAGTGCAACGATATCAGTTCCTTACGAATTTGTTTGCTGCGGGGAGTAGAGTTTCAGCAACGCAACCCAATGTGAAGGTATCAGGAGTTGTTTGTTTGTTGCAGGGGGAAACGCAGCGTCGTTAATGTGGATGGTTTCAGTAAAATCAATACTTTTCTAACAGAACTTTGGTAACGACGAAAAATGCACTATTCCACAATCTGTCTATTTTTATATTACTTATCTCCTACATGTTCCGGCGATATCGCCTTCCTCTGGGAGCTTACACAAAAATTTCTTTAAAACTTGTAACAATAAATAGTGTACAATAAATATGCATTTGTTGTGATGTCACTAGTGCAGGTTGTGGTTTAAATTATTATTATTATTATATATATATAATATACAGTATTGTTAATAGGATGATGATACAATTGTTTGTTGTTTCGATTAGAAGATAATTCAATACTTTAACTCCTACACTCAGAAGTTCTTAAATTTCCTTCTTGAGGCAAAATGGGAGCTTCCGAGACCCGCCTTGTATAAAACTAGAAATTGGCAGCATCTCCAGTAAATTATACTATGCCTCTTTGTCAAGAACACTCAGCAATATACTTCTTAAATTTTTGTCGTGACGGGCAAGGCAGAGCGTTGTTGCGTCTTCCTGCAGTGATATAAAGACCTGTTGATTGGTCTGTAACTGTGGAGTAAGGCTGTCGGTTGTGCAGCTCTCTGCAATGAAATTTAGTGCAGCTGTTAGTAGAGCGTCATTTTTATTATCTATTTGTACCAACATATATATATGTGTGTGCATTAGTTGGTACAAATAAATACTAAACAACAAAAATATACCGTATGTACATAAAAATAGTAGAACATTACACTTAAATACAGAAATAAATCGGCATGGCCAGGCGTCTGCCGTCTTTCTGCGTTATTAATTTACGTGTTACCTAATTATGCGGTTATTAATTGAGTCTATATAACATTGAGTGCTAGGTGGATCAATGAATAATACAGTTGAAATGACGTGAAGGAAAGCGATCATGGCCTGATTTGAAATCCTATTCCAGCACTTACCCGGAGGAACTGAAGAAACCACAACACACCTCAGTAAGCGTAGACTAAATCCAGCTTTGAACCCGGGACTCCTTAGTGCTAACCATTTTTGGTCCACCTGATTTAAGGCGTTACGTTTATGGGCAGAATGTTTACTTACTTACTCCATGGCGCTGAGTCCTTCTTGAGAAGCTAACTGGTTTGCAGCTAGTCAAGAAATTCCCCGCATTTCACGGAACCCGAAGGCTCATTACCGCACTCGCAAGCGTCCGCCACCTGTCTCTATCCTGGGCAAGCCCAATGCAGTTCATATACCCACATCCCTCCTCCTGGAGATCCATCCTAATATTATCCACCCATCTACGCCTAGGTCTCCACAGTGGCTCTTTCCCTCCGGTTTCCCCAGCAATACCCTATACACCCCCCTCTCCTCACCTATACGCGCCACATGCCCAGCACATGTAATTCTCCTCGATTTTATCACCCGTACGATATTGGGTGAGGAGTACAAATATGAGCAGAATGTTTAGGCACCACATGTCTTTCAAAGACTTAAGAAATTCTTTGTCATTTATGCAACCCGAATATCCATTACCATGTTTAAAATATTCAACCTCTCGACAATATTTTGACCGGGCCTTTTAATGCTGTACTTGTAGTTTATTTCTGTATGCTCAACCGTAGTCATGCTGAATGGTCACGTGGCTGGTAGTGTCACAAATTAGACTGAAGCTCTTCTTTCAGTTGTGTTACGGTTCGTGTAATATTGCTTCACTTAAAAGGTGAGGATTTCCTTGCCCGCCCCAAGCGCCCTGGTGGAGAAGCAGAGATATAAGAAACTCCACTTATTCTTAGCCTCGATACCAGATGGAACTGTGTGGTCAGCTGCACTCTCCGATCGCTTAACACCCCTCTCCCCTCCTTGTCCTGGAAACAGCCATCTTTACGCTTTGAATGCGAGGCTGTGACACCAAATCCGTGTTAATTGAAACACGGTCAGTTCAGTTATACTCCTAAAGGGCCCCATACACTCTAAGTTAAACTGTGCAGTTTAACTTTGTAAAAATATACACGAAAAACTTAACTAAATGTGTGTGGGATTCCCTGAGTGAAATGCACAGTTCTCTGTGTGAAAGACGACTGGAAAGGACAGTTTTGAGGCCTGCGCTATTGCCTGTCAAAACTGCGCAGTTTACAATTCTTTCCATCAGGTGTGACGTCACACAGTAAAATCGCTCAGTTTAACTGAGAGTGTATAGCTTCCTTAAGGATAATGTCGAGGAAGATACGACAGGTCCTGCCAGACATCTTAATCCTCGGTGACGCCGTTCAACCTCTTAATAATCGTCTTCTCACTGTTTGTTTTACTAGACGAAAGCTTGAGGCATGCTGTTCATTCTTGTGCTTGGTTTATGAACATCTTATACTGCATCTATTTTCGTATCTCAACACGAGACAATAAATTTAGATTTGAACTGTCTTTACAATGCAGTGTGCTATTTCGGATCGAGCAGGCTCAGAACCCAAGAATAGTGTGGCATGTCATTCAATATTTAATACAGGGTGTTCCTAGTGAACTGATTAAACCACAGCCATCCCCATTTCTAACAGTCTTATACTGTGATGTGCTTTGATGATTACAGGACGTTCATTCTTGCTAAAGATTTGCAGTTGTTAGAGGCCAGTTACGTGTTCGAATTATAGAAGGGACAGCTTGTTGGCCACACATAATTATTTCGCTAACAATGTTAGATCATATATGCGGCTTTTCTTCTAAACTTAAAACTCAGTCGTGAAGTGCTGTACCGTGAGGACGGAAGTAGTGTGCTTCTCCGAACATTTTGTACCTCATTTGCCAAGCCATAGGACGCCGTATTCCAGCAGACAAATATTATGATATTCATCGCAGTGAGAATCTAAAATCTCAAACTCGATGACTGTTTTACACCATGAATTCATTTGCTAAGTGCTCCGTTATACATTGCTGACTTTAATCTTAGATCCGTGTAGCTGAACACTAATTTATTCGCTACACAAAGAAAAACCAAAAGAATTACGTAAGTTTTAAAATAGTACATTTCTTGTCTGTAGTAACGTATGTACAAGTCTTTTCTACAACTGGAATTTGTGGATTGGCAGTGGTCCTCAGACCACTGTTTTTATTTTATTTTTTTATTTTCGTCGGATGCAAAGTTACATTTCAGTTAAAGAAAGAAAACGTTTTTCTCCTCTTTCCGTTGCGGCCAGCACCTTTTCTTGGCGAGGAAACACTGAGGTACTGTGAGTTGTGTGAGAGACTGGAATCCCTGGAAGAGTCGTATAATCCTATACTACAAACTCGTTCGAATATACACGAAGCTTTGCTTAGATGCGGTTTTCAAGCAAAAGCTAAATTTAAATTTCCCCTAGTGAAGAAGAGGCCCGCGAAGTTCTGAAACAAAGACCAACTTGACACAGACGGAAGCTGTTCCAACAGCATCCCAAGCATCTTGCCTCCGAGGAAAATTTATTAATCACACAAAATGGCATTTACAGTTGGTTTTATGTGGTTTTGGGAAGAAAGGGAAAAGGAAAGGGATGAAATTACTACTGATTTCAAAGAAAGAGAGAGAAAGGGCAAGATGGCTGTCGTTGGATGTGCATGCCCTCCTTCTTTTACCGCACAAGAGAAGAACAGGAGTGCAGATGGCTGGCTGTGACGTCACACCACAAACGGACGAAATTAAACCCTTTGTTCTTTGTCGGGAGAGCTGCGATATGGTTGTTGGGTCGATCCGACATTTACACTGGAGTGAAGACACTCCCGAACAATTAGAAGCAATTATAGCTAGATGCTCCTTCATGGTAAAGACGAAATGCCGGCCACAATTTTGTAATCTTCTCGTGGCGGAACTTGGATCTGACTTACAAATTACACCAGGTGTATAATAAAATAGGCACATTGTGGAGACTTAGTGGCATGTGCGTCCCCCTGTTTGTTCTCCGAAACTGATTATTCGATGCTCTCATTTGACGCTACATAACCAAAGCAGTAGTCAGAACGTCGTAAAATAAATAAAGAACAGATCGTTATAGATCTGTCCTAGCTTATTTCTTTTGGGGTTAGGTAACGACGCTGTCCGTAGCTCAGACAATTTTGCGTCGGATGATGGGAGTATTAATGAATAATGAACTACGAAGCATGCTGTAGGAGGCTGTCGTGGTCCAGTTTCAGAAAGCTGCCGTCCTGGTTATTTGCGTGAAGTGATAGGATCTTTATATGACTGAAATTAATCTGAAGTACCTTTGAATATTTAGGTCTTAAATCACAAGAAATACCATCAGTCTCCATTGTAAACACCAATTAATTAATTATATTTTTTCCATGGCGCAACAGCCCCTAGTGGACTAGGGTCTCATTGTCGTGGCCGTACGATCACACTCAGACGCACCACACTCTTTTTAGGGCTCCTCTGGACGAGTGATCAGCCCGACCAGAGACCTCTTACCAAACAACACACAACACTCACAAGAGACAGACCTCCATGCACCCAGCGGGTTTCGATCACGCAATCCCAGCAAGCGAGCGGCCGCAGACCCATGCCTTAGAAAGCGGGGCGGAGGGGGGGGGGGTAGGTGATGTTTTCGTTAATCATACGGAACATAAATGGGAGTTGGTGTCCAAAATGCAGAATTTTTAGTCTTAAATTTGGTAGTACATGTAGGAACCACTAAAATGTACAGGGTCAAGAAACTGACGGAAGACCGTAGTTTGAGTATGCGATCTCAGGACTTATATTTGAAGCTGAAACCTCCGGATGCTATGAAGGTGTGCTTCCGACTGAATCGCGAATTCTTCGAGATTTGATATCTCAGAAATCTACTGTAAACGCCCCATTATATGACAGACAATACGTCTATCCACGTATTGCCTCGTGGCGCGTACAACTGTGATTTCCGTTGGCAAGCCTTCAATTGATCCGATCGTATAGCCACGGCCATAGATGGATGCCATTAATCCATCGACTTTGTACTGCCAATCGAAGGTGCCACTTGACTGCCAATCAAACCAGCCACTTACCAAATCAAAAAAAAAACTTTTTACGAAGTATATTTTTAATATTATTCAATAGTGATCCAGGATAGCTCAGTTAATTGATTTACTACGGCCCATAAACCGGAACCTCGGTTACCGGACGGTGCAAAGATTTCCTTCTACCACCACACCAAGTCGGGCTAGACTACGGTCAGGGGTTCAATTCCCGCTACAGGCGAGATATTTTCTCTTCCCCATAGCATCAATATTAGCCTTGTGGTCCAAACAACCCCACTGTTTAATGGGCACGGACTTTCTCTCCGGGAGTGAAGGGACAGGGAATGAAGTTACCTCCTCACTACAGTCTAAGAAGGAAGTTAGGAACGAGTGGTGCTGTACCTTTATTTCCCCTATACACCTCAAAGGTATAGACGATTAGAACTCTACCTTTTACGTCTTAGCACGCCTAGTCTATGGAATCTGCCTGTTTGTCTATGCAGCGGAAAAGGAAGATATCTTTCCACAGCTGTGGCAGAAACGTAATCGAATTTTGTCCCAAATGTATAGTCTCTGAAGTAGATACACTTTCTCCACACGTCTGTGTAACATGGTACTTAAACGGTGAGATAACTTTATCGCTTGTGTTTAGGTCTCTACGTAAATTAATTCAGAAAAGTCAGTTGAAGCTGGCTCATACTTATCTTGCCGCGCCAACCATACAGCTGTCAAACGGCATCACAGCTCTCAACAAATACTTGGGCCGTGTAGCTGTCACTGACCCCCCCCCCCCCCCCCCCCCCCCCCCCCCCTCCCCCCCCCCCCCCCCCCCCCCCCGCTCTGTCCT
>Ga0136643_10019665_pt1 | contig 10206 bp, 3 predicted proteins | sample TergutLab28metaG_FD_96883 | JGI IMG/M metagenome (GOLD analysis project Ga0136643, IMG submission 96883) | Labiotermes labralis P1 segment gut microbial communities from Petit-Saut dam, French Guiana - Lab288 P1 (version 3) (version 3) | ecosystem: Host-associated > Arthropoda: Insects >... | reverse complement strand
GTGTCGTTATGCATGTAGTAATCCGTGATTATCATGTGGTGGCGTATATAGGAACATTTACTCCCTGATGATGATCCGGAAGGATTGAAACATGTAGGAGTGTTATATTTAAAAAATTTTAATGGGTTAGATCTACGTATTTTAACGTGTGTTTTATCAAGTAAATAAGTAGTGTAATAAGTTGGTATTTGAAAAACATTGATAACATTGCACGGTAAAAAAATGAAAAAAAAAATGTTTGTGAGATTTTAAATTCTTACAGCTTCGACTATAAGCATTATTATCTTCTCTTATGTGACGTCATAAATTCTGATACATGTTCCGCTGTTTCGTAGAGTTCTGCTGCCTCTTGAACAGTAGTCATCCTACTGCCAGACTGCATGTTTACGTATACCAAAAGACAACACCCTCAATCCGTCAATGACTCGGGGTTTTAAATTTAATTTACTGCGTAGGAAGGAGAGGGGAGGAATTTATAACAGCCATAAATGAATTCCCAGTAATCCGGTGCACTGACACCGGCAGCATGTGAAGAATTAAAGGTGTGTACATTGCACCGAGGACGATGTGAAAAAGTAGAGAAAATGTTTTAATTACTGAGTGTACAGCAATCTGTGACAAATGCAAAGTTTATCTATCTTCAGCAATTTTAGCGCATATTTTCTTGTAGTTCACAAGCCTTCTGATCCCATCTCAGAAGAAACTTCCCTTCGTGATCAAAGCCAATTATGCACCGTGTCCTGAACTTCGTAATCACTGGAAAAATCTTCGTAAGCCAAAGGCTAATTTGTGGTGAAACACGTGGTAATCCGATGGAATTAGGTCCTGAATATATATGGGGTTTGTGGGAGAAGTTGCAAATTTCAGCTGCCTGATTGCGTCAACAGTAACCGCAGCGAATTGCAGAAGAGCCTTCTCCTGGAACAAAAGAAACTCCTTGGACAGCAAACCTCCGCGCTTGGTCTGCTGTAGAGTTCAGAAGAATTAACGCCTTCTGAACAAAGGAAATGGATCACAATCCGCCTTACTGTGTAATTCTGAACCTGTGCAAACAAACACAACACTAACTAAACCTGACACTGACTCGTCGCGAATATGTCTAGAATCTAGTTATTGTGACAACCGCTAGGCTTCGCCGTGTGTCGATTGCAGCGCCAGTACAGTCACTTTCACTTCTCTTTTTGATTAACCTTCCTACTCTTAGTGTATAGCTTTGAATCGTGAAATTGCAGGTAAAGATAAATTAAAAGTGATACAGAGGGAAGTGGTCGGGACCTAATTTGAGGCACTACCCGGAATTCTGCTTGGAGGGAATAAGGTATAACAAGAAATAAAACAGGAGCGCCTGCCGTCTTGAATAGGAAGCAAAGTGCTAAATTCTGGAAGGATTTTGTAGGTTTTATAGCATTATGAAGACGGTAAATGACATTGGAATAATTCGCTGTTCGGTATTTGTCTATGAACTCTTGCTGAATGAGTAGAATGTCTTTGTCTATCGATCCCAGCTAAGTTCTTGCGTCTCTTACGGTCCAGCAAATGGACGTAGACAAAGCCTGTCCCGGCAAATCTGTTTGTGTGACACACAAACAGTCGGGAACAGAACACGTAGGGGAACGGGTGCAATACAGCAAAAGATAACACAGTATGCCAGAGGCTGCCTGTACAGTAAAAAAGTGAAACTCCTGATGATGAGCTCCCTGAAACTCGAAACATGTAGAGTGAAGGACGACTAACCCTGAAATAAAGGATAGTCCAAAAGTGTCATCTTGTTGGTAATTTATTTTGGAACAATTCTTCATATCCTTAAAATTCTGCTTATATATACTTTTTTATTCATCGAATTTGGCACTAGCTGCGAACGAGTGAAGATGACAGCATCCAGTTACACTTCACATATGCATGGTTTGGTACAGCAATGTCACCCTTGGCAAAGAAAATTCCTATTTTATCTCCATTTATCAGCCCAGATTCGAGTTACCCTTATCAAAATTATTGCAGTAAGGCGTTATCTACCCATAATTTTTCTAATAAATTTAACATTCATAGGTCCGTGCATCGCTAATATATTCGCAGAGTACAGTCAACAAGATACAACGCTCTACATGTTTCAGACGGATTTTCCGTCCGTCATCAGGAGCTCAAAACTGCACATACAGCGTCTGGTATGTATATTAAAGAAATAAATAAATTGGGAAAAGTTGCATCTTGTTGGTTGTACTCTGCGAAAATATTGTTATTGTTTAATCAAACAGAAATTTTTTAATCTCTCGTTAATGTTTTGTAATGTTTTTCGGTGGTGAACACGTAAATGAGTAAACCCATTAATAAATTATCTAGATTTTTTTTTCATTGTCCCTGTTTCATTATTCACCTCATGCGGAGAGACGTACACACAGATGAGCAGTGCCTGTCCTATTTCCGTTCCATTTATGGACTTTGCACAAAGGATGCATAACAATTTTGCAGCCCGGAGAGTTTGTGTTGGCATTCAATTTTCAACGTGTGACAGTTCACATATTCTATACGCCAGACAGCGCGCAGTAGCTGACGACGTTCTCTGCCGTCACATGTGTTTGAGTCAAATGTGTGTAATAACAGATTACATGTCAGCACTGTGGTCACTGAATTTATAAAACTGATATGTTACCTCTAGGCAAACCCGTCAGCCATTTTGTTGTCGGCCTATACGTGTATCAAGCTTACTCATTACACTAACACAATGTTTGTCCTCCTACACACAGGGTTCAAACAAAAGACCTAGCTATTTTAAAATAACAGGGGTGCTGATAAGTCCTTAGCCCGATCAGGCGGGGAAACAAGCTAATGTTTCTGTCAGAATTGCGTGGATTTCCTTCGGCGCCTTGCCTTGCAGGAAAAAATGAACTTGATGACAGCTCGCGTCTCGATGTTGTTGAAATCGCGCGCGTCCCTGATATTCTTCCTAGCTTGTTTCCTTCCTGGTCGGGCTAAGGACTTACCAGAACCCCGGTAATATTCTTCTATGCACTCTTTGCAAAATGTTTATAAATGCAAGCGCGGTATGGAGGTCCCATTGTATATGGGCACGTTTTTCCGAGTAAACTGCTACACGTCTTTCTATAAAACATTGTGTGTGCACGTCACATTGACATTTCTGTTATGAAATTTAGTTACATTTAGTTTAATATAATTAAAATCGGAAACTACATAATATTTAATTAAATTTTAGCGTCTCTCAAAGTCAAGCAATTTCAGTTAAATTTCATGTATTTAATTCCCTAATTTTTTTTTTTGTTCTCTGATATATTTTAATATATTTCGTGCAACTTACTTAAAAAAATGGCCTCTGTTCCTCAATTCTCCTTCCACGTTGTTTCAGTACAATCCAGTCCTCACACTCCTACCGCCATTAACCTACATAAGTTCAAAAGCATTTTCTTGTTGCTTGTTTCAAGTGAACGTCACAAAGTACCACTTAGGCCTAAACTTCCCATTATATAGGAACATGTGTACCTTATCAAGAGTGAAATTGTTCATACACAATAAACTAAATTCAAAGTACTCAAAACCTTTATTTTTTCGTGTAATTACCCTGTCTTTAACAATTATTTTTATGTGCTTCCTTTCTTTAAACAACACTATGTGCGTTTTAACAGTAGATATTTTCAGTTGTTTTCCTTACATACTATATTTCGTAAGTTAGCCAATTTACTTATCTAGTTTGCAGTATATCTTACCAATTTTCCAATGATGTAGAATTTAAATTACAAAATTTTTACAATTAATAGGTAATTTTAAGAGAACTATTTTTAGAAACGCGAGAACGGAAACTATTTTAAAAATATACAACACACTTTAGTTTTACCTACATTTTTATATGGGTCAGAAAATTGGACTCTAACAGCCTTACGAAGACGAAGAATTGAAGCGGCAGAAATGAAGTTACTGAGACCTCTGGCAGGCTACACACTTTATGACCACAAAACAAATGACTACATAGGCCGCGAACTACGGATTACAGGCATACTAGACAAGACAGATGAATACAGACGGAACTGGCTTTCACACTTGCAAAGAATGCCACAAAACTGAATCCCATTGAAATCATACCACTACAGACCACAAGGAAGGAGAACAATTGGAAGACCGAAGAAGAGTTGGCGCAAGCAGCTGTAACTCTGGAGACGGAACGGATCAAAGAGTCCAATCCTTGATGTTTATGATACGTGCTAAAAGTCGTATTCTGTTTTACACATTGCTGCATTATTTTCGGTGAAGAATACTGGTTACATTTTTTATAATACACTTGCAGTGCTTATTGCAGTTTTATAGAATAATGCAAACAAAATAGGTCATCTGTTTAGAAAATACTGACTTATTGTAACGTAATTCCTCTGTTATTTTGCCACTGTCTGACATATACATATGTATTGTGATAAAAGGCACACTTTCTCTAATTTACCATGATGACGAAACATAGCGTGGTCGAACTTATAGCCTGTTTCTGGTTCTGATAACTATGATGAAAATTTTGGGTTTCTTAGTTTCTCGAATAATACGTATCAGTTACTATCCAAGTGTACGTTATATGTAACTGAAGAAAACGACGAAAACATGTCAGGAGAGACGGCCTATGCTCCAAACGTGTACAAAAGAACTTCCGAACAATTAAACGGAGATACTTTTCATTAAAGAGCGCAATAAATCCTTGCAATGTTTGGTGTAATGGAAGTACGTTTGGTATGAATTTTGAAGGAAAAATTTCAAATACTTCCTATGGGAATTTTAAAAAAAATGTCGCTGCGAAGATTGTTGTAAATGAGAATCACGCTATTCAAATTTTTACGTTTTGTTGACCGTGCATCTCAATATATTTATCTCAGTATTTAACCAACTTGATGCACAAAATTTGTTAAATTCTAAGATAAAAAACACACTATTCAAGTTCAGCTTCGTGTGATAAAAATCCTTCACTTAGAAACTGAGTCTGTTTTAAAATGACTAATCAGTATAATCAAGGGAAATAATAGTTGTTAATCCTGAAAACAGCGCAAAGCACATACTAAATAAACTTTGCTATAAAACTGTAGAGTTTTCTGTTTTTAGCGAAGACGGTACGCCTAGCAACATTTTTGCTTTCAAGACATATGACGCAGTATGAAATCCTGAAGTCGTGACATCCGTTTTGAATTACCTGCAAAACACTCTATCTTTCCAGGAAAATGTCACTTTTATTTCTGCCTTGTATACGTCACACCCACGACCCCGCCCATGTATATGAACAAAGGAAAGGTAATGTTTCTTCTAGCTACAACATATTTATGAAGTTCAGTATTCTTTGAAATGAAATGCCCAAAGCAATAGTGTAGGCAGTTGATCTAGTCCCCGCATCCTTTCCCCGTTCAAATGACACGTGACAACACTTGAATAACAAAGTTCAGCTTTAGAACTACGTTGTCATTCGTTCGTCCTTCTGCCCGTCTTTCAAAGCTATGGTATCAGCTGACGTGGCATCAACGTTCCTTTTGAATATTTGCGCCCCGGTGTTAGCTCGACTGCACACAGTGTATGGGCTGGCCTCATAAAGCGCCAAGACTCCAACCCTTACGTCAAAAAGAGTGGTGGTTGATAACCTTTAACAAAAGCTGTGATATTATTGAAAAGTAGACAGCTATTGAGCTTATTGAAGTTTAAACGGGAATTGTGATAGTCTCAATCGCTAGCTACGATTTTCACAGATAACTATGTCATTAATTCATTTTCGTATATCACAGTTCTCTCGGATAATTGAAAAACCACACCTTCTCTAACTCTAAGAATGTGAAAAATGCAATGATATAGCACACCCTGTATATAAAATGTGAATAATACAGGAATCAAAACGTTAGAATTATGAAACAAACTGCATTTTGAAGAGAAAGAAACGGAGAGTATATACCATTTTAAAATATTCTGTACCTATATTTGTTGAATAAATATATAAAATGCAACTTTAGAGGTTAGCGGTGCAGTACGACCACTATAGTTGACATTAGGCGTCAAAAAGATTAAGCTTGCTCTACATGTTTCGGGCGACATTTTCACCTATCTTCAGGAGCACATTGACTGTATATACAGCTTTTTGGAACAATGTACCAACTCTGATGCCTGCTGCCGACCGGTGTCACCGGTCGGCAGCAGAGGGTCACACAAACGTCAAATGTGAAAAGTGTCTGGAAAACAGCTCCGTTATACGTAGAGAAATCTAGGCTGCAATGACATGCACATAAGGCAAGAGGAGGTATAGCCCGAACCCATTAGCAAAACGGTATTAGAAGAATTTAGATATTTAGTATCACCTTCCGGCCGCCTTACCCCCAGGAAAGAGCCGGTACCAGTTGTACAGGAAGCTGGGTTGGCCTCGAGTCCTTTCTGGATGCACGGAAAAATCTCGCCTCCACCAGGATTCGATCCACGGACCGTCCAGCTTATAGTGAGTTGTTTTGTATCAACTTCATCATAACAACAGCGTCTCTTCGGCTTGCACACCTTCAATACGGTATTTTTATTGTCATTGTTTGTTTAACATTATTGTAACAATATTAATATCTTACAGACAGACGAAGTTCGAGAACAAGACATAGGGCTGTAGAGAATAGTTAAACTTAAGGTGGGAAAGAGACAGGGTGATAATGATAAAGAAACAGGAAGATGGTTAAAATTATATATATAATTAAAAGCCTGATAATCTGTAAGACGTACTCTACATTGAATCTCATTATGACGGTAAAATCAGGGAAAATGAGATGGGATTGACTTCCAGGACGCATGGGAGATAGAACAGATTGCTGCAGCACAATTACTGTAAAATGCGTACATCTGACTTACCTACCTTCTTACGCTTATGCGTTACAAGTACGTCAATGAAATAAGGAGTATTTGCACGGAAATCAGTGAGTTTTTGGTCAAAGAACCCTTAAAATCCGAATTGTTATCTTTTTGTAGCGTCCTGTTTCAGGTGGAAGAACTGAAGATTGAACCACAGCGGCTCTAACAGGCGTCACTAAAGAAAAGCTGCCTGAATTTGTCGAAGCTCCAGAAACTTGTTACATCCATATTGAACTAAATGCACAATGATTACATGTTGAAGGTGTTCTTATGTGCATAAAACCGTGTTGCGTTAGCATTGTATCAGAAAAATTGCTGTAAGTGCGGTACATTGATAAATAGGTAAAGGTAAAGTGATCCCGTTACAGTCCCGGTGTGGCCCAGAGAGTGGGTAGAGGTATAGCTCTACTCTTTCATGACCGCGGCACTAGAAGTGGGTGAGTGGTCAGCAGCACGCCCCGGCCGCACTTTACTCGCGGGAAAGACCCAGTACCCATTTTACAGCAGGCTGAGTGGGCTCCAGGGCCGGTCTGGACGGGCGGAAAATCTCGTCCCCACTGGGATTCGATCCCGGACCGTCCAGCCCGTAGTTCAGTCGCTATACCGACTGAGCTACCCGGCCCACACATTGATAAATAGAATAATTTGAAAGTAACGTGTGTTTTATAACGTACACATAAAATTCAAAATTAACAATAATAATATGCGATTGTATCTGCCGTGAGGTAAGGTTTTAGTGTAGCGATCATTGAAAAAGTTTAATATAGTGTCGTAAATATGTAAGAAATATGTAGGGGTTAAAAAATGACAAAACTCGACTCGCAGACTCCAGATGGCACAGCCGGATACCGAATGACACGAGGACTGCAGTCATGAGCAGAGGCGAAAGAAATCCGGGTTCCAATATTGACACAAAAAACGCATGAATAAAACTTTGTCATAATAAGTGCAAGTTCATGGAGCAGTAATGGCCTGGCTGGAACCAATGTAGAAGCCATAGACTTTAAATTTCGTGTACTTGAACTTTTTTAAGATTCTAATAAGGGGAAGCGCTGCTTAATACATGCAAATGTTAATACGCCGTACAGTAAGTTTATACTCTAAATTTCATACAGGTGATTTTAGGAACAAACACTTGCCGTCTGTAGACAAGGGGGTAGCCACTCAGATTCAAAATTTACAAACTATACGAGGTAAACTTACGAGAGTTGGCATAAATTTTAACATTTTCTTCTGGGACTTTGATAGATATTTTTATAATGTCCCTTTCAAAGCTGAATTCATTAGGCGCTAAAGCGTGTATAGGTTGCACTATATATATATATATACAAATGCACTACAGTTAGGTAAAATGATGTGCAAACACGTGAAAAATCTCCTACACCTTTCAACTTTATAGTCATTTTCAGGGACATTTATTAAATTTCTTTACACGAAAAGGAAAATAAAAAGCATGGAAGACCACGATCATTTTTTCACAAAGCCTCTTGAGAAGGGGCGGCTTGCATAATTTCTGTTTTCTATCATTTTATCCCGATCTTTATCGCTATCTTCCTTCCTGAATAAGTTAACATTCGCTGTCTGTATTCAGCAGACACATCGCAGGGAAACCGATTCTTAGACATTTTTCACAAAATCGCAAAATTGAGACTATTAGCTTCCTTATGTCTGTCTGTCTATCTGTCTGCCTGTCTGTCTGCTCGTCAGCATGGAACAACTCGGCTCCTACTGGACGGTTTTTCATGAGAATTGAAATTTGAGAATTTTTCAAAAATCTTTCAAGGAAATTAAAATTTCTATAAAATCTGACAAGCCTTAAGGTTTATTACACAAAGGGCTATTTACATTTGTGATAATATTTCGGTGGGTTATTCTTAAAAAGAGATTATGCATCAGAAAAGAATTGTAGAGAAAATCAAAACATATTTTGTGTTTAAAAAGACTTTCCGAAAATGATGCCGTTTATGAGGTGATGTGTAAAAATATTGTAGAGCCTGACAGGCCACAAATGACAATACAATACGGTGAATGCGACTTGCACGAAGGCTAAAGAAGGCTACACACACACACACACACACACACACAAACTCACAATGTGAAAAAATTATAGCTTTTTCGCAGCAACAATTGTTTCACGAACGCTCCTCTATGTTACATTTACACACTCATTTTTTCTTGTTGTATTATTACGAAGTAAAAGTAAATGTAAAGTGATCCCGCTACAAGCCTGGTGTGACCCAGATGGTGGGTAGAGGTATAGATCTACTCCTCCATGACTGCGGCACTAGAAGGGGGTGAGTGGTCAGCAACACGCCCCGGCCGCACATTACCCCCATGAAGGAGACCCGGTACCCATTTTAAAGGAGGCTGAGTGGGCCCCAGGGCCGGTCTGGACGATGGTTACGAAGTAGCACGCACAAAACAAATATTGATACTTACACGAATATGATGCAGTAAAATATGTAACCAGCAGATTGTTTTGAGAGCCCGACTGATGCATGGATCATCAGGAATACCAACTTTTATTGAACCCGAAATCCCATTACTTACTTACTTACTTACTTACTTACACACTCCATGGTGCAGAGTCCTTCTTCAGCAGCTAACTGGTTTACAGCTAGTCAAGAAATTCCCCGCATTTCACGGAACCCGAAGGTTCATTACCGCACTCACAAGCGTCCGCCACCTGTCTCTATCCTGGGCCTGCCCAGTCCAGTCCATATACCCACATCCCACCTCCTGGAGATTCATCCTAATATTATCCACCCATCTACGCCTAGGTCTCCCCAGTGGTCTATTTCCCTCCGGTTTCCCCACCAAGACCCATTACCATATAAAAAAGGTCACTTTAGTAAGCCTTCCTGTCAATCGCTTTAATCCAAAACGCATCTTCGTTTATTATTACTGCAGGGTTCATTTAAAGATTATTTTCCCCTTCTACTACTACATCTCCCATATAATCGCTTGTCTTTATGCTTTGCAACAACCACCTTCTGCTTAGTAATAATTAGTGAGAAACGCATATTTCTTTATGTTTTCATGTCAGATAGTAGAGTGAATAATTTATCAGGATGCGTCATATGTTTCTGTGTAAGGCAGTAGCGTTGGCCGGATGTGTGTGACGTTTACACAGTGAATTCCGTGAAACAATAAGAATCGAAGTGGAGCAATATATCACGAAGTTCAGAGAAATCCCTGTTTCTACTGCCAATCAGGAACAACACAATGGTAATCTTTATAGAATCCTGCCAAAGCTAGAATTTCTCCTTGTGTGCGAAATCTGTAAGTATGACTCTATAAAATAAAACATCCAAGTATATATATATATATATATATATATATATATATATATATATATAT
>Ga0136643_10019663_pt1 | contig 10207 bp, 7 predicted proteins | sample TergutLab28metaG_FD_96883 | JGI IMG/M metagenome (GOLD analysis project Ga0136643, IMG submission 96883) | Labiotermes labralis P1 segment gut microbial communities from Petit-Saut dam, French Guiana - Lab288 P1 (version 3) (version 3) | ecosystem: Host-associated > Arthropoda: Insects >... | reverse complement strand
TTGATCAGTGGTAGTCGCAGTTATGCCAACATACGGAACGAAAGGTGTTGATCAGTGGTAGTCGCAGTTATGCCAACATACGGAACGGTAGGTGTTGATCAGTGGTAGTCGCAGTTATGCCAACATACGGAACGAAAGGTGTTGATCAGTGGTAGTCGCAGTTATGCCAACATACGGAACGGAGGTGTTGGTCAGTGGCACTCGCAGTTATGCCAACATACGGAACGAAAGGTGTTGGTTAGCGGCAGTCGCAGTTATGCCAGCATACGGAACGGAAGGTTTTAGTTTGTGGCACCCGCAATTCTGCCAACATAAGGAAGGGCAGGTGTCCGTCAGTGGCATCCGCAGGTTTGCCAACATACGGAACGGAAGGTGTTGGTTTGTGGCACCCGCAGTTATGCCAACATACGGAACGGAACGGGAGGCGTTCTTCAGTGGCACTCGCAGTTCTGCCAACATAAGGAACGGAAGGTGTTTGTCAGTGGTACCCTCAGTTCTGCCAACATGCGGCACGGAAAATGTCGGTCAGTGGCGCCCGCAATTCTGCCAACATACCGAACAGAAGCCTACCGAATACATATCTAGGTCGATGAAACTACCGCTTAGTAACCGAGAAGATTTGTAGATAAAATTATCACTGCTCCACATTACAGATTTCGTGTGTCTCGTCTCGTGCTTGGCGTACATTATTTATTCATCGCTTCTTCCCCTTGCCAATTCATACATAAATTTCCTTCCCTCCACGCCAGTTTTTATAAAACGCTGGCACTCTAACGTAAAGTGAATTTTTTTTTTTTCCTGTTAGACGGGATTCCGTTGATTGCAACAGAAAGTTACGTCATGAAGCATGACGTCATGAGCCCCATTTTAGTTGAAGGAATGCTGTGTGACGTCTAAGATTATACGGTGATATCCACAGCTTTGATACTTTGAAATCACTTAAATTGCTTTCTGTCACATTCAATTATTTGTTGGAATGGAAACTCAAGCTAGCAAAAGTGACGTCAGATCTATTTCCTCTCGTAACCATCTAGCCCGTTACTAAACCTTCCGTCCGGGGAAGTTTAGAACGCACCAATTCTTTTAGAACAAATACGTTTCGAACACCTTCATACATAACCTGTCAGAAAATAAAATTCACAGGAGGTTTACAATTATTAATCTTAAACAACAAACAACTTTTTTAATTTATAAATATCATGTCATTTTACACCTCAGAGTATTCCGAATACAGACCACTGGGTTTGACAGTGTGTAATATTGTAAGTTGGCGCCAAAGTTTCTGAGGAACGCCCTCCTTCCATTTTCAGAGTTGAAAGAAATGAGTTCGTGTAGACGCCAAAATGATTGGTGAACAACCAATCTCAAGGCTAACCAAGGGATGTCGACTTGCATTTCGCAAAGTCGAGTCCTTCGTTCCGTTCAGCCATTCTTACAAACGCAATGCGAATTAGCTGCGAGCAGGGAACCGTGCAAATATAATTTAATTGTGCATATGTAGCAGTTTTCTTGTCCTGGCTGAGGGCCTTGCGTTGTTGTAATAAAGATGTCACTACAAATGGTCAGATGTCCTTTAAAGAGAAAGAATTTGGTTGGATATGATGCAGGGGTTTGAACTCAGAGAAGATCGGGCGCCCAGGTTAAGGACCATGGCGACGTGGGCGATTCTGATTTTGATAGAGGAACTGAAGTGCTTACGCCATCTTTTAATTCTAATCTGGCATTCACTGTGCAACAGAGTTACATCGTGGAAACTTTCAGTGAGGGGTACCAGAGCAGTGCTAGGCAGAGTTAGTTGAATTTGGCCACCTATTCATGAGAGCCAGCTGATTAATATCGAGTCAAAGTCACGTTATGTCTGATGCTCAGTCATACAGTCATGCGGTTAGTCAGGCAGTCCAGTCCTGATATGTAAACCTTCATGGAGCTCTTAATCAGATTGTAGTCTATTTACTGAACAGTACGGTCTGTTAGTCTTGGGGCGGGACCTTTCATGTGAGTGGGGCTCTGTCCTTTGTGATAAATCACCGTCTTCAAGTGATTAGGGCACTATGTGGTTGGAGGACGTAGGTGGGTTGCAAGGAATGTAGCCGAACAGAATCCTGATAATGGGGAGCGTGATAAGTCCTCTTCGCGTTATATGGAATGTGATACAGCCCTGTTCGGGATCGTGGAGAAGAAGATATAGTACTCTCTGCTCCATGGAGAAGGTGATACACCCTGTCCGGTCCATGGGGAAAGTGGTAGAGTCTTGTATAGTCCATAGGAAAAGTGATAAACCATGGCTGGACCATGGGAAAACTTGATGGATTCGTGTCTAATCCATAGGGAAACTGATACACCCTGGCTGGACCATGGGAAAGGTGATAAAGTCCGGTCCGCCCCATGGGGAAGGTGGTGCAGTCTGTTCGGCCCAGTAGGAACCGTAACACCATATACTGTACTTCCCCTTTCATAGCCAACAGAATCCGAGAGTGCATTACTGTGGTTGCAACTCAGCACTAGTATGCACATTCAAACGGATGGGTCGACTCCTCATGATCACATTCAGTTTGGTTTACAGTCGTGCGTGTTACATGAATTAACTTTTGTACGACTACCGCTGTCTTTCAGTGTTAGGACAGTGTCAAGTGTATACCGCGAATCCTATTCGTATCACCCGGTACCTGAAGTCACTCGTATCGTGTTATCGTGTTGTGAGCTGCAGATAATATAAATATTGACTTAACAGCAATTTCCTGCAACATTTGCAAGCGAGTAGCTGTGTGGCGGGCTATCTTCACTCTTCACAGGCGGGTTGATAATGAGAGGATTCGGAGTCTGCTAAGAGGGAGATTCTGAAAGAGGCGGAATTCTGGCCTGGAGTCTCCACGGCGAGAAATTGAGGTCTGGTCTAGAATCTACTGGGCGAGAGATTGAAGTCCAGCCTGGCGTCTACATGGCGAGAAATGGAAGTCTGTTCTCAAGTCTGCATGGCGAGAAATTTAAGTCTGGTCTTGAGTCTTGAGTCTACACGGCGAGGAATTGAAGTCTGGTCTAGAATCTACAGGGCGAGAATTTGAAGTCCAGCCTGGAGTCTACATGGCGGGAAATGGAAATCTGGTCTCAAGGCTACACGGCGAGAAAATGAAGTCTGGTCTTGAGTCTACACGGAAAGAAATAGAAGTCTGGTCTCGAGTCTACACGGCCAGACAGAATCTTACGTTTGACCAGGAGTCTGCATGGACAGGAAACTTGTAACCGGCCGTCAACTGAGAGAAACTGAGAGCCACTTAGAGACACAGAATTCTAGCTGGGGAATCGCGCTCAGAGAAATTTGATGGGAGAGCAAATGTGCCACAACTATTGGTCGTTCGTCTTTAATGGCCAGGCGTGCGTTTGTAGTATTTATTAATTTGTTTGCTTCTGGCCTGTGTAACTGCTAACCCTTACAGCCTAGTGGTCACTACATGTGTCTCCGCGTTTAACACTGAAAACTATGAATTTTGACGCAGCAGTATCTCTATGCACTTCACCTGGGTCTCACAATTAAATAGACAAAATTTTCCTACACAGTGTTAACTGATCGGTCTTTATAATGAAAACAAACTGTGCTTCCTGTGACGTACGAACTGAATATTAAATATATCGCGGATTTTATTTAGTCTACCAAATAGTTAATTCTCGTATGAAACTTCCGGCTAATGTAATGGTCTTCGCAAGAACAAATTAATTTCTAAACCAGCAGAGAAAATACACTTACTCGGTAATGTCTGTGCCCTGTGGAGTTAGAGAGAATTCTTTGTTACGTCATTGTGAAAGAGGCATTGTTGTTGGCAGTAGTTTATATTTATTTCGATGGGTAATGCAGCCCTCTTTGTTTATCACGATGTCAGCCCCGGCGAGGTTAGCAAGCTGTCTTGCCGGAAATCTTCAACTTTGTGTGGTACATGTTTGTGGCATTGTCAGCTCATGTCATGTCCGCATGCATGTAATGAGTAACAGCGCCATTCTGTATATGTAACTTCAGCTCCAATGTCTGAATAGCCATGTTTTCCAGTTGCAAAGTCAGAGGGCTTTAGATAAAGGACGTGTATTGCCAGAAGTGACACATAGTGCCTGCAAGTCTCGATTCCCACTTTGGATACCCGCACGGTACAGTCAAGATCAAGGGAAATATCGCAGTCTGCATTTAAAGGCATCTGTTCATAACCGCATCGAGCCCTGGCCGGGGTCGTTCTGAAACACTTAGAGATACCTGACCGTCTCTTGGCTGGAACGTGGCGGTTCCTGTACTCTGAACTGGACACAACGGGACTAGCACTTGTATACAAGTGGCATCACTCAGAGAACGCCCTTGGACCCTGTCACATGCCAATTGAATCCACTCCATTGTTACATCGCATTATCTTTAGATAAATTTTAATATTATCAAGTTCAGTGCCATTAATGGATCAATTAATCGAGGTGCAAAGCCTCCACTTCGGCTCTCATGGCTGCCCTCATTCTCTGAATAAACGGTACATAGACGCACATACATACATACACACATACATACATACATGAGAGATGACAATCAAATTCCTCTCTTATAATTACATTAAGTGTGGGGCTAATTTGTTAAGTGCGTCGTTTGCTGATTTAACGCATTTCTTTACCACAGTCTTGAAAGATTTGTTGGGGATTTAAGATTGACGGAAAATTTTCTCTGAGATTTTCAGATAAAGTGTCAACAGAAGTTATTTGTAGCAAATTCTGTAAATTTTGAAAATGGGGGGGGGGGGTTTCGACACCTGTAAGGCTGATTGATATCAAATTGACTTTAAAGACCTGATACTGGGGAGGATGTGTGGGCGAGTGTCCTACCGTGCAGGTAGCAAATGCAGCCCGGACAATTCCATTTGATAAGCCGGTAGCCTTTGTTGTTAGTTACAAGTTGGGAGGTGCCTTTATGGTCAGAGTTCACGCAACAACCTGCCACCTAATAGCCAGTGAAATGAAAATGTTATCGATTCTGCCCCGGGCCACATGCCGACCACAGTGCGCAGTGGCTAAGAAGTCCCATCAGTCTGCGTGACGCTGATGGTGTGCACACACGCCAGCACGCGCCCCTCGCTTCGAATTTCACATCATTCGCGGATTTATGAATTCTTTCCTGCGGGCTTAGGTAGCTCAGTCGGTACAGCGACTCGCTACGGGCTGGACGGTCCGTAGATCGAATTCCCGTTCCGCATCCGTCCAGAACGGCTCTGGGGCTCACCCAGGCTCCTGTACAGTGGGTACAGGTTCTCTTTCTCGTGGTCATAGAGACCGAAACTTGTCTACCACCCTCCCCGATATAGCGCCGAGATTAAAGAGAGAATATGACAGGATATAGGGCAACCTTTACATTTACCTTATGAATTCTTTCTTCTGTTGCTGCCCATCACACGCCGCCAGACTGCTCTGTAGTGGTCTAACCCTGTAGCGGTCAAAAAGCACCTTTGTATTTTCTTTGTTTCTTTCTTTCCTTTTTTATGTCCTTCTCTTTTTCTTTAACTCTCCTTACCCACACTTCTCAATCCCTCTTTTTTCACACTTAGGCTATAATTCTTATCATTTTTCTTTATTTCCCTCACATTTCCTTCGTTCGTTTTTTTTTCTGTTCATAGCCTATACATTTTATTCGTTCTTTGTTATTCCACGACCGTTTATCTGTCTTCTCTTTCAGGATTCAGATCCTCTGCGGTGTGACGCTGTGACATTGGTTAGTGGGTCCCGCCATTTACTATATCCCAATGCCGTGAACCAGTCCCTACAGCACAACATGGCGACCATGAACGCCTCAACCTTACGTAAAACGAAGCACAGGACTTCAATACGCTCGTTGTGTTATAATTCTTGCTTCTTCTTTGTATTGCTTTATTATTTTCTTTCTGAAAGCAGCATTTATTCTGGGAGATTAATGTAACATAGAACACGAGCCGTATTTTAAGTGAGGTTCCCCCAAAAACAAAAATTGTCCTGTTTATCTTGTCCCCGACCAGAGCAGCTGTATTACACATAACGCCTGAATCTCCCCGACAGATCCTGTGATACCTACCGTGCTCAGGCACACGATACAGCAAACAGACACTGTCTGGTGGTGTTGGATGTGCGCTTCGCAGTGTATTCAAGGGGTTCAAGGTTCTGCTCTCGACCCCGACAGTTGTCATTGTATTACCCCAATCCACTAACCAAATACTGCAGCAGTATCCTTAGCTAGAACAGCACTTCATTCTACACGCTTCCCGGTTTACCACCCAACAACTTTCTGTCATTATAGTGTGCAAAAAGACGCGGAAGTCACAAACTTTCTTTTAAGTTCAATAATTATTCGTCCGCAGATCCCAAGTGGCCGCGCGGTCTGAAGCGTGGGTCTGCGGCCGTTCGCTTGCTGGGATTGAGGGTTCGAATCCAGCCGGAAGCCTAGATTTCTCTTTGTTGTGAGTGTTGTGTGTTGTCAGGTAGAGGTCTGTTTGTGGGGCCGATCACTCGTCCAGAGCAGTCCTACCCCGTGTGGTGTGTCTGAATGTTATCGTGAATCCTCGATAATGAGGAGGCCCTGGCCCACTAGGGGCTGTTGAGCCATGGTAAGAAAGAAGATTTTACGTCCAATGGTCCGTAGACATCAACATACGCACACAATAAAATTGTAAGTTTTCCATAAACATGAACTCTTCTACATGTTTCGACGTTAAATCTCCATCCTCAGGGAGATACCATAAAGATAAGCGGTGGGACATCAGGGAATTTTATTCAAGAGTAAGTCGGAATTTGGTGGGGAAACCTGAGGGAAAGAGACTACTTGGAAAACCCAGGCATAGATGGGAGGATAATATTAAGATGAATCTTGAAGAAGTGGAATGGGGGACATGGACCAGATTGATCTGGCTTAGGATAGGGACAGGTGGTGGGCACTTGTGATTGCGGTAATGAACTTTCGGGTTCCATAAAATGTGGGGAAATTCTTGACTAGCTGCAAACCAGTTAGCGTCTCAATAAGGACTCTGCTCCATGGAGTAAGTAAGAAAGTAAATAAGTAAGTCGGCAGCACGTTGTCCTTGCTATCCACGTTTTTATCTTTTTAACTACCATAATTTGGCTTTATTTGTAACACCGTATTTGTAGATGGAAAGTGTTGGTTTTCCGTGCCATTGCCTTTGTATTATGTCTCCCAGAGGATGGCGATTTATCGCCGAAATATGTAGCAGAGTTAATGTATGTGGATGACAGATGATTCTACTTAAATTGCGCGCGTTTGTTGGTGTACGTGCAGGTGCATGATTATCTTCTCCTACGTACAAAAATATTAATGACCTAAACTTCAAATTCCTGACAAAATTAATATTCAAATTCTGCCTGCTGCATCGCGACTCCGTTTAGTTTGGTAGATACGTACCAGCTATTCGGAGGAAATCCCCCCTCCCCCCCCCCCAGAAGGTGGAGGCAGCTGGCCCACAAATTGTATCTGTGCGCCCATTTCCACGACGTCGCGTCCCTGAACACAACATGACAATCAGTTTTTAGGCGATACACAATTTAGAGACAAGAAGCAGGTCCGACGGATGGACATGTTATGGCTCAGATTACAACGTGATAGGGTTCACTTTTGTATCAGGAAAGGACCTTGACATTTCTTTTAAGGGAAGTAATCCTAATTTTATTTTTTTGTCTTAACGTTATCAGTTATCATGTGGTCATTGTGGGAGGGTTTGGGCTTACCAGCTCCTTTTTCACCCTCACAGGTCGTTTAAGTGTGTGAGCAGTTTACAAGCATTTGGTTATTTTTTTTTTGGAGGAGTTGGCATTCCTGAATCGATGCTAGTGACATCTATGCAATGAACGTAAGTTTAGAACAGTTGAATGTGCGATGTGGAAAAAACGAGATTGTTTATCTGTGATATATTTTGTAACTGGTTTATAAATAGCTTCATCTTACCTGTGTCAAAGTGTATGTGTTGTAATTAACAGGGATGTACTAAGATCTGTATCATATTACTGTCAAAGAAAAGTCTGTAATATGCACGATGACAATGCTTACTAGTGACAAAACAGTGGCCGGTGGTTGTGTCCGGTCCTGATGTGTTTGTACGTTTAGGAACTGCAGTTACTAAGTAGACATAGTAGCTGTGGTATGGTGTGGATTATCATGCTATCGGGGTTTGATTCTCTGCCGGAGCAAGGTGTCGCGCTGCTCAAAAGTGTCCTGGTAGTTTCAGGGGCCCACTTAGCGCGCTGTTCCGTTTATAAAGGGGACTTTTCTCAGATACAAGCAGGCCGATACATTAAGGTAATTTGCAGTCTCTCTCTGATTCAAGGGTTAAGAATTCATGGATCTGTACCCCCCCCTCCCCATTATGCTTCATGATGAGCTGGTAATTAAGCACCGAGCAACTTGACCTATACCGCAGGCCTGTATCCGTGTGTGCAGACAGAATCGTAAATATCCGCAATATTTACAATACGGGTAGCCTGTAACTAGCTACATGGAGCTGAGTCCTTCAGTAAAGCTGTCTCTTCTTCAGCTAGTCAAGCAATTTCTCGCCTTACATGCAACCCGAAGGTTCATTACCGTCTTCACAACATCCTGCCACCTGTCCCTGTCCTGACCAAAATGAATACAGTTTACGCTCTTCAATCTTATTTATTTTAGATCCATTTTAATAATATTCTCCCATCTAAACATAGGTCTTCCGAGTCATTTATTTAGTTCAAGTTTTCCTACCAAAATCTCGTATAAATTTTTAATCTTCCCTACACTTCCGCCATGCTCCGTGTATCTCACCATCCCCGATGAACTGATTATTCGAAAGGAAGTGACTGAAAGATAAATAAACGTTAAGAATAGGGGAGGCGAAAAAGTGAGTCGGAAGTTGAGCAGATGGAATTATTAGGGGTGGAAACGCATGAATTTGAACAGGAAGAATAGGCTGTGACACTTGTTTGAGGTAGAGTTGAACAATACGCTGTAACATGTGTAAATAAAGGTCTTTGTGTGTACCAGGCTAGTGCAGACCAGGGCATATGATCGTGTAGTAAATCTTGTTGCGTGCACTTACCAACGTCCCTCACCTCCCAATCCCTCCACCAACCCCCAGCAGCTGAAATTATTATCTAGAAGCCGCCGCCGCTCGATCTGGCACAGCAAAGGGCAAAGGTCAGTGTCTAGTGGCAAAGTAACAGATATAATCACTTGGTACCTCACATTCAAACAATTTACATCTCATCTTCCGTACACATATTTGCGTTATTTCCTGTATTCTTCAGCGCCGGTCTGACAGTGGCGATTACTCGTCCGGAGGTCAGGAATAGCGGGAAGGTGCAACGTCGCATTGTGTACCCTCCCGCTAGACCTGACATATGGATCAGGATATACCACTGCTGTCTGTCTGCACCTGACACTTGAATCAGAAAGAAATGTGGACATAATCCATCCCTACCAGTCCACGCTTGCCTTCAGGCTTCGGTCGTGGTGTAGATTTAATCCTGGGATGTTAACTTATTGTTGATTGAAAGTAAGTCAGCTATGTTTTGGGTCAGCCCATCGGGTGCATCTTCAAGGGTCAAGCAGTCTTCTTCGATTGCTTGACTTTGGAAGTTAGGACAGATAAGTTATACCGAAAAGTCTGTAACTACGCATCAGCGCTGCTTAACATCCAGGAAGAGCGAAGACCTCACAGTCTATGCTCACTCATTATCAAAATCCATCACGTAATTCCATGTAAGGTAATAATGTTCAGTCCGTACCGCGCAGTAAACACACTCCGCCTCGGTTATAAAAACCAAACAGTTAATGCTGTATAGGGAGATTTTCTCTGTTTTTTTTCTCAGATCCACAAAAACGCATAAATACACTGTGTGGGCAGAAAACAGAATTGTTGGATGTTAAACCTGGTGGTACGTATAGTAACCACTGGGCTATACAGGGTTAAATCTCTCTTACAAAAACCAGTCAATTAATGCTGTGTAAGGAAATAATCGCCGTTTGTTCTCAGATCCACTCAAATCACATAAATACAGTGTGTGGGCAGAACGTAGAATTGGTGAATGTTAAACTGGTGGTACATATAGTAACCACTGGGCTTTAAAGGGTTAAATCTCTGTTATAAAAAGCAGTCAGTTAATGCTGTATAGGGAAATAATCGCTGTTTGTTCTCAGATCAACACAAAACACATAAATACACTGTGTGGGCAGAACGTAGAATTA
>Ga0136643_10019662_pt1 | contig 10207 bp, 8 predicted proteins | sample TergutLab28metaG_FD_96883 | JGI IMG/M metagenome (GOLD analysis project Ga0136643, IMG submission 96883) | Labiotermes labralis P1 segment gut microbial communities from Petit-Saut dam, French Guiana - Lab288 P1 (version 3) (version 3) | ecosystem: Host-associated > Arthropoda: Insects >... | reverse complement strand
CTAACTAAGTACTATCAACCAGCATCCATTCACACACCGAGTTTCCTTTGTTTGTCTTTGACAATGTACAAGTTGTAACTTGTCTTGTTAAGTCAGTTTTCTTTATACATCATGGATGGCAGAAATGAACAGAGAGTTGCCATGAAATTTTGTTTCAAAGCCAGTCTATCTGCAACAGACACACTGGTATTGGTGCAAAAGGCTTATGAGAATGAGGCTGTGAACCAATCAAACGTTTTTAGATGGTTTTCTCGATTTCAAGACGGAAGGGGGAGCTGGTGGAAGATGACGAGAAGTGTCTGTCCAAAATTGACTTGATCTGAGGTAAACATTTCAGCTGTTGCTGATTTGGTCAAAAATAACCATTGAATCTCATCAAGAATGATAGCAGAATCTTTGAACATCCCCAAGACGGTAGTTCTTTGGATTCTGAAAGAGGATTTGGGAAAGTGAAAGTTGTGTGCACATTTTGTTCCACACTCCTTGACACCTGAGCAAAGGGAACATCGAGTCACATCTTGCCAGGACATTATCGCAATGGCCGATGCAGACAAAAATTTTGTTTAACAAAATTATTTTGGGAGATGAGACTGATGTTTTGCTTATGACCCCAAAACAAAGCGACAAGTTCGGAATGGTTGGTGAGACACCCCCTGGGCTGAAGAAACTGAAATTCCAAAGGTCCCACATCAAGACCATGTAGATAATTTTTTTTTACTCTCAGGGCGTAATGCACAAAGAATTTGTACCAAAGGGAAAAACAGTAAATGCAGAATTTTATAAAGGAGTAATGCATCGCCTCCTGAAGTGCATTCACTGGGTTCATCCAGCTGCATTCTGCTCTCGAGATAGTTTCTTGTTGCACAATAACGTGCCCGCCCACAATGCTGCAAGTGTTTGCCAATTTTTTACTCAACCCCCCCCCCCGTACTCTCTAGATTTATATCTCTCAGACAATTTTCTGTTCCCCAAGTTGAAAATGAAGTTAAAAGTACTCCACTTTGTGGATGTTGCTGAGATCTAAGAAGCCGTAACTGATGAATTAAAGAAGGCCCAATAAGAGAAATTTTCGGTAGCTTTTCAGAAACTGTACAACCACGCACAAGCCTGTGTACATGCCATTGAAGCTTATTTTGAATTTTTTAAAAAAGGCATGTGTCTTCGATTTTTAAAAAAAATCAGTCCTAAAACTTTTGGACTGCAGTGTGTTTGTATAATCAGTTCCTCCATGCACAAAACTAAATTCTGCTGGACCTTTGTTGCATAAGTTGGGAGAGTGTCTGTGTAGTGTGACTGGGCTGTGGCCATATGGCTGAATGCAGGTTCTTGAGTCAATTTTGTACTGGTAAGTGTTGAAACAGTAAGAGAATGGTGCAGTTCAAGGAAATAGAGCCTGATGGTTATTACATTCACTTTCTGAGAAAGTACTCACATGTTGGAGTTAGTGTTTTAAGGCGCTACAGTAAGAGGTCCTGGTGGTGGTGTTGTGAAGTTGCCACATTAAGTGGGTTCAGACAATAGTTAATGAATGTTGATGTGTTTGTCAAGTTGCAGTTACCCGGGGTGAGTTGAACGTGACACTTTGTGACATGTTTAGGTGAACTGTCAACACACATGACTGTCATAGAGCTACAGACAGCTTGTCTGTTCTTCATGTGGAAGATATTTGCCTTCACATATTTCTCCTAAGTAGATGTTTCCTTTGTAAGAGTAATGTGCATGATTGTTTAATACTGTTGGTTGTGTGTTGAAACTTGTGAATATTACAAGGTGCTATATACTGCGGAGCAATTTTGAGTTAAAAAAAATTGGTTTTTAATTTAAAATGATGTATGTGGGGAGTGGTCAGGGAATGTTTACTATCATTCGGTGCAGAGTCTTTTGTCTTACAGTTTGCTATCCAAAAATTGAAAAATTAAGATATTCAGAACTATAATTTTGTCTGTTGTTTTGTATGGGTGTGGAACTTGGTCGCTTACATTGAGGGAGGAACATGGGCTGAAATTGTTTGAGAATAGGGTGTTGAGGAGAATATTTTGGTCTAAGAGGGACAGGTAACAGGGGAGTGGAGGAAACTACATAAAGAGGAGCTTAATGATCTGTACTCATCACCTAATATTTCGGTTGATCAAATTAAGAGGAATGAGATGGGTGGGCCATGTAGCGCATGTGGAGGAGAGTAGAGATGTATACAGTGTTTTGTTGGGAAACCAGAGACCACTTGGGAGACCCAGGCATAGATGGGAGGATACTATTAAGATGGATCTTTAGGAAGTGGGATTTGGGGGCATGGACTGGATCGATCTGGTTCAGGATAGGGACAGGTGGCAGGCACTTGTGAATGTGGTAATGAACCTTCGGATTCCATAAAATGCAGGGAATTTCCTGACTACCTGAAAACTGGTTGGCTTCTTAAGAAGGACTCTGCTCCATGCATTAAGTAAGATATGTGGAGTTCTTTGACTGCTAACAATAACAAGAGTTATTACAATATATGAGGCTTTTTCTTACAAATATATATCCATTTTAATGTATTCTTATCCTAAGGATCCCACAAAGATGTTACACAGTCATAACTGCCCTCCTGTTCTTAGTACTGGATTTGGATTGGAAACAGGTTTGAGTGAGGAACTGAAAAGAAACCAACTGTAATGGAGATTTTAGGCCCCTGCAGCAGTTACTACAAAGATTACCGTTTTTTTGGATGTGACGCCGTGTAGCTTGGTAGTTAGTTACTATCGTTTTAGTGTAGAAGATGTACACAGCATGTTACTCTTGAATATTTGTACCAAACTGTACGGAGTCATGTCCCACAGAATAAAATGGTTGTGCTGAGATAGCAAAAAATCCTGCCTGTTGTGTTTCACTATACTCTGAACATTTTGATAATCTTGAAATGCAATATTTGCTTTTCACATGAAGAGTGTCAACGTGTATGACTTGTGTGGCTAGTGGCTAGAGACAGTGGTATCCTGATGCAATGAAATTTGTGCAAGTGTAGGTTATGTTTCACAGCTGTGTGGTAGAGGTTTCATGTCTTCCAGTCTGTGATGGTCAGACGTTTGTTTTGCAGTGTATGAAATGCTGCAGTGTGCGAAGGAATGTGCAAACCGCGGCTCGGCTTCGTACCTTACATTTGGAGAATTCTGCATCTTTGCAACAGAGTTGAAGAGGTGTTACGAACGAGGGTAAGTGGAAGAGGTGTTTGCAAATGAGGGTGAGTTGAAGAGATGTTAGAAATGAGGGTATGTTGAAGAGATGTTATGAAAGGGGTAGTTGAGGAGGCGTTACATATGAGGTTATGTTGGAGGGGTGTTATGAATGAGGGTAAGTTGAAGAGGTGGTATGAGTGGGGATAAGTTGAAGAGGTGTTGTGAACAAGGGTATGTTGAAGAGGTGTTGCGAACAAGGGTATATTGAAGAGGTGATGCAAACAAGGGTATGTTGAAGAGTTGTTGCGAACAAGGGTATGTTGAAGAGGTGTTACGAATGAGGGTATGTTGAAGAGGTGTTGTGAACAAGGGTATGTTGAAGAGGTGTTACGAATGAGCATATGTTGAAGAGGTGTTGTGAACAAGGGTAAGTTGAAGAGGTGTTATGAACAGGGGTAAGTTGAAGAGGTGTTGCGAACGAGGTTAAGTTGAAGAGATGTTATGAACGAGAGTAAGTTGAAGAGGTGTTATGAAAGAGGGTATGTTGAAGAGGTGTTGTGAACAAGGGTATGTTGAAGAGATGTTGTGAAAAGGGGTAATTTGAAGAGGTGTTGCAAACAAGGGTAAGTTGTAGAGGTGTTGCGAACAAGGGTAAGTTGAAGAGATGTTATGAATGAGGGTAAGTTGAAGAGGTGTTGTGAACAAGGGTAAGTTGAAGAGGTGTTGTGAACAAGGGTAAGTTGAAGAGATGTTATGAACAGGGGTAAGTTGAAGAGATGTTATAAACGAGAGTAAGTTGAAGAGGTGTTATGAAAGAGGGTATGTTGAAGAGGTGTTGTGAACAAGGGTATGTTGAAGAGGTGTTGTGAAAAGGGGTAAGTTGAAGAGGTGTTGCAAACAAGGGTAAGTTGAAGAGATGTTATGAACGAGGGTAAGTTGAAGAGGTGTTATGAAAGAGGGTATGTTGAAGAGGTGTTGTGAACAAGGGTATGTTGAAGAGGTGTTGTGAAAAGGGGTCATTTGAAGAGGTGTTGCAAACAAGGGTAAGTTGTAGAGGTGTTGCGAACAAGGGTAAGTTGAAGAGATGTTATGAACGAGGGTAAGTTGAAGAGGTGGTTCGAACAAGGGTATGTTGAAGAGGTGTTGTGAAAGAGGGTATATTGAATAGGTGTTGCGAACAAGGTATGTTGAAGAGGTTACAAACAAGGGTATGTTGAAGAGGTAGAGGTGTTATGAAAGAGGGTATGTTGAAGAGGTGTTGCGAACAAGGGTAAGTTGAAGAAGACTTATGAATGGTACGAACGAGGGTATGTTGAAGAGGTGGTATGAATGGGGTGAGTTGAAGAGGTGTTGCAAATGAGGGTAAGTTCAAGAGGTGTTGTAAATGGGGTGAGTTTAAGAGGTGTTATGAATGGGAGTAAGGTCGAGTGCCATCCTTGAGACAGTTACAGAGAGAGTCAAATAAATGAGTTGTGTAACTGAATCTGCAATAAAGCATCAGCCATCATGATGGTGTATGTAATGGTGATATGTATAACAGTTAAATCTTCAATGTGTATTCCAAATACTGCAGTTTTGGAAAACATGTTGTAAAATGATATTACTGCAGGAACATGGATGGTATTAAAAACAGCATCAGCTAATGAAAAATAATAAAATGAATTCCGGCATTTCCCATGGTTGAGGGGTTTAATTTCTGGCTCTTCACCACAGTGGCCTGGGTTCAGATCCAAGGGCAGTTCATGTGGGGATTGTGTTGGGCGAAGTGGCATTCCAACATGTATTTTTCCAAGCACATTAGTTTCCCAACTGTATCATTCACCCACCACTCCATGCCCATTTGGGTTCTATGCCCATGACTGTATATGACAGTAGCAGTTTCCACCATCTGAATCGTCTTTCAAGAATGGGGAAGTATGAAAGAAATTGCTTTGGCAGATTCTCCAAGCATTGCATCATGTTGGATTGAGTTCCAGCCAGAGATTAATTTTCACTTTCATCAAGCAAATCCTTCAGTATAGGAAGGGCTGCCAAATTTCTGGTTTTCATTTGTTTTTGTATTTAAACATGTTGCAAAGTCTGGTTGCCAGGAGTGATTAGACGACAGAGGAGAGTCTGTATTTACTGCACAGTGCAATATTATTTTGGTATGCACTTTGTAAATTGCTTCTGTATTTCAACATATTTAAAACAGTATCAGTAATGCACTTAATATTTATAAAATTGAATTATTGGAAAAAACATTGTACTTCCTAAATGTCATTGCTTACTGTGCCATAAAACTTGCAGTACTGTGCCTGCTCCATATCAAATTAAGTTTGAGACTTACTGCATGTCATCAAATGGGTAGGAATGTGATCCTAGTATGCAGCAATTTTTAATTCGTGCAGTGAATGCTAAAAAATTATTAATACTGTAGTGTCAAGGGCATGAATGTCGATGTAAGCGATTTTACCCTCAAGACCACCCATTTAAATGCTACTGTCTCACCTTGTCATGACTGGTACCAAAAACCTGGATGAAACCACATGGCTGGTGAGTCATCCCCCCCCCCCTCCCATTTACTGAGCAGATAACTTGCAGCTCAGTAAAGCTCTGTTTTTCATTAAGTCAGGTTGACTGCTTTTGGGCTTTATGGAATGAGACTCTCCTTAAATTATTTAATGTGTTTATGTCTCCAATAAGTATATTATATCTCTTTTGTTTATAAGTTCTTGGAATAACATGAACATTTTACACTTACCATAGATTGAGATATTTACTGTCATTTTATTGGTCCCAGTTAATTATGAACATCAGTTTGCTACTCTAGTACTCCTGATAAATTTGTCATTTAACTGCTGCACTTGACATGTTTCCTGTACTTGCTGGTAGTGTTGAAGTGTCTGGTTAAGGCTTTATTTTTTAATGTTACGTTTTAGAATCCCTCGGCCGGTGCAGCTGTCCAGACTGCTTAAGAGAGATGGGGAGGAGAAGAGGAGAAGAAACAGGAAAATGTCAAGTAAATATATATCTGTCATTTATAAATTTTGTATTTCTGTGATAAAATATGCTGCGCAGGTCTGTGTGAGATTTGACATTCTGACAGCAGTGTTGCTGAAGATTAAGTCTTCTGGAATGTCACATAGTATCGTTGCATTAACTTGCTATCTGAGTCCACTAACGCAGTAGATGGCTGCCATCAACACAGTATAGTTGCTGCTAGGCTTGCCTCAGAATAGCCAAGTGGCTTTATACTTCTTTTGGAAACTCCTTTGGGAGCACATTTGTAGTTTCAGTGACTATGGACATTATTTCAGTTGACAGAAACTGCTTTGTGGCACATCACAATGTTTCTCCTGTTCCATGAATTGCCTCATGACCCCTCCATGTGGTAACTGCTGTACTGCACTGATGTTTGAAAGTATCTGCTTACTCTGGGACTCCGCATAACATCCCTAAGGACTTGTGAAATCTGATTATGCCATCATTTTTCTCAAGATGCAGTTGATCTGACAGTGCTTTCTGTTACGTACAGACTTGGAAGCACCCTTCTGCCATGATTTAAATTGTAATTGGTTTGATGTCGTGAATTTAATATTCATTCCATGCATGGTGATAGTCCACCCTGATACACCAACAAATGCACACAATTTATACAAAATCACACAGATCATCCATACATATGTGTGTATATTAACTTTACTACATGTTTCAGTTGTTTTTCCGTGAGGATAGTAATTTTTTGCCAAAACACCTAAGAGGGTTCATGTGTAAGAATGAATTGTGATATTATATAAATTGTGTTCATTTACAAATATATTTCTTTTTCCTGTATTCATATTCAACTCACACTGTAGGGTACAACAGGCCACATGTTTCTGTTAGAACAAGCCATTTTCAGGCATATAACTGGAACGTTAAAAATAAAAATTAAGACTGCAAGCAGGTGTGAGGTCTCAGACATAACATGTAGAGTTGCCTACACTGTGTGTTATGTTGTGTATGACATGTAACATGTAGAGTTGCCTACACTGTGCACACCGTACGCACTGTGTGTTATGTTGTGTATGGCATGCAACATGTAGAGTTGCCTACACTGTGCACACCGTACACACTGTGTGTCATGTTCAAGTTCTAGACCTGAAGGATGATGGTTCCAGCTGGAACATGTAGACTGTCATGCCGTATATTGTGAGATGTGTATGACTGCTTGTAAAAGAAATGTGTGTGTAATTGATAACACATTGGGGATATCGCACATTAAAATAATTGTGTGCATTTTTTCATTTGTGTGGGTGATGTCATGAAAATGAATTGTGACAACTTTGGAACTTCAGAGCACATGCTGGTACTGTAAAAATTAATTACATCATCTAGAAGTTGTAAAGGTTGTACTGATGTTGCAAGACTGAATTACTGACATCTTCACGCTCTGAAGGTTTGGCTGACCATAGATTTTAGTGGTTCTACTGTTCCCATGTTATTTAATTGTTATTTACAAATTGTGAAGGTATTGCTGATGCCATGAGATTGAACCACTGTCAGTTGTTATTTGGATGCATAGATTGGGTCATTGTGACAACTGTGCAGTTAGTGGTAATTCTCAAGAGCTTTCTGTTTGTAGGCCATGTTGAAGACATGCAAATTTGTTTGTTTGTTTGTTTTATTTGAAAATAGTTCAACAAAGCTTACAGAAATGGCAAGATTTGATGTTTCAGGTTGTCTGAAATGTGTTGCTGTGTTAGGTTGAACTGTTCATCTTTAGTGGTAGAGGTTTTCCAACTAGACTTGAAGATGAAGGCATTATGCACCTTTGAAACATTGTCATAATCTGCCGCAGTGCCACATGGGTGATGATGTGATCCTTCACGTTGACATTTCATATCACTTGTCCCACACACTGGTGCGCTTATTATTTCAAAACTGATTCACATATTCCTCCATCAGTTGAGACCTTTAGACTAGTCTTGAATTGGAATGTACACATGTCTAATTGTATTGCATGGAGTACTTCATGAATTAATTGAATGAACCTTGATGCTGTACCATTGCATTGACCACTACTTTTTGAAACTGTGTATTGATACTGTACAAAATAGTGTAAATGCAGTTTTGGAAGGCAGCATTTTAGAAAGTTGAGTGACTGACTTGGAGGGATGTTCAATCAGTAAAGTTTCCAGGGTTACAAAAATTAAATGAAATGTCATTACAGCCTTAAGAATGGCTCATTTGTTCATACAAAAGTATCGTTATTTTCCAGTGTAGTCCCCAAGCACACTGATGTGGGTATCTGATCTTGGCACAATCCACAACAGTAAAGAAGCTGTAATGGGTGTTGGTGAACAGTTGTGAATGCCTGCCTTGTGCAGGGTGCCAAGATGAGACAAGCACATCAGTGTGCTTGGGGAAGGGGGTGGGTTGTTTTGAAAAGTAATGAAACTTCAGTGGAATAAATGAGCTTCATTTGATGTTTTAATGACTTTGCCTGCATTTTTTATATCCTAGGCAACCTTGTTGAACATTCTCTGTATGTCACTAGGAAGATAACAAGCTACTTGAGCCATTTACAAACCATTCCACTTACAGTTTGTCATGATACAGAAGTAATGATGTGTTACAGAGGGCATACCAAAATACGAGGTTTTCCTGGGTGGCTCTTGCAATCCTACGACGTGGCGTCAGGATATGGCTATACCAATGCTGAAGAACTTAGGCATCACATATTATAATCCAGTAAGTACAGGTCTGTTTACTAATGTAACTAGCTACATGTATAAGCTAATAGTTGCTCAGCTAGTCAATACCATTACTGTTCAGAAAATCCCACAGCTGGTCTTTATTAGCAATCCAGCCTTGTCCACCTTATACCCCATTCACCTCGCCTGCTGAAATGCATTTTAACATTCTCCTATTACATGCCTGTGTTCCAGGAGGTCTTGTTGCTTCCTGCAAGTTTTAGAACTAGACTGTTGTTTTCTCTTCTCAACTTTCAGCCTTGCATGCCCCAAACCCCTTCTTATGCTACCTCATCACCATCACCACCGGCACTAAATGACGGTCATCTTTTGGGTTTTTGTTCCTTGTAGGGGGCAGTCTTCAGACTTGCAGGGGCAACATTAAGTACTTGCACACTTAATGGCATCCAGGCACTTCTTAGAAGACTTTTCATTTATTGCTCTGGGGTCACAATAGTGGTACGTAGTTGTCTGTAGCAGATTGTGGAGGAGTAGGGGATGAATTTTCATCTCCTTCATGTGATTGTGCTATTTGCCCTGTTTCCATGTTCTGAGTTTGTGTAGCTGTCAATTATTTAATTCTTTTGCATGAAACGAAGTGGTTAGAAAGTGTAGAGGCCAATAAGAAAGCCAGTAATTGTGTTGAAGAGTTCTTGAAGATACCTGATCACAAAATTTGGAGAGAGGGAGAGAGGTGGTATTGATAAATATGGCTGGTGGGTGGATACTTTGGTCTCTACATTTTTTTTTTAACCTGAGTGGTGGGAATTAAGTGGGAGCATTCCAACACGTTAAACTCCCTTGTCTACTCTGACAGACTTGGCATACCACCTGTCTATGTTTTCCAATGGACTTTTTTAGTGTCCCATAATTGGCACGTGCTTTGAGCCAACTTCAGCCGATATTTGGTATTTTCAGCAACACACTGAATGTTAACTGTAGTTGATGTTTGCCAGCGAAGTGTTACAAAATGGAGCGTACTGCAAACAGCATGGTGTTAGGGGTTGCAGTCTTATGTGCATTTTCTGACTAATGTGATTGATTTGTTGATTGATTAAGCAATTAATTACTTGATTTATGTTACCATAAAATTGATTTTATGCATTATTGTGAATAGTTTTTGTCACCATAACTTGAAATCTTCCCTTTAATGTTGTAAATTTGAAGTCCACAGTGGGGTTTCTATTTGTTGCAGTTTGGTTATGGCAGCTGTGTGCAAACCAGAGTAACTCATGGTTTATAGTATGAGCTACGTACAATGAGTGTAATCATACAGTATCTTTAGTTTATCTGAGAACTATTACTTGGAACTTTGACTACTATGTGGGGGGGAGGGGG
>Ga0136643_10019659_pt1 | contig 10208 bp, 6 predicted proteins | sample TergutLab28metaG_FD_96883 | JGI IMG/M metagenome (GOLD analysis project Ga0136643, IMG submission 96883) | Labiotermes labralis P1 segment gut microbial communities from Petit-Saut dam, French Guiana - Lab288 P1 (version 3) (version 3) | ecosystem: Host-associated > Arthropoda: Insects >... | reverse complement strand
CGCAAAATACCCCTGTATGTTTGTGATGCTGTCCATTGGGTTAGTTTAGCATCTAAGGAGAAATTTGAAAATTGATTTCCGTGACGAAGTCCGTATAGAAAGGGTGCAGCATAGCCAGAAGCTTGTCAATACCCGATTGACAAAAAGCTCCAGAAGGTAAACAATGTTGTATTCTATATAAGTGGAGAGGAATTTTATGAAACGAGCTTTGTTGTTTGTGTCTGTCTTACTGGTGGGTACATTTGCGGCTTATGCGCAAAGTACGCCGTTGTTTATCCTTTTTCCTGCAAACAGCTCCGACCTTACCAATGTCGAAACTGAGCAGGCAATTGAAAACACCAAGGTGTTTATCGAAGTTGCAAGGATATTGTCCGAGAATCCCCATCAGCGGATTTTGATTGATGGACACGCAAACCCGGTCAAGGGAACATCGCAGGAAGAAAATGAGGTGCTTAGGGCTTTAAGCCAGCGTCGTGCCGAAATTGCGGCGGATTTCCTTCGTAGGTATTACAGCATTGATGCACGCCGCATCATCGTGGCTGGAGCTGGCGGCGTTTATTCTTCTGGTACCGACGGGCACTTGAACCGCAGGGTAAACTTTATCGTTATTGATCCTCGGTAAATCTGCTTCGCTTTCGAATAAAAAACGCCGCCCTGTAATCAGGCGGCGTTTTTATTTGCAGGAGAGTTAACGCTCCTTTACTTAGCAAACAGCTTCACGTAGCTCATAATGAACACAAAGATGATGATCGCTGGCACGATGTAGGTGAAGTACCACTTTATGTTCGTGGGGAACTTCAAGCCTCTGCCCTGGTTTACCTCGGCAACGAAGTTGTTGTAGCCCCAGCCGCGTTTCACCATGCAGAACAGCACGTACACGAGCGCTCCCAGCGGCAGGATGTGGTTGGACAGGATAAAGTCGTACAGATCAAGGAAGTCTTTGCCTTCTCCCATCAGTTGGATGTGCGACCACACGTTAAACCCAAGCGCTACAGGTAAAGCGCCCACAATCACGATCGGAATGTTAACGAGCGATGATTTCTGGCGCGAAAACCCGGTTATATCCATGAAACAGGCAATGATGTTTTCAAAAACGGCAATTACTGTGGTGAAGGATGCAAAGGTCATAAACAGAAAGAACATGCTTCCCCAGAACTGCCCTAAGGGCATTGCGTTAAACACGTTGGGCAGCGTAACAAAGACAAGTCCGGGACCTGCCGCGGGTGCTAAGTTGTACGAAAACACCGCGGTAAAGATCACGATACCGGAAAGGAGCGAAACGCTGGTGTCCAAAATGCCGACATACACAGCTTCGCCTAAAAGCCTGCGATCCTTGCCGATGTAGCTGCCGAAGATCGCCATTGAACCCATTCCAACTGAAACGGTAAAGAACGCTTGTCCCATTGCCGCAAAGATCATGTCAAAAAGGCTGTGCTCTTTTAGGACTTCAAGGCGCGGTACAAATAGGAAGGAAAGTCCTTCACGTACGCCGCTTAAGGTAAAGGCATTGATCACCATAACGATCAATATGATCAAAAGCCCTGACATCATGATCTTGGTGATAAACTCAACACTTTTCTGTAATCCCATGGCGCATACGAAAAACCCAAGGATCACCATGAGCGCCATCCAGAACACGTTTTGAAAGGGACTTGCAATCATAGCGCCAAAAGTAGCACCAACCTTATCTGGTGTAAGACCGACAAAATCCCCTCTTACGGTGCGGAAAAAGTAGTTGATCATCCATCCTGTTAACGTTGTGTAAAACATCATCAGAATGTAGTTGCCTACCATGCCCGCGTAGCCCATAATCGACCATTTTGTCCCTTTCGGCTGCAGCTCGTGAAAGGATCGGGCGATCGATCGCTGGCTTGCCCTTCCCACTGAAAACTCCATCGACAAAATGGGAAGCGCCAAAAGCACGAGGCAGGCTATAAAGATGAACAGAAACAAACCGCCTCCGTACATCCCTGCAAGGTACGGGAAGCGCCATACATTCCCAAGCCCGATGGCGCAGGATGCCGACATAAAGATAAACCCTAACCGTGAACCTAGTCTTTCTCGTTGCATATACACTCCTATAAGGTTACTATTATTACAAAAACCGCAAAGAAAGGTCAATACCGCGTACCGTGCGTACAAACCGAAGGGAAGACTTGGCGTGCGGCAGTACGCGATGTACACCCAGCGATAGGGCAAAACGGAAAAACCTACCCAATTTGGTAGCCATCCTACCCTGTTTGGTAGCTAGGAGAAGCCTGTTGTGCACTGTATTGTCGAAACACGTGCGGCGTACGTCGTTCAAATTTATTTGCGGAGGAATACTTTGAAAAAGTATTGGTGTGTTGAAGGTAAGGAGAAAGCAATGAAACGTTTACGGTTAGCGGCGTTCACCGCCCTTTTTTTCGCCTTGGTATCGTGCGATTTTGAATCGTACTTTGATTCCGAGAAGGACTCAGATTCAGAGCATCATTCAAAGAGGAACGCGCAATCAGAAAAGTACGTACAATCAGAAGAGTACTTTCAAGGAAATCCACAAACGTCGGAAGCGATCCGCGTTGGCGATATTCGTTCTTTGCCGCACAACAGCCGCATTACGCTGCAAGGCAACCTTATTCAGCAGCTCAAAAAAGACTACTTTCTTTTCCGCGATGAAAGCGGGGAAATTGCCGTTGAGATTGAACGTGAAGTCTGGACAAAATCATCTTTACGCTACAGCGATTTGCGCCCAACTGATCGCCTAATAATGACAGGCAAGCTGGAGCGGGAAAAGAACAAGGTTGAGATAGAGATCAAGATGATCTGCAAGGTAAGTTCCGAAAACAACTCAGGCGAACCAGTTGATCCGAATGAACCGAACAAACCAGTTGAGCCAGATCAACCAACTGAGCCTGAGCAACCGATTGAACCTGTAAAAGGCTGGATCGTCGAGTTTGATCTTAACGGTGGAACGCCCGCTTTCGGAGTAGATTACTCAACCCAAATCGTTCCGTACGGCGAGAAAATGACCATGCCGAAAGCTCCCATTAAAGAGGGCTATGTTTTCCAGTCGTGGAGAGAAACAATAGAAAACATTCCATTTTTTGAGGATTTGTCGTATCCAGCGTGGAAGGATAAGGTATTAAAAGCAAACTGGTATCCTGTATACGAAGTAAGGTTTTTTGATGCTGATGGAAACGTGCTAGCCAGCTTCAGCGTAATAGACGAAAAAGGAGCGTTTGTCGATCACCCCGAACTTACACTACCTAATTTCGACAAATTCAGAGGTTGGAGAATGGGAAAAGCAGACGGACCGTCAATTCCCATTAACGGCTGGGCTGTAAAGATAACGTCGCATACGGATTTCTATCCGAATTACGCAAACTAGCCGTTCATTGAACTTGCGTAGAACTTACGGATAAAAAAGCTATTCCTGAACGACATTCAGGAATAGCTTGGGCTGGAAACAATTCAAACTTATTTTTTTTCTATCTGGATAACGCGCCTTTGCGATTCAGGCTTTTTGGTAATTTCGACATGAAGCACGCCGTTTTTGAACGAGGCGGTAATTCCTTCGGGATCAGCGTTTTCTGGCAAGTTGAACGAGCGGCTGAAGGAAGAAAGGCTGCGTTCGCGAAGCAGGTAGCTTCCTTCAAGTTTGGCAGCTCCTTCAGCGCCGTCCGCTTCCTTCGATACCTTTTGCTCATCACTTTTTTGCGATTCAATCGTCAACGTCGCGCCATCAAGCCTGACTTGAATAGCGGTTTCGTCAAAACCAGGAAGCTCTACCTCAAGTGAGTACGTCTTTTCAGTTTCCCGCATATCGACTGAAGGCAGACGCTTGTAAATCCGTTCTGGATAGCCTGAAAACGTATCCTTAAAAAAGGAATTTAAGTAAGAATCAAAATTGCTCAGTGCATTTCCCAAAACCCGAGGGCTGTAAAAAGTAAGTCCACTCATAGTAATCTCCTTGTTGGCAGCAGGTTCTTTTTAGACCAGATGAAGGACATCGTTTGACGTCCGTAAAGCTAACAGCTTTGTTCTAACTCTGGTTCTGCTTCTTCCTGCCTGCAGCTATATATAAGCAAGAAGCGTGCCAACTTTATGATGCAAGTGATTTTTCCATGGGGAAAACGAAGGATACGGGGCTTATAGGGAGGAATTTGGCAGATTTATCACGGTTTTACGGTGAATGAATGGCTGTTTTGCCTATACGATAAGCTTTCGATAAGCGATCTGCGGTGGATAAAGCAGCTTTCCAGTACAGTGCTGTGTGCCAAAATGAAGCACCTTCGGTATTTGCAGTGTTTGTTGGGTCATTATGACACAGACTGGCAGGTTGATGGCGGGAAAGTTGGATATAATGACCATCTTGCCGAATTCAAACTGGCAAGGCATAATAAGGGCAATGACTAAGAACCATGAAAAAGCTCTGCGCCGCTTTCTTGACACCGCCACAGGCGTATTTCAACTAAGCGACATTCTTTCCGCGTTGGGGAAGGGCAACCATGCAGCATCCGAGCGTTTGTTGGAAGAGGTAGTAGGCTATATCACATCCAGAGCTCTTACGTTTCAGGCGGGTGATCAGCGCTGGGTTTCCCGACAAAGTTTTTTTACGCCCGTGCCTTTCGTTATAACTCCAACCTATCTTGAAGTGCTGAACGGCATTCTTATCCCAGGACACCGCTGCCTTCCGTTTGCAAATCCCGCCCTCTTTCAAAACGAGTACACTTTTTTCTGGAACGGCAAGCCTGTTCCAATGACAACCGCCGAGGGAGCTCCTGAGGGCTTTTACTTTTTCTACAGCATCTTTGGCGAAGAGTACGCGCCCCAGTACGTTGCACAGGACAACGATGAAAACGAAGCTGCGTTTGTAAACGAGCCCTTCGATGATCCGCCTGAAGTTTCGATTAGAACGCTGGATATGCGCCGCATTTACCGTGAAACGTCGTTTGTTCCAGGCGATCGTTTTATGGTGAAAATCGTTGACTGGAGTGTCGGCAGCTTCGAGCTGAAAAAAATTGGCAAGGATGAGTGGAGCGAAGCTGCCCTTGATGAGTGGGTTAAAGCTGCGGAAGCTGGCTTTAAAGCTTCGTTTGCCAAGTTGGGACCAGCTTCGTGCATAGAGGAGCAGATTGCCCATGCGTACTGGTTTGCTCCGCCGCGAATGCGGGAATGTCCTGCGTATTCGCTGGAAGAGTTTTTGTTCCAAAAGACTGACTGCATCGAAACTATGCCGTATGGCATAGAAAGCCGCTTCTGGCTTTCAGGGCGCGAAATTCCCGATTACAAAAAGCTCCAGAGCGATGATACGTTTGCAGTCCTAAGTCCCGTTGAAACGATACTTCGCAACCTCAATATAAACATTTCTGAATACGGCATTCAGTCGTATATTACCGATTCGCTGTATCAAGAGGCGGGGGATATTTCGCTTGTTCTGGAACGGCTCGTGCCTGAAAGCATAGAGCTCAAAAGTTATGAAAGGGAAGTGCTTGGCTTGTATTGCGAAACCGCCCTTGAGGAAATGCGCAGCTCTTACAACCCGTTTCTGGATACAAGTATTGGACCGATCCGAACAAAAGCGGTAGAGCTGCATACGGCAATCATTGATCTTGCCGCCTGTCTTTGCAAAAGCGCCATTAAGCCGTCCCAGCTTCCCCGTCATACATTTATCATTCTGTCTCAAATGCAGCAACACATCGCAGACCTACTGGAGGATTTGCACGCCGACAACCATCCTCCTGAAATGGAACTTGAGATCATGGATGTTTCACTGGACAGCATGGTAGAAACGTATACAGAAATTAAAGAGCTTATTGATGAAGCCCTTGATACGTTCAGGCGCAACACGCTTACGCTGGTGCGTGCCAATAATGCATCGCGCACTTCGGGACGTTTAATTCAAATCAGCATTGGCGGTCTTGATATTTGGCGCAGAATTATTATTGAAGATACTTGTACGCTTGATGAAGTAAGCCGCATTATTCAAGCTGCGTTTGGATGGAGCGATGCGCAAAGCTCAAGTTTTTTCGTGGAGGAATCTCCCGATGAAAAGTTTTCCAATGCTACGGCAAACCACACGCAAGAAAATCTGTACACCGCCAAGCGAACAATCGAAATGAATACCCGCATTAGCGATCTTGAGGCGGATGATATTTTTGAATTTAACTACGAACACGGCGAAAAATGGATAGTGCGGATCATCCTTGTTTCGCGCCACGAAAGTACCAAAAACGGTCAAGTTCGCTGCATTTCAGGCGATGGTGCAGCTCCGCCTGAATTTATTAACGGTCCACGAAGATTTAAGTGGTTGCTCATTGCGCTGGGAAATGGTAAAGCTGAAGATCGCGCGGATGCACAGCGGGAGCTTGGTGCGGGATTTTCGTTAACCGACGCCTTTGATATGCGTGCGTGCAATAAGGCGCTTGCCAAAACTTTGCACCCTAAAACTGGTGCAACAAATACAACAGACGCAGGCAATGAATAAAGTAATACAAACCATTCAGGAACATATTACCGACACCAATGTTTGCTTTGTATTTCCCTCGCAAGTTGCGGCAAGCCGCTGGGCGCACAAAACATGCACGCTGGGAATTGTCCGATCTGTTGTAGAAAAGCGTTTCCTTGCCTGGGATCGTTTCAAAGAAGCGGTGATCCGCGAAAAAGATTCCGAGCGCCGCCCAGCTTCCGCCCTGATACGAAAACTCTTTAGCGAATCTCTGGTTAATGCAAATGCAAAGTCCCCGTTTTTGTCATCCGTTATCCAGAAAGAATTTGCCAAGGACGGCAGAATATTTGCCCCTTCCATTGCGCGCCTTTTGCCGTCCCTTTTTATGTGGGAAAAATTAACATCGGCAGCCAGCAACAATCAACAGAACAATTACGATGCTGAGGATAACGATTTTCTCCTGATAAAAAAAGACTACGCTGCATTTCTGGAACGCTATCACCTTTTTGAACCTTCGTGGGAAGAAGCTAAATTATCGGGCGGAACGATGCGCTACGTTATCTTCTTTCCCGAACTTATCGAGGACTTTAGCGAATACGATCCCTTATTAAAGCCGCCGCAATTTACACGGATAAAGGCGGCAGATGTCGTTCACGCGCCGCAAAACAGCCTTCATCTGCAACTGTACACTTCTGCGCTGACAGAACTGCGCAGCGCCGTTTTGGAACTGCACCGCCTTCACGAAGAAGACGGAATTCCTTACGAGGAAATGGCGCTAAGCATCCCGAACCTCCCTGAAATAGAGCCGTACCTTTTGCGCGAGTTTGCGCTGCGCCATATACCAATAGTACGGCGCGCAGGGAAGAAGCTTGGAGAAACGGGAGTTGGGCGTTTGTTTTCACTCATAAGCGAATGTGCAGCTTCGCGTTTTTCGTTTGCAAGCGTTAAAGCGCTCCTCTTGAACGATCATATTCCGTGGAAAGAGCGTGATAAAAACAAACGCCTTATCACGTTTGGAATTACCTATAATTGTGTTTCGGGGTATATGCAGGACGGCAGCTTTATCGATATTTGGGATGAAGCTTTTAAGGGAGCGCGTCATAACGACAGAAGGGAATTAGAGCCGTATTACCGCGAATTAAAAAAGCGCATTCTTGCACTTTCGAAAGCCGAAAGTTTTGCCGATGTACGAAAACAATACTTTGCCCTTCGCGGCGAATTCCTTGACATGGGAAAAATCTCTGAAGACGATGATGCGGTGTTAAGCCGCTGTATCGTAGAATTAAGTTCCCTTATTGAACTTGAGGAATTATTAAACGATCCAGAGTTTATTCCATCCTCGCCCTTTGCATTTTTTCTTTCGTGCCTTAACGACAAAGAATATGTCCGCACCAGCAAAAACTCAGGAATTAATATTTTCAAATGGCGCGTAGCTGCCGCCGCTCCGTTTGCCGTTCACTTTGTGTTAAACGCATCGCAAAGTGCAGCTTCCGTTCTGTACCAGCCAATGCAATTTCTGCGCCACGATAAACGAAAAGCCCTTAAGCTTGAAGATACCGATGCGACAGGGGCATTTTTTCATTTGTGCGATACAGGCGAAGATCGCCGCTTTAGTACAACCGTGCGCGTAAGTGCATCGGTGCACACGTTTTCAGGCTGGGCAATTCCGCATAGCTTTTTTGCACAGGGAGCAGTGATCGAAGCTCCGCCCTGTCCTGAAGATTCGTACACGTGCGAGCGCCGTTTTTGGAAAGAACGGGATTATGCCAATACAGGAGCACATGATTTATTTTCGCAAGCAACGCCGCTGCTTACGATTTTCTCCATACAGAAAAATGCGTATACTACGTGGAATGATGCGCTAACAGAGCGTAGCAATGGCTTTTCGTTGTTTAATGCAGCGTTTTCTCAAATTGCGGGGAAAGATGGTTTGGCGCATATTTCTAAAATGGTACGAGATGCCATCTTTGATACTGAAGGAACGCTTACTGTTACTCCAACAAAAGATCTCAATGATTATTATTTCTGCCCGCTATTCTGGCTATATGCACGAATATTTTCAGCCAAAGAGTTTTCCCTCGAAGCATCGCTGCTTGACGATACGGCGCTGGGGCTTTTGTACCATGTGATTCTCGAAGAACTCTTTACCACGATCAGGGATGAAGATCGGATATTTAATTCTGCTCATCTTCCAAAGTACAAGCGCTGGGCTCTGGAAATTACGGTTGACGCGATCAAACAACATCCTGCGTTTAAGGGACCGCTTGCCGTGCCTCTTGTGCTGCCTCAAGCTTCAGGCATGGCAAAAAAAATTGCAGGGCTTTTGGATAAGGAAGCGGAACTCTTTGACGGCTATACTATCGTTGCTTTGGAACGTTCGGTTAGCGTTAAAACTGGAAATGTTTTTATTAAAGGAGTTATCGATCGCGTTTCTTGTTCTCCCGATGGAGCGCCGATAATTATCGATTATAAAACATCGTATATCCCCGTGCAAATAAGTATTGATGATATACAGGAAATGCCGCTTACAGAATTCCAAATGCCCGTGTACATAAAATTGTACGAAGCACTTTCCGAGAGCAAAGTAGAAGGGGCTTTTTTTTACAGTATCAATAATCGTGAAATAAAGGCAGCGGTAACGAATAACACAAGCGCTCGAACAAAAGCTCCTACGAGGGAGGAATATGCGCCCTTCCTTGAAGCTGCGGAACGGCACATGGATGAGTTTGCCAGCAAGGTAGAAAACCTTGACTTTATGCCGCACGAAATAAACGTTGGCAACTGCACGAGTTGTAGGTATAAAACCGTATGTAGATCGGTGTATTCGCTTAATAATGCGCTGTTGCCAAAAAAAGAAATAGAGAATAAGGAACGATAATGGCGGTACAAGAATTCCTTGCAGGTCTTGATGAGGCGCAGCGGAAAGCTGTTTCACTGGATACAAACGCCGTTGTTTCGGCGGGCGCGGGTTCTGGAAAAACGCGGGTACTTGCAAGCCGTTACATTTGGCTGGTAACGGAGAAGGAGCTTAAGCCAGAGGAAATACTTACCCTCACGTTTACCAATAAAGCGGTAAGTGAAATGTACAGCCGCATTTATCAATACTTATTGGAGCAAGCAAGTCAAGCAGGCGCTGATACAAACAATAATCGGGCGGCGTACGCACTGGCAAACTTTCATAAGGCGCGGATCAGCACGCTTGATTCTTTTTCTGCGCACATTGCGCGAACTGCCGCAAGCCGTTACGGAATAAGCGGCGATTTCGGAAACGATGAAACGGCGCTGCGCGAAAGTGCGCGGGAAGCAGCGCTGCGTTTTGTCCTTGATAATCGGGAAGCGCCTGCGATACGTCATCTTCTTGGTAATTACAAAATCAGAACTATTGCCGAAGAAATTTTTGCAAAGGTTGTTTTACAGTACAGCTCTATTTCAAGCCCGCTTGAACTTGGCGAGCACCTTCGTTTGCAAAAGAATGAGTTGCTTGCCGTCTGGAAAAAAAACACCGAACTGATGCAGGAAATGATCGACGGCATTATTCGTGATCTTACCGAGCTTGCTGCACAACAGCAAAGTATTAAGTTTACCCAAGCGCTTGAAAGTATTGTGCGTGCAAATCCGCCTCCGCCAGCGCCTGATATTACGCCCTTGTTGGAAATTGCGAATACTGATTTAGACTGGAGCACGGACACTTTGTACAGTGAAACTCTGGAACAGGTAAAACAATATCTCGATTATTATTCGGCTCTTATTGCACTTCGTATTCCCAATACCAACAAGGAAT
>Ga0136643_10019655_pt1 | contig 10209 bp, 6 predicted proteins | sample TergutLab28metaG_FD_96883 | JGI IMG/M metagenome (GOLD analysis project Ga0136643, IMG submission 96883) | Labiotermes labralis P1 segment gut microbial communities from Petit-Saut dam, French Guiana - Lab288 P1 (version 3) (version 3) | ecosystem: Host-associated > Arthropoda: Insects >... | reverse complement strand
TTTTTTTTTTTAAAGGTCCGGGGGCCCCCGGGATTTACACCCCTTCCCCCCCCCGCGCCCTTCCCATTTTAGAGGGGGGGTGGGGGGGCCAAGCCCTGGCCCGGGTGCTTTTCCCCCCCCCCCCCACAGTAAAGTGAGCCGGTACGCACTATACAGGATGCTGGGTGGGCCCCAGGGGGCAGTCCACAGAGACGCAAAAAATCTCATCCCCACCGGGATTTGATCCCCCTACTGTCCAGCCCATGGCAAGTCACTAAACTGACTATGCTATCCTGGCCCAGGACAAACACACTCAACAGGAACAATTTTCACATACTTCTTATCAATACTGACTTTATCATGATTTTTTATATTCTCATTTCCAGACTACTCTTATGTGCCATTTTCACACTGCTGTGAACTGTCACACTTGCTGCTCCCAACAGCTAGCAGACACACTGCCTTTAAGTATGCATGAAACCATGGAGGTGGCCTGAACAATACTAAAGTGTCAGACACCGGCAATCACTGTCGCAGTGGTCCTCCATGGCAGTCAACATGTACACAAGGGACTTTCCGTGTTCATTTATTTATATATTTTGATTGGGCTTCATGCACGAAGCACATAATCCTTAAAAAACCTCTCAAAGTAGACAATTCCTACTCAAAATGTTTAGAAGTTTTACATGTAGTAATACTTAATTCCGAATTTACTCTAAAATGTCAGAAATGTGTTCTCCATTTCAGCTGTATACTGTGTAACCTTTCCCCACATTCCTGTAGATTAAAATTTATTTGTGCCATTTATTTTTCAATCACATATTTGTATATGCAATAAATGAAAAATGAGGAATGCAGCCATCATAAATTTAATCAACCAGTGCCTGTAAACAGTTTTGGAAACAACAGTATTTAATTTCTAATTTTTGCACACATAAAAATAATCGGTGACTTATGCATCAAGGCCACGTTTGGTGGGGGAATGGTTGTAATGGTTACATAAATCCAATCCACATCATTTCATCATATTCATGCATCTTAATTCACTGTCATCCTACCATTTGCACTCAGGTATTTGCTTCAGATTTTATGACTATAATTTTGTACTCCCTGTGCCTTGGCCTTGACAGTCACAGTATTTTATAGCAGTGTAATCTCTAGTTGATAAGCAAAGTACACTTGGCTACTTAATAAGCAACACTAATACTCACCCTATTTAGTTCATCTATTTTGTTGTTTCGGAGTTCCAGATCAGAAGATGCTTGTGTTTCGAATTCCTGTATCCTTTGACAAGTTAATTCCGTCTGGAAACAAAAAGGAAGGCAACCTTCTCACATCCACACTAGACAACATAACATGTGCATGCATGCATACATACACATATACACACATGTAACTAAAATAAATAACTACAGGATGCAGAGCCCTTCTTCAGAAACTAAATGTTTCTCAAGAAATTCCAAGCATTGTATGGAACTTGAGGGTTATCACCACATTCAAAGAAAGCCTGCCATTGCCAGATAAATCACATTCACAATCTCCCATCCTCTTTCTTGAAGATATATTTCAATTGCATGAGCTAGCCTAGGTTTGAAAAATGACCCATTTCCTTCAGATTTTCCCGCTGCAACACTGCAAACATTTATTGTTTCTCCCAAACATTCCATGTTCCTCCCACCTCAGCCCTGATTTCATCATCCTTATATTATTATGTAACAACAAATCATGATACTTCACATTATGCAACTTTCTCCAGTGTTTGCTCACAGTGGTCAGGACCAAAATGAGCATTCTTCTGTCACTAGACTGAGTGGGTAAAAATATTCACATCCTAAGACAAAACCATCACTGGCAGCGAAATGAGGCAGCAAGCTCAACACTATTTTATGTTTCAAGTATGGACAGTAATGTTTCCTATATGCTACCTATCCCGATTCTAACATCCCCTTCACTTGTACTTCCAAACAATGTCCATTTCCATCCATCTTGCTGCACTCCCTCTTAGGTCCAAATATTTACTCTCATCACCCTGTTCTCTGAAACACTTTCAATCAGTGTCCTTCCTGTAATACATAGGACCATGTTTCAAGTTTTAAATAAACTAAATTAACCTTTAGTGGCTGTGTATCTCATTCCTGCAACACCGTAAAGTGTACATTCGAGCTGCTGAGTGTACCATTTATTCAACACTACTAGTCAACCCTCAATTAAAATTTGGCTGACAGCCCTGCAAACCCAACAACAAAATCTCCATCTTCAGATGGTAAGGTTTAAAGATAGTGTTACAACAAATGGAATCAGAAATCATATGAAAGCACAAGAAATTAAGACAGCTAAAATACCACCAATGAGAAAACTCCCACCCTGGTAAACACAGTCACTTCCAAAAAGATCAGTGTTCCAGAAATACAATCTAAGACTAGCCACTATTCAAGTAACAGAGATAATGTGGGATAGCTCAGGCATTAAAATGACTAGGCTATGAACTGCATGACTGGGGTTCAAAATTCAAGCAGGGGTATGGTACTGTGGCCAGCCTGGCTCTGGGACCCATGCCACCTCCTCGCCTATGAACACTAAGCAGATGGCACGAAGCTAACCACTTACTTCTGTCCAGTGCTGCATGCTTATGGCAATAATTCCATTCCTCCATTTGGCAAACTCTCCTTTCTGTGCGATGTCACACACAGTCACAGCCATCCACTCTCAGTCATTCTCTACACTCAACCAGTCCATGATTGAATGCACATATTTCTGAAGACCCACTGATTATCTTTTTAAATACAGGATATTCTGGGTGTGTTTTACTTCATGACACTGCTGTTCCAAAATATTTTCAACTCTTTTTCATGTAATTCAGCTGTTGTTAGTAGTTGAGGAGGAAAAGAGAGAGAGAGAGGGGGGGGAGGTCCAGATGTACTTTTAGGATCTTTCAACTTGCATTTGAAAAACATAAGACAAATAACCTCACACACTCCCTTACAAAAAACCACGTATCCCCCAGTTCAGAACCAGTGCTTTAAGTGAAGAAAACTGAAAACTGGAAGATCAGGCTGGGAAAATAAACACTATAACTTGAAATGATTACAGGATATTCTATTGCACCTTCATTTTCAGGCTTATCTTTTTAAAATGAAAGCTTTTCCAAGTGACGGAATAGCCAGAATCCACCCAGAACCAAGTAATATATAAAATTAGAGAAGAAAAGCATTCAAACAACTGGAACAGGAATTACTGCTAGTTATAATGAGCAATAGCAAATAACAGAACACCAAGGTTATCATCTGATGAAAGTACAAATGGACTTACCTGTACTTGTTTGCTAATCATGGTTGGTAGCGGCCTGGGCGGATGCATGAGGTTTGGGAAGTCTGGTGGTGCAGACTGAACACCTGGCGTCTGAGGTGATGGCAGCAGTGTCTGCTGGGGTGAGGGAGGGTACTGCAATGACAAGGACAAAGTGTCTTAACAATGACTGGAAGCATAAAATCCACCCTAAAATATACAGAGTTTGCACATGGAAGAATACATGAATGATGAAATGGGAAAGGCCAAGGAAGGAAGACATCATGGCCTAACAGCACTACTGTGGCATCTGCCTCAAAGGATTGAGAAAAAACATGGAAACTTCACTCAGGACAGCAGATGACTCAAGTGAGATTTTAATTAGGCATCACCCAAAAACATTACAATACACCAACCTTTCACAACAAACAGTATGTTAAAAAATCTAGAAAAAATAATCAATTGTTTTAGCTTCTGACTCTTTCCTTCTTTTTCTATGAGGATATAAGGCTTTAATATAATATATTTATTTACTGCAATTGGGTTGTTACTTGGTGGCAGTGGTTATTTTACATGTAAACAAAACATGAAATTGGTTACTATTAGATTTAAGTCGGGAGGGCTACATGAGAAGCATGTAGTGGCAACTAGGAATCTTGGGAGCCATCTCAGCATTTGCTTATAGGCACAGGGAAACCAAGAAAAACCTGTGTTGAGATGGCCATAGTAAAACACAAGAATGTAAAGCCAATAGTTACATTAGCTTCTTTCACCATTGGGAAAGGGGAGGGGGTTGAAGGCAAGAGGTGAGAGGGACTGGTTTGCTGTTCCTCTGGTAAATCTGTTGTCTCTGTCTTCTAGTGAGCTGACTAACAGTGGTCTTGCCAGTTTGGCATGATGAGGAAAAACAACCAGGTTCTCCAAAATGCTGACAAACCAGTCCACTATAACATGGTGTCACAAACCAAAAACAGAAAGAAAACTAACAATAAATCACCATAGGACCCAGTAATTTCAGGTACACACAAAATTTCTAGGTCCTTCAGGATCTCACAGTTAATTAAGATCATGCTTCTGGGTGCTGGCACCAAGCAAAATGTAGGCCACGTGACTAGACATTTTGGAGATCCAGGTTCCAAAAATCAAGGCAAAGTCAATGGTCTCTACTGAAACTAAACAGCACAGATCCCTACAATCCTGGGAAATGCTCTGTTTGGTTGACTTGAGAAAGGTAAAGGAAAGCAAGATTGAAAAACAGGTCTGAAATGGGTCTAGCTCTCCCAGATTTGATCCATCCCCAGCTACGGCCACCCAAGGAAATGCTCAACTGAAATCCCCATCTTCACTTTAAACTTTTAAAACTTCTGTGCACATTTTTCACTGTTGCTGAACATCCCACTCATTCAGCCACTCCAAGAATGACATTACAGCAAATATGAGCAAAAGCCCTTCCTTATCAACATCCGATACATGACTAGCTACCAATACACACACACCTTCATATACGGTATTAACAAACCACTTACTTGTAAACTCCACAGATTCTCAAGAACTCGCCATTCCAATCACATTTATTTACACTTGTGCTGCATATTACTTCTAGAACCCCAGCCATAATTGTGTGCAATTAATTCCCAAAGTACAACATAACACATAAATTTAGAAGCACGCACGAAATATTATTTAAAACTTAAATATATAGAGCAAACTAGCCTGATGGCAACACATATTAATGCAGTGAACAGAATAAGGATTTGAAGATCACTAACCATGGCATACGCCTGAGGTGAAGGGCTCTTTGAGCCAGCAAGTCGAATGGGGCTGGTACCCGCATGTTTGGGGAAGTACTCGTTGATCTTCTTGTTGTCTCCCGTGCGAGCACCCTTTCCTCCAGCACCACCCACAGGCCCCGCCACCCCCCCTCCCCCATCATCTACCTTACGTTTGCGCTTCCTTTCTGAGGCTGTGCGGGAGAGCTTCTCAGGAGTGTTTGGGTCCACCTCTTTATCACTATGAGACGAACCTGCCAACATAAACACAGCATGTACAAGCAACAGTACATAAACCTGAATCATACTGTTGTTGTAACAGGTAAAGATAGATACATGTGTGCCCAATATCAGACATGCTACAAAGTATGTTATTGTAATGTTCTCCCGAAGGTCCACACATTTTTCAGTCAATAAAAGCTACAGTTTTCCCCATCCAGGGGTAACAGAGGTACAGCTTCATTCATTTTTAACCTCAGCATTAGATGGAGGTGACTGATTTTTAACTCAGTTCTTGATAAGTGTTAGAGATCAAGTTCACGCAATGGCTGATACACCCCCAGGGAAAAAGCTCCTGGTACACACTGGATACGAGAAGGCTGGGCCCCAGACCCAGCCTGTACAAGGTCGAGGAGAGAAAAATCTGTACTTTCTTTGGGAATCAAAATCTAACTGCTCAGACATACAGCTCTTAGCCTAGTCAATATTCACATTTCACGTGACTTTTACAAGCTCAATGATAATACGGAGATCCACTGCAGCATTACTACAAGTGGAGAATTGTAAACTGTGTGGAGGGATTAGAACATCCACTTTTGGAGCACTTCTTATCGTTCACCCTCAAGCGACTTGGGAAAACCAGTCACCTGGGCTTAGATTCAACCCTGTGCAATGCATAATAAGATGCAGAAGTGCTAGGCACTAGAGTGACATTTGGTATGAATAAAAAATACCATTCCATTGAAATTATTCAATATGCAGCTAAACCAACATTATGGACTGACAGTAATGCATGGACCAAAAGAACACATGAACAGTGTTAAGAACAGCTGAAACATGTTTCATGACATGAAGTGTAAAACAAGCAGAAAAAAAGAGATGAACAACAAGAAGACTCCACATAGTACTATAAAAGTAGGCTGAGTATGAGTAATATACTGACATTTGGTGGATACGACACGTACAGATATTTACAGAAATTAATGCAGAGAAAAGTACTGCGAAGGTGGAGGGATACATTCTCCAGGAAACAAGTTTATATAGAAAACAGCTATAACATAAATGATTAATGCTAATACTACTGCAAAACATTATAATTAAGGTAACAAATAATGTGATAACCCCCAGTTACATTTGACTGCTGATAATATAAAGCTGAAGACAATAATATTAGAAAAAATTATTCTTCCAACTAATCTACCCACTTGGCCCACAGCAACCCCCCCCCCCCTCCATTTCACAGTTTCTTAACACAATGCGTGCCAAGTATTTTGTGTATTTTTGTCCCAGGCCACCCACCATATTCAGACATACACCACTGTCACAATAGTATTATTTTGTCACAAATCCTACATTTTCTGGCCTTATGTCACACACCACATATTATTAACTCCATATTCAAGGTAAAAGACACTACACTGAAGGTGAAGGCAGTACATTCATCAAAATCACTGGTAAATATCCACCACACTACATGGCATCACTCCTTACAATATGGTGATCTCATGTAATGAGGAACTCCGTGACTTACAGTTCAGAGTTCATCTGGTATTGTCAGTTTAGAAGAAAATAGATTACTGTATCTTGGACACGTAGTTTGAATAGGAAAGACAAGCGTGTTGTTTTATGACATAACGTTGTTTGGCGGGTGGTCACCATTTGACAGGAACCTGCTGGGTACACTGCAATGGTAACTATCTGCCAAGCTATATGGCCATATAACCTGGACAACCATAAACTTATATCTTCATTGCTGTGAACACCCCAAATTAAAGGTGTATAATCTTGAAATTGCACTGTGAGTATTTTTATTTATAACAAACAAAATAAATGAAACACAACGAGTACAAACAATTTCTTAACATCTTCAAGCACAATGGTAACTATATGTAACACGTGATTATTAACCAGTTGGTCTTTGTAAAAGATGCAGTATTTGTTGCGAGACAAAATTTTTTAAATTATTACTTTTGATACATTCCACCATTTCATCACTCTCATCCACTGTCTGTCTATGGTCCCATATGGAAATCTTTTCAATTCATCTAGCTTCTTCATACCCAACTTCTCCCAACTATACTAAGAAAGTAACTTTAAAAAAAAGATTCATTAGAACAAGGAACATAAGACTGCCACATTCATGTAAGAAATGCAACAGAAAGCAACTGCTCTTGTGAGAGCGCATGTGATGGATGGCAGAGTGACAAAACGAGCCGCCATTAAGACATAGTCCAATTTAAGGTACAACACAACTCCTAAAACCCTAAACCATGACAACAACACTAATTTTATGCAGAACTAAGAAAAAAAATTTGAGCTACATATTTATAAAACGAAGCAGAACATTTGGCTATAATCCAAAGGTTTACAGGCTTAAAATTCCATATCAACAAGTATTTAACACCCAAAAATGGCAACCAGCAAGTCCGACTTTTTTTTTTTAAGTATTGTGTGGATGCAACATACATTGGACAGATCAACTGCTATCTGAATGGACTTCTGAATTGATACTCTGACAGAAAAAATAACCCATTATCAAACTGAAACACTTTAATATTTAAAAGGTAAAAAATACACTAATATAATCTAGCAAATAAATTCACCGCACTGGATTGGTTTTCTGGATTAGTGTAGATGAATGAAGATTTCCTGATGCTTCACCAAACATGTCAGTTGTCATATTCAGGGCAAATAAATGTGGAGGGGATCAGACAGCCCTTATACAGATTTAGAAGTCAGTAAACTATGCAAAGTTGCATTCTGATTTGTCAGTAGGCAAACCAAGGTGCCAGCGCACATGCGAGTTCACTGCAGTAGGTACGAGGTAATGCAAGTAACTTTGCTGCAAGTTTGGGGAATCACAAGGATGTGACAGAAATATCTGAGGGATGGGAGAAGCGTAAATGTGACTGACTTTGAAGGGGCATAAATTACATGTAACATCTATGCTTACCGGGGTGCTGATAAGTCCTGAGCCCGACCAGGAAGGAAATAAGCTTGGAAGCATGTCAGGGACGCGCGTAATTTCAACAACATCAAGACACAAGCTGTCAACAAATTTTTTTTTCCCTGCAAGGCAAGGCACCGATGGAAATTCACACCATTCTGACAGAAACATTAGCTTCCTTCCTTCCTGGTCGGGCTAAGGACTTATCAGCACCCCTGTACAATTCACACGAAATCAGAGATGCCACAGATGCATAGAAAACACCTACCATAAAACTCAAGCGGGAGGATTGCTTGGCTGCACCACTTTGCCCCCACACCCACCACTCACTCAACTCCTCTGAACAACAGCTCAATGCCCTCTCTGTGGGCAACGAATAGATCCTCTGACAGCAAGTGAAGCTATATTCAACCCTTTGATCATGATGACTGATCATTTCTCTTTACTTCCCCCCACCAGCCTCAAATATTTTCTTTCATTGCAACTTTTCACTACGATGGGGAGCTCCCCTACAGGCTGGCAATGCAGCCCGTTCCCCAAACAATCAGAATGACACCTCCCACACATCACTCACTGCCAGGTCTATGTAAGGGCTCTATGAGGACCCTAAGACTGATTCGCCATGAAGACAGTAACTGTAATATTTGCTGAAATGTCTGGATATCATCATTCCTCTACACCACCTAATCCCAAAGGTCAATCCAACATTCTGAACACCAACTATAAACACCTAATGATTAGAAATAGGAAATGACTGGATGAACTGTTGAACAAACCATCCAACCAGCTTGCTACCTATCTAATAAAATTTCCTGAGCAATGTTACAAAACCCAACAATGCAATCACTACCACTGTAACAGCATGACACTAGATCCTGCTCTCATTCAATTCCATTTACTGTGTATCGCAACTAATCAAGATACATGAGAGATAAAGAGAAACTAAAAAAAAAAAAAATTATTTATAAAATGTTATTCTTAAGGACTATGCAATGTTGGATAGAAGGCCAAAATTAAAAGTAAAATGAACAATGCAGAATTTTTAACTACGCAAGGGAAAAATGGGAAACAAAACATTACAGGAATCACAATTTTTAAATACCAGTTCATGAAATAAAAAAAAAAGTTATATTTATGAAGACCTTGTCACCACGCTTTTGCTGGCACGGCTACAAAACCTCATGGGTCATTAACTGTAGGGTAATATTAACTGGAGATAACTTGATCAACCTCACGGCAACAACTTGCAGTTCTGGTAAAGATACAAATTTAATCAAGACTTCAAAAATGTAAGCTTAACCCTTAACCTGCTAACATGGAGAATATGGTGAGCTCCTAATAATGCCAGCAAATGGCAGATGGAATTTTACTTGGTGTTTAAAGGGTTAATATACAGCACCACTTCAAAAACCCTAGGAGTGAATGCAATGGAATTATAATTTTCAAAACATGACTATGTGTCCTTTTATGATCCCACTACTTGAAACAAAGAATCTGTGTGCAGACAAGTTTCAGGCAAGAATAAATTATCTGGTTTGTCTGTGATATTGGTTTCACTACAGTGCAAAAGGAACAGGACACCACAATAATATGTGACTTTAAACAGCATTCCTGATGTACACACAATGTGGTAAACACACAAAAATGACTGCCCTGACCACGCCCAATTAGGGATAGCATATTTTCCACGACAAAGACAAGGATGATACTAAAATGGATGCCATCGCACATTTACACAAGCGCCTAGATTTAAACACCAATGGTCCGAGACTTAAAGTGTTGTAATTTTAACGTGTTATACCAATGTACATGCGTACAACTGAAGAATTATATGATGTTAAATAATAGTGAACCTGTGATTTTAACATTTAACCTTTTACTAGTTACACAAATTTGTGAAGACATTAGAAAGAGACATAACAGGAACACAAAGACGAGGCTTTAAAATATTTAAACAGCTACACCTGCAAGAAAGAGATAAACTAAAAATCGACCCGATAACAAAAACAG
>Ga0136643_10019654_pt1 | contig 10209 bp, 4 predicted proteins | sample TergutLab28metaG_FD_96883 | JGI IMG/M metagenome (GOLD analysis project Ga0136643, IMG submission 96883) | Labiotermes labralis P1 segment gut microbial communities from Petit-Saut dam, French Guiana - Lab288 P1 (version 3) (version 3) | ecosystem: Host-associated > Arthropoda: Insects >... | reverse complement strand
GTCCAGCGTAGTTTTGGAGATGTTACTGGACAAACATCTCCAGACTTATTGTCCTCTCAAAGAGGTACATTTAAAAAGCAAGTCGTAATGTATTGTTATATATATATATATATATATATATATATATATATATATATGTGTGTGTGTGTGTGTGTGTATGTATATACACGTTCGTCATTGTTCCATCTATTACAGAACATCAACTTAGACAGGATAGCCAACATAAACGTTGACATTCAGACCACGGTAACCAAAATATGCGGGAACCAGAAAAACATGTACACACATCAGTGAGAATTTGTTTTTCATTCCATTTAATCCAAACGCGGTGCATACGATGCTTCTCCATCATCCCACGAAAAACTCTTGATCGGGGTTAGAATATCACATTGTATTTGTGTTATTTCTTTTAATGTAATACTTCATTAATACTGACTCTTAAGTATATAGTAAACAAGAAACACTGAGTTTCACAGTTGTAAAACAGATCTCGTTTGTACATTTGTTTAAAAAATACAATATGATCTGATACTGCATGCTACAAAATTATGGTAATCAGAACAAAGTGTTTGTATATCATACATCACTCTCCTGCAATGACACCTTCAAACTTACAGAATATTCACACTGACTACATCTCACATTCTTGTAAGTGCTTTGCCACATGGAATTAGGGAATTATGACATGTCATAATTCCATGTGGCAAATAAGCCAGTTACATATATTCTTACGGTCTCGTGCCATATGAAATAAGGAACGTAAATCACGACTTCACAACAAGAGAGCAAGTGTATTCATGACGTTACTGTCATAGCAACAGCTAATATTGTTTAATTGCATCACAATGTTGTAACACTACAATACTATTTAACTATTGTAATTGTTAATATATATCAGAGTTAGGAAGTCACGTGTGCACTTCCCAGCATATTCTAAAGCTGTTGTGATAGTAAGCATTAAGCATCACTGTGTAAAAGTGAATGTTTCAGTATACATCTCTGTTCGTATTTTAAAGCACAGAAGAAATGGAGGACGAACTGCGAAACATACATGGTGAAGATGGTCTAGAGGAACGTGACTTGAAATTTGATCGGGATTTAAGTGCTGAGGTAAACTTTGAGAGAGACAGTGATCTGTTGCAGGAGACAGAAGCTGCAGACCAGATGAGTGGACAGGAAGAGGAGAATTCATTCACATATGAGGTATGTACACCAATCTGTGAATTGCATTTTTCAGTGTGATGTGAATTTAAGTTAGTAATTATGACTGCACATTACTCTGTATGCTTCACATTAGGAACATATTTCTGGTCTTCAGTGCTCCTCTTGAGCATTCTAAGGTATGTGCAGTACTATTTGAATGTTGGAAATCTGGGTTCAAATCCTGTTCTCTGGGTTTTGTCTTAAGAGGCCTTTTGATAGCTACTTCCCTTCCAAGGCACCCCACCAATAATCTGTGCAGATCACAGTGCCAGAAATGAATTCCAAATTATGTTATTTTAGTCTGCTTTCCTTTCCTCATTCCCCTCAAAATTAGTCAATTACTTAAGTCATGAGTGATATTTCATTTTTATGAAAGTTCCTATGTTAGATGGCTGCATAAAAGTGACATCACATTTCTTGACCTTACATGTGTGAGGAGTACCTGTATTATTCTGTGGATGCATGTGGTGGAAACATTTTCTGTATGAAATTATTGACTTTGTTCCTAATTAATAATCTTGTACACTAAAAAAGTTCATTCCTAACTTTAATATAATTTATATATTGGCACTGTAAACTTGTGTTCTGTTCACAGGTCCTATACAGAGAAATAAACAATGTTCAACTTCCATCATCTTTGTGGGCTGTGCATAAGGATCCCAATGGAAGGTCTGTTTGGCTGAAGCTGATCTAAGTCTACCTAAACAATTAACAGTGGTAACAGTTATGATATTTGTGGTAAAAAATTCTGCAAAGTGTGAGTGCTGATCAGATTAATTATCTGTGTTGAAAGTACAGAATTTTATATACTTCTGTTGAGCTCTGATAATCATCATCGAGTTTCCAATGGAATTTTTGTGTTCCTCATTAAGCAATTTGTTGTTGCTGTGGTCATCTTTCTCAGGTAAAATATTTTTAACAGTACATTGTTTTAAACCTTCCCTCCATACTTCCTAAATGTCCACCTTGAACAATACAGAGGGAGCTTTGGAAGGGTTCAGTCCCATTGCTGCAGTCTGGGATGCAACAGAAAATATGTTACCAGCGACATACAGTTATGGAAGTAAGATGTGATGATAGAAGCATATGCATTTTCAGATGATAAATGATTTATGCATGTTTAATTATTTATGCCATATTTAATGGTGCTGTTAATAATGCAGAATGTGTAGCATTGAAGGTTGAATGGTTAGCAAACTGAACAGGATCCCGAAGGAAGAAGCAGTCACCTAATTTGAGGTATAAAGTCCTGACATCAGACCAGGTACTGTGGAAAACCACAAAGAATCTGGTGCAATATTGAGTCTGTGGTAGAAGGTTCGAACTCATGACCGCCCAAACACAAAGCAGAAGTGCTGTCTGCTTGACTCTTACATGCAGTTTCACTTCTAAAGGATGAATGGGAGAACACTGTCCCATGAAATGTTCATCGTTTCCAACCGAGAGTCAAAACACTGTCCAGCAATGGTATTTAAATCGAAAAGTGCTCTGGCTGTGGCAGAAATGTGGGATTTCAAAGGCCATATGCTGAAGTTTGATGTATTATAAAACATATTATTCACTACCAGAATTTTTAAATACCTCCAAAAAAATGAAATCATAGACATGTTAAGTATAGTGGGTGATAAATACTGTCTCCAGGGTCACTAGCAGAGATTTAATGCTCTTCAAACACTATTTACCAGTGCTTGCTTCCACTCTGGGATAGTGCCTTAGGTAACAACCTTTGCTTATGAAGTTTTGATTCGCTGCTTTTATCTTTGTATCTTACCTGACAGTGTATTACTTCTGCAATGAATTTGGCATTATGAAATATCTTGCACACAGGCAATCCAGAGTCACAAATTCTTTTGTTATGTGCAGGTTTGTAGCATTCAGCAGGTTGCCTGCCAATCACACAGGTCGTTTGATAGCTGACAAAGGTGTTGTATTTGCCGAGAGCCTCGTACCTAATGTTTTCTTCAGAGAAATGAAGCTCAAGTTGCCTGCAGGGGTACCAACCCAACCTCTTGAATCACTGCATCAGGTGTCTACCTATCTACAGAAAATTCATCGCTTAGCGTTCTGTGCAGGAACTGGTCTCCGTGATCCAACTAGAAGTGTGCAGTGCTGTATTTATGTTGACATGCCAAGTTCTGTTAGACGTTGCACTGCATGCGGTGCTCAGCGACAGGCAGTGTTATTTGCTGCTCAACAAAAGGCAACTTGAGACACTGCACACAAAAATGGAAAAAATCCCCAGACCTGACTGTGAAGTGAAATATCATCTCTGTACATGGAATAGAAACATTTCTTTGTGGTACCAGCACACACTATTCTACAACAGAACCCCTGGAACTGTACTGCCATCTTCCAACAGAACATTATTAAAGCAACTTTATAAACTATTGACAGTGTATGTATATTTACCTGTACATCAATGAGTTTTGTTCAAGTATGGTATGCCGAAACACTCACATGTGCAAAGTTTTCTGTTACATAAATAACATATTAGCATTGTCAGTTATTTTATTTAATGAATTTGAGATTGTACAGGAGGTTCAGTATGAGCCACAATAGCTCAGTTGGAATAGCGAATTGCTACAGGCTGGACGGTCCGGGGATCTAATCCCAGTGGGGTCAAGATTTTCTGCACCTGTCCAGACCAGCCCTGAGGCCCACCCAGCCTCCTATACAATGTGTACCAGGTGTTTCCTGGGAGTAAAGCAACCAGAACATGGCATTGACCACCCACCTCCACCTAGCACCGAGATTAAGGAAAGAGTAGAGCTATACCTCTACTCCGCCTTTGGGCCTTCATGGCTTGTTGTAGGGTGAACTTTACCTTTACCTTTACCTTTACAGGAGGTTCAGTGCGACTTGGGCTCTGAGCCGTGTGATGTTATGACATTACACTGCCTAGTTCCAGCACACCCATAGCTAGGGCATGTATCCTCTGGATCTGTGTAGTTATTAAACAGCGCTGACCATCTGACAATACTTCTTTTCAACCAAAAGAGCACCAAGGATTTAGGTCTTCCGGGATATGACACTGTGTCAGGGGGTAATCATATTTTAATTGTTCTAGGCAACAGTGTCCTTGTCCTAGAATAGAATAGTGTATGGGTTTGAGTCCTTTTGGTCCCAATGCACATAGGCCTTTTTGACAGGCACTTTGTGTCCTGTAATATGATGCCAAGTCATGAGAGCCCTATTCCTTTGCTTAAGTTCCAGACTGCCCCCAAAGTTGACTTATGATATCCTCAGGGTTCAAGAAAAAGGAACCCAAACAGGTGTGTCTGAGTGAAGCCAAGGCTTCACACTCATACAAAACATTAGCAGCTCTGCTCCACTCGTGCTACATAAGGGACTGTTGATCATCCCCATTACGCAGAGACGTCTCCTCGGACTATCGTGCCCTCATCTTAGAGGAAGCATTCTTCTACAACATTTTGACCAATGCCTTGAAAAGCAGGGATCTGATTACTGATTGACAGAGCATCATACTCGACAAGAATGGAGATGTCAGCTACATCGCTTTGAAATACAAAGAAAATAAGCTAAATATTGTTACTGCAATAACTGTTAGTCTTCATAACTTTATGGTCTTAGTGCTGTATGGAAAAAGTTCTGGAATGATGTATAACTGTACACACAACCACAACTGATTCTGGTTTTTACATGTTTATTTCTGTTCAACACTTCTGAAGCTGGGACAGCTCAGTGTAGTGACTAACCTACGGTCTAGACCCGTGTTTCTCCTGGGTTCTGCAAATGGGTGTCAGGGGTTCCAAGAGACAAAATGCATAATGGTGGAATAGTTATTGGCTGTCCTAAATTTATACGTATTAACTGAAATTTGTGTGGTAGCATTCGACACTAATCATTTCGTCACTGATAGCACACAGGCAATCAATCATTGCTTCAATCCAGAAGCTTCCTGATTCTGTAGTCAAGTCAGTCAGCAGAGCTAGCTGTAGACAGAGTTGCAGTGTCAGGTGAAAAGATGCGGTTATCTGTCGGTTTGAGGTTACCTCTTGATTTTTTACTGGTAATGTACATAAAAGATAAACAAAAGCTGCTATTTAATTTTATATTTGACTTACTGTGGATAGACAGGGATTCCTCAGTAAGTTCTGTAGCTTTTTTAGGGTTCCGTGAGCTAAAATAGATTGAGAAGTATGGGTCTAGACAACGGGAAAACTCCTGTATCTCAGATGGAACACAGATTTTCCTGCTTGTCACAGTATTCATGCTGGATATGGTGCCCACCCAGCCTCTTATCTAGTATCTAGTGAGGGCTGATTTATCGGGGGTAAAGCTGCCACAGTATGACTCCAAGCACTTGCCTCCATTCCTCCATGCTTAATTACACATGTAGACAACTTCACCTTTACAGCCTCTTATCTTCAGTATGTCTGTCATGAATAACTGGCCAGTAAATTTAGTTCTGCTTTGCTTCCTCTAACAGTCACCAAAAAGCATGGAGTACCACCACAGATGACATAACTGAAACAGAAATAAGTGACTTTATATTTATTGATTTTGTCCTATTACATAACTGAATGTTTACAACTTATAATTGTCACTGTTAAATGGTGCAGTGAAATTACTTACTGTGGGTTATAAGCAAGTGTCATTAAAGAATTGGAGATGTGGTTCAGAACATTTTACCTTTTTTTGCTTCGTATCTTAAAAATGTGACGTGTAAAATATACAGAACTATAAATTTTACTGTTTTACTTGAATACAAAGCTGAGTCAACCACTAATTACTTTCATATAGCAATCTAGTTGAGTAGGAACAGCAGTTCAGAGGAACATACTGCCTCCCATCTGTCTCTGCACTACTGGAATGCCTAAGCAGGTTTATGACACAGAAAACCATAATGGAATCTTCACTGCTGTAAAAACTTCAAACCACATACACTGTTACATATTTTTTAAGATATGAAATTTGTGTCTTCATTTATTTAGCCCTGTTACAGGCAGTGCAAGAGGTGTCTCAGGTTGGTTCACAGTTGTCACTGGTGACTGATAAATGCTAGTGAAGTCTGTTATGTGCATCATCAAAGGACAGAAGGATGATATATCATTTCTTGTCTTTGATGCTATATGTTTTGCAGAAACGAGTGATGAAATGATTTATCAGAGACAGGATGATTTGGAAAAGAAAGCACAATTTAATTTTAACATTCACATAATGATCCAAACATCATGTACTACATTAAACACAGCACAACTCAGTCTACCACATATATAATATATGGGGGAGTTGTTGGCTGCACTGTTACATGCAAAAATGTGAAGCAACTGTTTTCTATAACTGTGTGCTCCCTGACGATTGCACCAGTGAGGCCCAAAACTTGTAGGAGCTGGTGTGTTGGAATATTATTGTGAGTTTAATAAAAGTGAGTGTATTTGCTGGTTCAAATTGTAATATTACAAATACCTAAACTTAATACTTGAAAAGTTCTAGAAAGACAACAACATTCACATTAAGACTCTAAACCTCACTGAACAACATTATGGACTACAGCAGCGACTAGAGTGCTTGTCAGTTGTTGGCACCGGTTTGAAGAGGCCAGCTGGTAAGAGGGCACGCACTACAATGCAGTTGCTATACTGCTTCAAAACAACCACAGTGACTGAAGATGTGAATGAAATCCCAGAAGAGAAATGTTTTTGAAACTTTTTTACTGCCTGCAGATGTATCCAATAAAAAATCAGTTCTTTCCACAGTGCCAGTAGACTGCAATTGAGCTCTGACAGGTTATCTGGCCCCTACTATAAGTGATGCTATTACCCTGAAGAAATATTTTGGTAAAGGTGGATACTAATACCAGCTCGAGCATTCCTACCATTTGTTTCCTTCCTCCTGTTCACTATAACTTAATACAAACTGTAATCTTTAAATATATGGAGTTTTATATATAAAAAAAATTGACAGTAGTGCAGAATACATGACTTCTGCCTTTCCTACAGTTAGCCTTTACCTACAACTGTATAACACAACTTACGTTCTTTGAGCAAGGACTTTGCTGAGTGTGTCACTGGCAGCCACTTCATGAAGAGTGTGATGAGATCTGCATTCATAGTATATGTTCAACTCAGAAGGGATATAACAACAATCCCTATCCCATTCAGGAGCTGAATCGAACATAGTACTGAGATGCTGTGAGAACCTGTTAACAGATTTGAACCCTTACAGCATATTAATAATAACTTATAGCATATGTTCACCAGGAATGACAAACACACCACATCTGAGAATGTGAACTGGAGTGATTAAAATGTAGAGTACCTTGGAGTACATAAGGAGAACCTGTGTTAAGAAACTATATCTGTTGCACAATCCAGAGCTAAAATCTGAATTCATTTGTTCATATCTGCAGTCAATACCCAAACAGCAACAACAGGTGTGCAGAAAGTGCAACAAATTACAAGTAGTTGTTTTCTTTATTTGGGTGATTCCCTGGCATCTGAATTTTATGTGGCAACATTTCAGAACACTCTGTCTGTTCCATCTTCACCACCTATGATGATGGAACACACGGTGTTCTGAAACATCAGCACATGACATTCAGTTGCTGGGGTATCACCCAAAAGGAAGAATACAACATTCAGAACAAAGCAAGAGTTTTAAATCAAGAAATTACAAGTAACTGTGACACTTTGACATAAAAAGTGCTAGTTACAAAGCCTAATTCAGACATAGCCATATACAGTGGTACCCTCAATTGAGGTTTCTTCAGGGGTATGTGAACTGAAACACTAGCCTCGGGATAGCTGTAACTGGAGTATACACAATAGTGAGATTAATAACTAGGGACAGAAAATTGAACTTTATAATGCGGAATGTTGGATGCAAGTTCCTCTGTACTGGAATGGAAACAGTGATTAGAAGCCCAAACTGCTGAAGAATAATTTGCAGAGTAAAACTGTGCAAAAGACTATAAAAAAAATCAGAAAACTCACGTTTCATCTTCATGGAATTCTTGAATGAAGTCAGTAACTTGATATTCTGGATACAGGAACATGACAGGCCACACTAGGCTGCCTTTATCATCCAGGTGGACACGTCCCTGTGCCACCATCGGGCTGTTTGGTTCTAACACTGACATGGATAGTTCTGCCAACAATTAATATGAGAATGGAGCATGTCAGTTTTGTCCACCATCCAATGATATGACGTGAAAATCAATGACATTCATATGGACTGAACTACAAAACCATAAAATCATGTACAGTTTATTCTTTAACCTTCTGGTGCCAGAATTCAACGCCCAGTGCAAAAGTCTACGACTTTATATGGTTGTCCATTATTTTGCGTCTTGCCAGCAACAACGTCAGTTGACCTTCAATTTTCTCGGCATCATAATGCAAGTCGACTGAGGTAGTCATTCTGTGCAAAAGGGTTAATTAATGGATGTCTGTGAAGCATCAACCTTTAATTTATAAGACAGAAAAGAGTGTTTGCAATACATTTAATATATTCCCACAAGACAAACAAAGTTCAGTTCAATTTAATTCTCTAAATTCCCACCTAGTAAACAGTTTGTCAGAGAACAACAAAAAGCAGCCATGCACTAAACTAACCTACTTACAAACCATCTCCCAGATGTGTGTTTTCTCCCTGCCTCCTTTACCATTGCTGCAGAAAGAACTAACTTCTTGATGCAAATAAATTATACAAGATATGTGGGTTGTACTTCTTTCACATAATGTCTCCATTTGCCAGTTAGTATTTCCATTATGTAATGTTAAGATACCAATCATAACTAGGATTACCATTGTATGGAATTGCTATAGTGAACTGTATTGGGTTCAATCTCTGGATTGTGGGCACTAATGACACAACACTTCTCTTGCGGCTACATTCGGCACTCAACTCCTCTGGTCACACTGCTCTCGAGCTAATACACACAGCAGCCACAACCACACCCCACCACGAACACACACTCCAGCGACAAACACTAGGCGCCGACGAATAAAAACAAAGAGAAAAAAAGAGAAGGAAAATAACTTGCTCTGCCTAGTCTGCTATATGATAAAATGAAAGCTTAAATATACTCCCCCCGTGATATACCATATTACTAAAGTTTAAGATTTCTGCATTATTTCACAGGCAATGCTACTAATTTATGAATTGGTTGCTTAAATTGTCCAGAACTGGTTTTCACTGTTACTACTCTTATGTGTCCATCTGAACCTGGAAATGTTTCACTAATAATTGCTAATCTCCAAAACATGGGAGGTAAGTTATCTTCTTGAAGCAACATTAGCATTCCTGGCTGGAGGTTTGGTTGCTGGCTGGGCCATTTGCTGCATTGCTGCAAGCTGTTCAAGTAGTCCAGATGACCACCTTTTCCATAACTGCTGATTGAAGCGTTGAACTCACTGCCATCTGGATAAGCTGTTCATTGTTGTATTGGTAAAGTCTGGCTCAGGAAGGGAGGTCAATGGAGCACCAATAAGAAAATGACCTGGACTCATATAATTAGGATCATCAGGTTCATTGGATAGTGCTATGAGCGGTCGTGAATTCAAACATGCTTCTACTTGTATAAGCAAAGTGCTAAATTCCTCAAAAGTCAATAATGCTTTGCCAACAATTCTTTTCCAGTGATACTTTAAAGACTTAACACCTGCTTCCCACAGTCCTCCAAAATGTGGTGAATTCGGAGGAATGAAATGCCACTGAAATTATGTTTTTGCTGCATAGCTGTGCACTTGCCTTAAAAACTCTTCAGACTTAAAAAACTCCTTCAATTCTCTATTTGCTCCTACAAAGTTACTGCCATTATCGCTGTGGAGGTGATCTATTTACCTTCTTCTAGCTATAAAGTGTTTCAGTGCTGCAATAAATGCTTCAGATGTTAGATTAGAAACCAATTCTAAGTGTATAGCCTTAGTGGCCATGCAAATGAACAATGCTACGTAACATTTAGTTGTAGTTTTGCTTCTAGTATTGCCACTCTTTATCTCAAATGGACCCACATAATCTATTCCTGCATTTACAAATGGG
>Ga0136643_10019651_pt1 | contig 10210 bp, 4 predicted proteins | sample TergutLab28metaG_FD_96883 | JGI IMG/M metagenome (GOLD analysis project Ga0136643, IMG submission 96883) | Labiotermes labralis P1 segment gut microbial communities from Petit-Saut dam, French Guiana - Lab288 P1 (version 3) (version 3) | ecosystem: Host-associated > Arthropoda: Insects >... | reverse complement strand
TATATATATATATGGACACTTTTCTTTACAATTTAGATTGGCATATATATATATGCCAATTAAAGTTACACGAATACAGGGGAAAACTTATTAGAGTGTGGAAGTAAGAGATTTGAAATGTCCATCTTATATATAGTTTAATATAAATAACCAACTACATGCAACAATAACAAATTTTATTGATAATTACAATCAGCTCAACATGTTTCGGGCGATAATTTCGCCCATCCTCAGGAGCACTAGACTGTGTTTACAGCTTGTGGTATAAAGCACCAACGATGCTGCATGCTACCTATTTGGCTATTTATATAAATGTATGAATGATGCACGGTTACACAAACACCAAAAATTGATACAGAGTGTTTTTTGTTTCTGCTTATTGACCGATTAGCGCCGATCCAGCGCTCCGTCCGACGCTGCGTCAGCGTTGTGTCCAAAATCGTGGCGCTTCGAGCAGGTTTAACATTCGGTTATGGGAGCCAAACAAACGATCGCTGTGTTAATAACATTTAGGAAGTCTAATAAAAACTGACTTGAGCGTCAGCCCCGCGCTTATCGGTGAAGCAGGAAAAGAAACACCCTATATTCGCAAAGATGTAATTTTGTTAAATATACATAGACTCATTACCTATGATGAAAAGTGTTTTGATCTTGTTGGTCTAATATATTAAAGTCTTCAAATATAATTACGTGGTAATATGCAGCACTAAAATTTAACTCTTTTTATGTATGATATACGTTCAAACGCTTTATACATTTATAATGGGGTTTTAATATGAAAGGGGACAGACAGCTCCGTCTTAATGTAGTATAAAATTTTTCCTGTATCAGCGTTTATAGAAGGCTTCATGATGGCTAGCACTTAGAGCCGAAACATGTAGCCGCGAATCAAGCTGATAAAAGCCAGTTTTGTTTGTGACTCATTTAATCCATCTACCTAAAATTAACTCTGTTTTTAAATTCCCCGTGGAAGTAATTTTCTCTTAACATGGGCTTTTAACATTCCCAAAAACTCGATTCCTGTCACTATTTTAGGCAAGACGTTTCCCAAACGGCCAACGTGTCTGTGGTTATGTCTGTGTCTGTGTGTCTGTGTCTATATCTGTGTCTGTCTGTGTCTGTGTCTATGTCTGTGTGTCTGTTTGTGTCCATATCTGTGTCTGTGTCTGTGTCTGTGTCTATGTTTGTGTGTCTGTGTCTGTGTATATATCTGTGTCTGTGTCTATGTCTGTGTGTGTATGTCTGTGTCTGTGTGTGTGTCTATATCTGTGTCTATGTCTGTGTCTGTGCCTGTGTCTATATCTGTGTGTCTATGTCTGTGTCTGTGTCTGTCTGTGTGTGTCTATATCTGTTTCAGTGTGTGTGGCTGTCTATGTCTATATCTGTGTCTGTGTTTATGTCTATGTCTGTGTTTATGTCTATGTCTGTGTCTGTGTCTATGTCTGTGTCTATATCTGTGTCTGTGTCTGCGTTCGTGTAATGTAGCTAAGAAGACACAATCAGAGGATTCTCCTTAACATCTGCAACCTGAATTGCAGCTTCTCCATATTGCAATGGGGTTAATCACTGACGCGGTGCGTCTCCAAATGCTCATTAGTCAAACAATGTTGGACAAACTGTGGCTGTGCCTTGGTGTGTGAGTCTGTGTGTCCCCGTTTGTCGGGGATTGTAGGACGGTGGCAGACCTTCGGTTGTTCGTCCCCATCACGACCCTGGTAATCCGCAACTGGGATGCGGCTTAGAGTTGTAGGGATGTGCGGGAAACTGGGGGGTGGGGGGTGTATCCTCACCACCTGTCTGTCACATTGATGGGGTGTATGTAGTGGCGGGGGTGGGAATGTGGTCACAGACTAATGGTAATAAGCTGTACCCACTTCCAGGCCATTCCCACCCCTAACGCTGATGTACACCCTCCCCCTCATACCACCCACAGATGAACAGATTGAAGTGCGTAGTGTGACAGGTAAAAGTGGTAATTAAAGAGGCTTATGTTTTATACGTCTGGGAGATTAAGCGTCATGTTACCGGTAATCCGTGTTATAGCTCCGTACTTCAACGTGATTAGGACAGAATAAATATCTTTACATTTTTATGGTGGTATCTTTATGTTGTCTTTGAGCATACTGCAATTTATGTTGTCTTTGAGCATACTGCAATTTATTACACATTCATATATGGTATATAAATTTTAACGTAATTTCACTGGAAAGGTGGACCTCCTACCTCACGGTATTCAGTTCCTGTGTACTGGTACTTCGTTTTCTTGTACAGTGACCTCATGATGACCCAAACTAGAGATCGAAACTAGTAGCCAGACAATAAACATTCGCAAAACACTGAATTGGGTGTGACTGAGGAAATTCGCTACAAACATAAAATAAATATCACTATCAGTTTTGTCTCGAACAGCATCGACGGGCTTTGATTAGGCCAAACACTTTGATAGAAAATGTTCAAATCTTCTACATGATATTCCCCGATTTGGGAAAGAGCAGTGCTTTTTTGGAAGTTTTCCACTCTTCGACCGTTTGTCATTCTGGTAATAGCGACATGCAGATGAAGATGAGTATGGAGAAATGTTAGAATGATGCTGACAGGGTGAAACCGAAGTACTCTGAGAAAAACTAGTCCAGTAGCCACTTTGTGCGCCACAAAGTTCACATGAGAAGACCTAGGATTGAAACCTGTCCTCCGCTGTGACAAGACGTGGACAATCAACACTTTAAAGACTAAAATCAATAAGTATTATTAAAAATTTGATTTAAAGCTTCATTTTCTGTCCCACATAGAAGAGACTTTTCCTTCATCTGGGAGAACAGTTGGCGGAAGTTATTTAAAAGAATTACTGCTTCTTGTTTGGAAAAACAACAATAGATTTTGTGTCAAAGTCCCGATTTATTAATGCGAAATGAAGTGGTATACATGTATATATATATATATATGTGTGTGTGTGTGTGTGTGTGTGCGTGTGTGTGTATGTATGTGTGTTTAGGGGCCGGGATAGCTCGGTCGGTATAGCGACTCACTAGGGGCTGGACGGTCCGGGGTTCGAACCCCGATAAGGGCGAGATTTTCTCCACCTGTCCAGACCGGCCCTGGGGTCCACCCAGCCTCTTATACAAAGGGTACCGAGTCTTTCCCGGGGGTAAAGCGGCTGGGGCGTGCTGCTGGCCACCCACCCCCCCATCTAGCGCCAAGGCTAAAGAAAGAGTAGAGTTATACATCTACACCCCCTCTGGACCTTCGTGACCTGTTCTAGGGTAAAATTTTCCTTTATTTTTACCTTTAATATATATATATATATATGTGTATATGTGTGTGTGTATGTGCGAGCTGGACGGTCCGGGATCGAATACCGGTGGGGACGAGATTTTCCGCCTCTCCAGACCGGCCCTGGGGCCCACTCAGCCTCTTATACAAAGGATAATGGGTCTTTAACGGGGGTAAAGTGCGGCTGGGGCGTGCTGCTGACCACTCACCCCCTTCTAGTGCCGCGGTCATGGAAGAGTAGTATACCTTCACCCACCTTCTGGGCCAAACCAGGCCTGTAACGGGATCACTGTACCTTTTTGCCTTTGTATGTATAAAACCAGACAAACGACCGGAGTTCAAGATCTGATAAAGACAGGGATTTTCTATCTTTACAGCCACGTTCAGCCACGTTCGGGAAGACTCTGCGGCCAGTGGGTAAAAGAGTAGAACGGCGAAATTTACTATTGACCTCCAATTAGTGTACAGTTTAAGAATATATGAAGCTCTGTCCACACTCTCACACACGGAACCTTCGTGCGTTATTTAATGATATACACATGTACTGGTGAATGTGTTTATAAAGGTCAAATTTAAGTGTTTACTTATGTAAAAATTTCCTTAATATTTCAACCATTCATTTTTCTCACGCTCTGATGGATACAGTACTAATCAAAACCAGATTTTTTTTTCCACAAAACTAAATTAACTTACTGATCTTTGTCATGAAAATTCTCAGAGTGGCTAGGAAGCGAAATTTTGAATACAGTACTACCTTGCTGAATTTTACGACTATTATGTCTCAATCTCAAAATCCTTTTACACAGATTTACAATTGGCCTTACTGCAGGTTTCCGCAGCCATGTAGACGACACATGCACTCTTATGGGATACTACGCAGGGCAGAGTGGTAATTCCGTGCCGACGTTTCGGTAAAACCTATTGAGTCCATTTTTAGGGACAAACTAGAGGTTCCAAATTCAAGGGTCCTGAAAATGGCAACGATATTTCGTCCCGAAACGTCGGTACGGAATTACCACTCTACGCTGCATAATATTTCAGAAGAGCCCAGAACTCTTTTACACAGAAATTAAATAATTCCGAAACCAACAATAATTTTGTACACAATCCAGGTATTCATATCAGGAACTTCAATGTCCTCCAGTGCTGAGGCCAAAGAAGCAGTTGTTAAGCCGTCTGGACTGACTCTGTTAAAAACCACGAGTGTAATATCCTTCCGATTTCTATCCCTAACTGTCCTTCCCAGTAGTTCTCTAGGAGGTACATTAAAATAGTCCCTTGAATTAATTAAGCAACATGTCGTAAGTTGAGGTTTTCGGAGTTCTGGGGCGTGCAGTTGCTTAGGTTGCCAGTTTCTTATCGACGTGTCTGCACAATATATAGACTACATATTCCAGAATCAGGCAATCAAAGTAAACACAGTCATTCTTCTTAGACTGTTAGGCCCTCGTAAATGGGACAGAAATGTTGTCCAGCAAAGCACAGGACGCACACCAGCAGTCGGGCATTCTTAGCAACATACCCTGACACAAAAAGACATGCTGCCACAGAACCAGGATTATATAACGAAAGTATTCAGTAACTAGTTTTTAAAAGTGACTTTAACAAGGAAAGTATAGCTCCCTGAGGATGATTCTTGAATCGAAACATGTCGGAGCAATTTTAGTGTTTTAATGTGAAAAAGTTTCATGTATGTGCATCAGTTGGTATACTAATTAAATATTTGGACGATATGCACGGTGCAGCGACAAGAATCGGTAACATTCTTGACAACTTAGAGAGCATAAAAAAAGAAACGGCAGAAGGCCTCTACTACTCAGGGGCACGAACCTGAAATCTCGCACATCAAAATTTTTACATAATGGAGGGTATAGACTCACAAAATTTTGTCATTCTTACCAAATGAAGGTGGTTGGCTGCGCTTAGGATTTAAGAACTTTACCCAACGCTTTGCTATGCACTGGAAGTATTAGTCTCTAAAAGTACTAACTCCAGTCCGAGAACGTAATGGAAGACTCGACATTATTTTGCGAATTAACAACAGACTAAAATTAAAAGTAAAATATCCTGGGCTATCAGAATAAAGATATTAAAATCTTGTAGCATGAATTTCTCCTACACAGAATGTTAATATTCAGTTCATATCTTCAAATCATCCCCATTTCGATCACCAAAAATTTACGACTTTTTAAAAATAAAAATTGTATTGAACAATTAGCCTTCTAAAATGCCGAATTAAATCCCATCTGCCAATTGCTGGCATTATTAGGAGCTCACCATATTCCCCACGTTAGCAGGATAAGGATTAAACGTGTTATGTGGGTAACAATGTATAAATTCCGCTGTTGTAACAAGTGGAAAACATGTAATACCCACTGTTTTTCAGAGGTCAGGAAAAATTTACGTATCAGCTTCCCACTTGCCACTTTTAGGGAAAAGCATAAGAGTTATTGCTGAGTTCATTCATTCTTTCTGTAGTCTGTCTTACGACAGGTCCATAAACTCCTCCAACGCGAGTTCTCTACGGGGTGCGATCTGTTGCCATCTCGAGTACCATCTCATTACCTTGATGGCAAGCAGCAATGCTTGATTATTTGCCAAAATTCGCGTATGCGGATTATAATAATACACATTTTTTTAATAGCAACAACGAAAATATAAACAAATATACAATATTTACCTACACTAAAGTAATGTAATAACACTGGTTGTTTATATCAACTGAATCTCTGTTAATATATATATATATATATGCCCACTGCCGTTTATTAATCTCAATTACAGGACCTATGTATCAAATCATCGATTGAAGGATATATATATTCGAATTCTATCCGATCTCTCGAGGTTCACACTTGGAAACTGTCAGTTCTGTTTAGTTCCCAGCTTAACATCTCTGTGTCCCGTACAATTAGCTTTCATCTAGTTTGGAATAAAAGTAAATCCCTGATAATGTGTTAATTTCCATCCTTTTGTTACATTTCAACGAAAATTCTCGTTTTGCCTTGCGTATACATGCAGCCACAGGTAGGTTTTCGAATAAACCATACTATGTACCCTGTATCAGTTTACACAGCAATTTGATTGTCGTGAATTAGCAAATGTACGACAGTGAGTTTGAACTCCCAACATGGTATTACTCTTCACTTTAGTGCATGCTGTACAGTTTTACAGGGCAAGTTGAGCCGAGTTAAACAAACATCCAAATTTGCAGCTTGCGCTGTGACTCGGCTAAGTTGTAAATATATTACAATTATTTTGCAAATAAAGTTATTAAACTTCATTTTATATATAAATCCTGTTAAATCTTTAAAATAATACTTCAAATTATATTTGTCGAAAACATGACAAAACCCAAGGATTTTGAATGTGACAGTTTGAAAGTTGTGGAAATGTTAAAAAAAAAATAACAGAAGGGCAATTTATAATTAAGAATGGTTAGTAATTACAAATTTACGTCTCTCGTATCTTCAAAAGGAAGGTAACCTACAGCTAAAATATATTTGTTATTTCTACTACTTTTCGTCTGAAGTACTGAACAATAAATTTTTTAGAGGTAAGAAATTTTTATATATGTTTTTTTTTAAACTTTGAATGAAAGTTTTAATAACTCTCTCATAACCAGATGGTTATTTATAATTTTTTTTAAAAAAAGAATGTTCTAGTTACTGAAACATTTTAAACAGAGGCGACCTTTCTGTATGAATTTCAAACGAAGAATTAAAATGTTTCAAAACAATGTTACATGTAACAGAAATTTACAAAACATCTACTACGTAGATAAGAGTATACTTGATGACGATGATGATGATGATGATGATGACAGTGATCTCGTTTAAGTAAGTTACTTATATAAATATCTTTGTTAATGTATATGATAAAAAAATAATTGTTTTGGTTTTAATTTCTCCCATGTAGGTTTTCATTGAACTTCATACGCTGCCCTTGTTTGACACACAATCATTATTTCTCCTCTTTAATGTCAGAAGAATATTACTAGAATAAATTTTGTAGCCTTTAATATTCAAGTCATGTGAAAGCTGTTATGAAAAGGAACATTAATATTAACAAATAATTACATTTATCTCAGTAATTAACCAACTTGATGCACAAAACTTTTGTTTTACAATAAGTTTATTTCATGCCTCTACATGTTTCGAGCACATGTGCTCATCATAAAGAGGTCAAAATTGCATTACACAACATCTGGTATCATCACACCTATAGGTGTGATGATAGATGTGCTCGAAACATGTACAGACATGAAATAAACTTATTGTAAAACAAAAATTTTGTGCATCACGTTGGTTAATTACTGAGATAAATATATTGAGATGCACGGTCAGCAAAACGTCAAAAAAAAATTACATTATATTGTATAAATTACAAATATATGTTTAAACACACACACACACACACACATATATATATATATATATATATATGTATTCATTCATGATTGCGATTAAACGGCTTAGATTTTACAGTCGAAAAAAGTTATTTAAATAAAACCGTGTTGAATTTCAAAGCAGATACAACAAGTTAGCATGCCAATCTTAAAGTAATGTATTATGTTAAGGAAAAATTATTAAGCGAACTTAATATCACGAAAAGGGATTTATTTCCCAAATGAAATTAATGTTTACTGTTATAGTACATTAGTGTCTCCTGCCAATAAGAAAGGACTTTTGCTTTACTCGTAAATTAATTAAAGTTTACTGGAGTGAACCTGCTAAAATAAAGGCTGCAAAGTCAATAATCTTGAAATGTCTTTTACTTCCTTCTTAAAACCGTTTTTATTCTGGTTTAATACAGCAAAACAAAATTATTAAAGTTCATAAGTTACTTATTCTGTGACACATGAAAATAGGTAAGTGACAAGAGTAAGCACGGTAAAACAAGACGTTCGTGGTTAGATATAGGAGCACTATCACAAATCTTGCAATTCAGAAAGTAACACCCGAAAACATTTTTGTCCACATATCTAATAATCATACATCCTACCAGTCTGGCCGATGAATATCCGCCGGCTACCAGCTAATACAACGTTAATCCGAGCACGGGCAACTTTCATCGCATGTTTGGTGAATATTTTATCAACTTTCAAACGAAATGTGGTTTCTTGTGGCAAGTTAAACGAGTATCGCTTGTGCCTATGTCACAGAAACTAACTTTGTCTTCCACTTCTAAGAAAGGAATATAAAAATATAACCTATATCTTATATTATTTACTTCGTAATGACGTTCATTATGTGTATTAATTTTAAATAAAAGCTGTTAATTTTGTACATTAACACTCACTCAGTAGCCTAGCGACGAAATATAAATGAACGTGGAAAGTTTTATATATTAAGCCATTCACAGTGTCATAGTAGCCATCAGATAGACGGCAGACGATTGAAGGGAAATTATAAGATATGATTATTTTATACTACAGATGGTTAACGATCGGTCATACTGCTAAGAATTACGCCTATATACTCATCCAGTAAGGGCCGTTCTGTCGCCAGGACAAAGTAATCAACGCTTAAAAATTGCCCCAGTTTCCATTAACGAGGTAGTAGTTTTCAAGAAATATGTCACTGGAAAATGAGGAAGGAAGAGGTGCAAGAAAAAGGTGATAGGTTTGAACAAGAATACTTAGAATGTCAAAAAAAAGTGGTGAATTCAAGTGAGTAAGATAGGAAACTCAGTATACAGAGAGAGAAAGAGAAAGAGAGAATAAAGAGAAGAACAAGAGCATCAAATTGTGAGCTGCGGTGCTAGCTATCTTCTAGATTAATTAAAGTCGGTAGCACTCTTCCTCACACACACACACACACACACACACACACACAAAGTGAAAGAAACAAATGAAAAAAGAGAAATAAAGCACAAAAATAAAAGGAAACCCCTAAAAGACAAGGACGGGTGAGGCATCTCCTTCAATTACTTAACTCAGTTCAACTAAGAACCAAATAGGATTGCAGTTAATCTTAGTGTGTCTTGCACGGTTCATAGTGGAGACAAAAAGAGACGACAGGAATTAAATTTGAGTCCTTCAGTACAGCACAACAATGATGCATGTTATGTTTGCCCTGCTCGTCTTCCCAGCATTCCTTTCAGCTCCACTTTAGCTACTAATATTGATTCTTCGTTTCTGAACTACCACGTACTTACTAGGGATGGAGTTAATATCGTAACTGACTGCCTGTACTGTAGCCTCGAACTGAACAACTTATGAAGTGTCTGTGACTGACTTTTGTGAAAACTGTAATGGACGTGAAACTTTAAGGCCTGAAGCCTGATCAAATTTTACGTAGTTTATTTTTATGGGCCGATCCTGTTGGCCTTGCGGCCTGAACGGCAGGTTTGCGGCTGCTCGATTGCTGCGATCTCGGGTTCGAATCCCACAGAGGGTATGGAAGTTCGCCTCTTGTATTTGTTGTAGTGTGTAGTGTAGGTAGCGGCCTATGGGATAAAGTGATCTGATCACTCGTTCAGAAGAGTCTTCCTGTGTATTTGTGTGTGTGTGTGTGTGTGTGCAATTGCATGTGATCTATAAACCCCAAACATTACCCGCCCACGTTCAATTAGGGCTGTTGCGCCACAAGAAACATAATAATTTTATTGTTGGTTACCACCAGGGAAGAGGCACATTTATCCCAATTATTAATACACATCTCAAAATTTGAAAATTATTCTAAGTAGCCGAAACATGTAGTAATTTTGTATATTAGTTATTGTTTGTGAAAAATTATAGACATTTTTTATGGCTGTAGCTGTTTATAAAGGCAAATAAATTTAACTTTTAGACGCCTAACGTCAACTACAGTGTTCGTACCGCACCGCTAACCTCTAAAGTTGCATTTTATATATTTATTCAACAAATATAGGTACTGAATATTTTAAACATGGTATATTCTCTCCGTTTTTTTCTCTTCAAAATGCAGTTTGTTTC
>Ga0136643_10019650_pt1 | contig 10211 bp, 10 predicted proteins | sample TergutLab28metaG_FD_96883 | JGI IMG/M metagenome (GOLD analysis project Ga0136643, IMG submission 96883) | Labiotermes labralis P1 segment gut microbial communities from Petit-Saut dam, French Guiana - Lab288 P1 (version 3) (version 3) | ecosystem: Host-associated > Arthropoda: Insects >... | reverse complement strand
TATTAAAGTCTTAGATGGTAGTATAACGATAGGTGCTTTGCTTGTCGTTGCGGCATATGTGGATTCACTAATGATACCTTTAAATGAAGTTGCACATATTATCGTACGTAAAAATTCTAACATAGTTTCTTTCGAGCGTAATGAAGAGTTTTTCATAAGAGAAGAGCATACAGATAATTTTAAAGACTTTATAAGTGAAAAAGACTCATACATAAATATAAAGAATACAGTTATAATGGGGAAAAATGAAGAAATTTTATTTTACATCAAGGAACTAAATATTAAAGAAAATGGCATATACCAATTAATCGGAGAAAATGGTAGTGGCAAAACATCATTTCTTAATTTAATAACAAATATTGATAATGCGGATCTTATAAGATTTAAAAATCCTGAAAGTATTGTAAAATTTAACATGAATGTAATAAATTCTACTGATTATATGACAATGCCATATATATTTGCAAATGCTACGGTAAAGGATAATATTTTAATGGGCAAAGAAATGCCAGCAAATTTCGAAGAAATTATTAATATGCTGGGTATTAATTTTTTAGATAAAATCATTAATATAGATAGTGTTGCTCTGTCATTGGGAGAAATGGCTAAAATTGCGCTAGCAAGAGTGCTGTTACGCAACAGTGCTACTATAATATTAGATGAGCCAGTAGCAAATCTTGATATGATCACCTCTCAAAGATTAGCTGAATATCTAAAGTTAATTAAACATGAGCACATAATAATAGTCGTTTCTCATGATAATATTTTTACAGATATAAGGGATTATGTTATGAACATAGAAGGTAGAAAGTTACACGTAAGCAATTGTTCAATTGTGAATTGAACAATTGCTGAAAATATGATATAATGTTTTTATCTAAGAAAAAGAGAGGTAAAAACATATGGGAGAAAACAACTTGGAATTGGAAGAAAGAGTCGTGAGAATGCTACCGCAACTAAACGAAAAGAAAAAAAGATTATTTTTGGCAAACGAAGCAATGTCACATGGTTATGGAGGAGTGAGCTTGCTGAGCCAAATTTCAGGTGTTTCACGAACGACCATAACAAAGGGTATTGCAGAATTAAAAAGCGGTTCTCAACCTAAAGATCGGGTTCGAAGTGTTGGGGGCGGTCCGAACTTTGTCGAAGATAAATACCCAGAACTTGAGGAAGCAATTATGTTGATCGGCAAATTGTTTGAAGTGGCAATCGTCAAAATAAATGAAGCCAAAAACCATGTAAAAGTCAGATTAATCGCAGAAATTGACGTTAAAAGTCACATTAATTGAACCTGAGAGAATCAGATAAGTGTTGATGCGCAAATTATTTGAAGCAAAGAAATGATAGAATAGGTTAGAATAAGAAAAGCTAGTTTCCTTATCAACTAGGGAAACTAGCTTCAGATTTGCGAAAGCTATCTTGGTACTTGCGAGCCTCATAATCCTGTATAAAAGGAATAAAAGTAGTTAGAACACAAGTAATTGTTTCAGCATCCCGCTCGGGTAAGAATCTGCTAATATTCAGCCGATTACAAACCGAATAGTAAAAAGAATCAAGTTCACAACAAATGCCAAGCTTAGGGATGCATAGAAACTTTCCATAAGCATGAGTTCCAATTATTAGATGGAAACATGATCCATCTCCAGAAACAATTAGTTCATAAAAATCTTCTCTTACGTCAGTTTTTAAGGTTTGTACAATTACTTTCCAAGACTCTTTTCCAAATTTACAAACTATTTCTTTCATATTAGTACCTCACCTCCTAAAATTCGACTTCATTGACAGCGCCCATGACAATATCATCAGTGACAGTAGGAGCTTTCTGGGAATCAGCAATCAGCAAACAAGCATTACAAACCTTATTGATAATTCTAGGAATACCCCCAGCTGCATTAAGAATGGCTTCAAAAGCAGATTCCTCAAATACCGATTGTGTTGCCTTGGCAGCGTTTAAACGACCCTGAATGTAGTTGCGTCCTTCTATTTTATTTAGCGGTTCAAGATGATAATTCATGGTAATACGTCCACGTAAGGGTTCATTAGCAGCTAGCCGTAAGGTGTTGTTAAGTGTGGGCAGTCCAACAAGCAAGACAACAGCGTGGTCTTTGGCATCCATTTCAAAGTTAAACAACATTTTCAAATCGTTCAAAATGCCACTACTGATATAACTGGCTTCATCTATGACCGTAACAATGGTTATTTGTTTCTCTATCGCAAAGCGTCTAATTTCAGCTTGAATGAGCTTGAAGTTGTCTGATTTGCGATTTGCTGGTTCAAGTCTTAGCAAAGTTGCAAGCTGTTTGTAAAATTCAAGAACAGTTAAGGTAGATAAAGGAGTGTAAACAACCTGATATCTAGATGTGTTTAGCTCCTTAGCCCAGTGTCGTATAGTTGTTGTTTTACCACGACCTGGTGGTGAAGTTACTACACCAAAGCCTTTATTTTGAAGCAAGTAATTTAGGCGATGATGGACTTCTCGATCATCTGGTGTTTGAACAAAAATATCTTTAACATCTTTTATAAACGGATTGAAAATTAGTCCGTACCTTTCATGATAACTCATCTTCATCACCTCCGGTTAAACGAACTTTCTCACGTTTGACATGTGCATTTTCCTGCTTTTTTAAAAGTTTGATTGGTGTGAGTTCGTTTGTAAATTTATCGACGATAAAAACTTGAGATACATCAGGAGCATATCGGAGAGTTAGCCGTTGGTTTGCAAATCTGTAGTGCACCTCATATAAGACTTTGTTCAAAGTAACTACACTATCAGCTGTAACACGACGTTCTTCCTCTAATAGGAATGAACGATCAATCGCCTCATCATCAAGTCTTCTAATGCGAGAGGAATCCTCGAAAAAGCGATGTTCTGGAGACATTCCCTCTAAAGAAGAGTGTGGAGTTTTGTTATATTCATCAACATATTTAAACAGCGAGGCACGCAACTCATCGAGAGATTTAAAATCACTAGCCTTTAATCCAGACATCCATCTTGATTTCATAGTGTAGAAAAAACGTTCTAATTTTGCTTTGCTAGTCGGCGAGTATGGAGCTGTAAAGTTGAGTGAAGAACTGATACGGGATACTAGTAATTCCATCTGTTTATTCTTATATGGTTTGCCTTGATCAAAAGAAAAAAGTTTCGGAACACCAGAACATATAACGGCATATTTCATCACACTCATAACATTGAGAAAATTATCATTAAAGAAGATATCGATGCCAACTATTCGTCTAGAATGATCATATCTCAACTTTTAGAATATCCCAACTTTTTGCCAAAACGCTAGTCATTTAGTCACTTTTATCTCTGAAAAAGTGTGATATTATTTATACTGTCTACTGTTACATACTTCACAAAATGCACGAATTATCATTTAACCATGTTTATTTATAGAGGACAACCTGCATGATATGTATTGTGAGATTTATGACATCATCACAAATAATTATAGGGGGGTTGTACACAATGAATGTACAAAATTTAAAGGATAATTATCCTGATTTAATTAATCATATGAAAAAGGAGGGATATTCAGAAAGTTATATTAACTATATTTCTTATGAAATCAAGAGGATTATCAAATTTCATCAAGAAAAAAAATGGTCATCTTACGAGGATGTTTATTACGCATATGAAGAATACTGCTCTAAACTTACTTTAGCTAATAAACGAATTTATCTGAATATTATCAAGTGTTTTGACTTATATAATGACTATCCTAATGGAAAAAGGAGACCTTGTTTCATGCCATCGAACGCTTACAGTAAGCTATATAGCGAGTTTAAAGCAGTCGTTGAGTGCTATTGTGATATCGAAAGGAAGAATGGAAAAGCAGAAAATACTATCTATACAAACCAAGATCGAATCTCAAATTTTTTTCTATTTCTTTATCAGCATGGATGCAGCTGCCTTGATGAAATTACCATAAAAGCTGTACAGTCTTTTTTTATTTCGGATAATAAAGTTTGCAGAAGTTACTCAAATAAAAATGGTATTGAGTCAGCGCTAAGAGCATGTATACCTATATATCCGAAATGTGAAGATATTATTGGATATCTACCCAGAATCAAAAATAAACGAGAGAACATACAGTATTTAACCCATGAAGAGGTTGATAAATTTAAAGAAGCCCTGAAAAAGAATAATAATTCTTTAACTTTCCGTGATAAAGCTGTTGGTTATGTAGTTGCCTACCTCGGATTGCGTAATTGTGATGTTACTAAATTAACTCTGGACTCCATTGACTGGAATAATGATATTCTTTACATTAAACAACAAAAAACTGGCATCTCTCTAAAATTACCTCTCACAGCGATAATAGGAAATGCCATTTACCTTTATATCATGAGAGAAAGAAAACAAACTCATTCAAAATATTTATTTATTTCACATAATAGACCCTTTGGAAAGCTAACACCAAGCAGTATTAGCTTCATCATTAATAAAATTATGAATATAGCAGGTATTCGTCAAAATTCAGGAGATCGTAAAGGAAGTCACATATTTAGACACTATACAGCGACAAAGCTTATTGGTAATGGCATAGCACAACCAGTAGTTAGCACTATCTTAGGACATAGTCATCCTAGCTCACTAAATACATATCTGAGTGCTGATTTTATAAATCTTAAGAAATGTGCTCTGGATATAGAAATCTTCAATTTGGAGGTATCTACGGATGGAAAAGTTTAAATCCTTTTTATCTCCACAGTTAAAAGAGTTTTGCGAACAATTGAAAGCTTCTAATCAGTTAAATGAATGGTGCGAACTTAACTTACTTAGGTTTGATAAATATTGTTATCAATTTCACACCAATGCCACGGCTTTGTCACAAGTGTTGATGGATGCATGGTGGACTAGAAAAGAAACAGAAAAGAAACAGACCAGAAATAAAAGAATTGGTGCAAGTATTCAATTTATTCATTATTTGAATAAGAAAGGGTTAACTAATATAATAGAACCACTCCCCCTTAAAGCAGAGCGTAAGGTGCATATTCCTCACATCTTTACTGAAAATGAGCTAAAAAATTTCTTTTATGCGTGTGATACTCTTTACCCTAACCTTAAAATGACAAGCCAAGTAGTTAGAAAGCTCACCGTACCAGTATTTTTTAGATTACTTTATTCAACGGGAATGCGCCCTATGGAAGCGAGGTTACTTAAAGTAGAAGATGTAGATTTTGAGCAAGGAATATTGAGTATTAAGGAAACAAAAGGATATAACCAACACTTCGTAGTTCTACATAATTCGATGCGTGAGATGCTTATTACTTATAATCAAACTATACTCCAGTACCATCCTAATAGAGAATATTTTTTCACTTCCAATAAACGCAGTCATTATAGTAAAAGCTGGGTAAACCTTAATTTTAATGAAATGTGGTTTGTCTATAATGAAGCCAAAGATGTACGCCCTTACGACTTGCGTTATCCGAACTTAAATAAAATCTTAACTTTTTAAAGAAAATGATTGATAGTATTGGAAAATATTAAAATAAAAGTTTGGATATTTATTACTTTTTCATAGAACGGACACCGCAATAATCTGATAAATTACTATTGTCTGACTTCCACTTTTTCGGAACAGATTTATCATTTTCATCTTCAAGAGTAGCCAAAGCTTTTGCTTCTTGTTCAGTTGTTATGTCGAGGTACACCATTGTTGTTTGTAATTGGGCATGACCCAATAAAAATGATATTTGTACGATATTCATGCCATCCTCCAACCAATGCGAGGCCTTCGCATGCCTCAGCTGATGAGCGTGAAGATTTAACGGCACTTCACTACATTGTTCATGTGCAATTTGCGCATGCTTTTTCAAACGTTTATTAACAGCAGGTTGGGTCATTTTACCACTTGACCCTACATTCCTGGAATAAAATACATAGGATTCGGGGTTAGGAGTGTTCCCATGAAAATCTTTTATGTATTTACGCAAATGGGAAATCGCCTTTGGTAAAAGATATAATGTTCTGATCTTAAGATTTTTACCTATAACCGTGACATTGGGTTTTTTAGCGTCCAAATGTAAATGTTTGATTCTCAAGGACAGTATTTCATCTATTCTAGCAGCAGTACTATACATAAGAACCATCAATGCAATATCTCTTCTCCCTGCTTTTGTAGATAAATTCGGTGTTATTAACAGAGTCTGAATCGCTTTTTTACTCATACCTTTCACTTTTTTGATAGACTGTTTCTTTCGCTTGATTTGCGCAGCTGCTTGCGAGAGGTGCAAAAATGAAATATCTCTACTTCCAAGATATTTTAAAAATGCCCGCAATGATGCTAATCGGTTATTACAGGTTTGGGGTGAACATGAGCGCTCTTGCATAAGCCAGACAAGCCAACCTTCTATATAATCAACACTGAAACATTCACCTTTGAGATCTTTCGGGTACACTCCTTTTTCTTTTTCCAGAAAACCGATATACAGACTTAGTGCATCATGATAAGATTTTAGTGTGTGCTCACTTCGACTCTTTTGTAAAGGCACATATTCATTTAAAAATGTATTGATATGACGTGAAATCTTTAAAGATTCATTAGAGGTTTTCATCATACTGTACCTCCGGAATGATCATATCATCATCTGATCTGGCTTCTAAAATATCAACTAATCCAGGCACTAAAGAGTAATAGTACCGCGTGCTTTCTAAGACACTATGCCCCATGCTTTTACTCAGGTAAAGCAGTTTGTCATCGAAGGCAAATCCCATTCCAATCCATTGGTTAATATTCTCTACCGCATAATTATGCCGAAGTGCGTATGCAGTTGTATGCGATCCATTGCATATATCCCACATTGTTCTGAAATTTCTTTGCACCCATTTACTCGTATGAAAGGAATCTTTTCTTGCAGGGAAGAAATAAGTTCGATTTGGATATTGTTTTGATATGGCAGTGTCATATTGCTTCATCAATTCCAGCATGGAATCATGTAATACAATGTAGTGTTGCGCATGTCCTTTTGAATATTGTATATTTAAAATTCCATTAATCAAATCAGCATCTTCGCACTTAAGCATTCGCGCCTCATTTGTACGTATGCCGCTACTGTACAACAATCGGAAATAAACTGGAATAGTGATTTTTCTTGAAAGTTGACTCTCTGTTTTCGGCGAAGATGGTATGGAATCGCAGGCAGCAAAGAAGTTCTTAAGCTCTGTTTCTGTAAAAGAATGAGGAATATATGTTCTTGGTTCTTTTTGTGGAATAACAGGTTCCATAATAGTTGTTTTTTCACGTTTGCGCAGATATCTTATAAAACTGATGATTGGATATATTCTGGTTCGGCATGAGTTGTTAGTTTCACTTTCGCGCTTTTTGCACCAGCTATCAACCATTTCCTGTGATAGTTCAGTTTCTACTGGGTATTGCCTTTTACAATACCTATCAAAAATCAACAAATGAACCTCATATGAAGATTCATTCCAACGATCAGAGGCTTTCTGATAAAATATATACGCCTCTATTAGTGGTTTCAGAAAAGATGTGAACTTACTCATCACTGAACACCTCATCTTTCACCAGAAATTTCTCAATACTGAGAGCGCACTCTTTTAAATGCTTGAAGTCTGCACTTAAATACGTCTCAAGGGAATTGGGTGCGGTATGTCCGATCAGCTTACTGATAATTGGTTGAGCAACTCCGTTACCCAAAAGCTTAGTAGCTAGGTGATGTCGAAAAATATGAAATCCTCTGCGATCATCGGCAGCTTGCCTGATGTTTGCAGCTATAAATATTCTATTGGATATATTCCCGAGGCTACCGCTTTTTAAGCGGCTATAAGGTCTATTTTCTGAAAGGAATATATATTCGCTTACGCTCTTTGGGCGCTCAAGTTCTATGTAGTCATAAACGGCATTACCAACGTTTACCGTTAGTGGCAACTCAAGAGGAGTCTCTGTTTTTTGTTGGCAAATAGAAATCGAATCATTTTTCCAATCAATGGAATCCATAGTCAACCCAGCGATATCGCAACTGCGCATTCCGGTGTATAATGCTAATATACCGATTGCCTTATCTCTTAGTGAAAGCAACGTCTCTTTGTCTGCCAGTGTCTCTTTCAGTCTAGAAATTTCTTCCAGTGTAAGGTATTGAATGTTCTTTCGTGTTTCTCGTAAATTAGGCAAAAATGATAGTACTCTATCGGCTTTTTCAGGAAAATAAGATCGATACGCCTTAAAAACCGCTGCTACATTTTTCTTATAAGAACAACTTCTGAGTAAAACACCAGTTGGTGAAATAAACACTGATAGGACAGTCTCTTCGGTGATTTTATCAATAGAATCAATTCCTTTTTCTTGGAGTGCAAGTAAAAAACTTGCCGCACTGCGATGTTCAGTATATATCGTTTCTTCTTTTTTACCTCGGTCTCTTTCAATGGCACAGTAATGATCAATTACAGTTTGAAACTCTTGAACTAGCAGATGATATTGCCCCTGTTTTACAATCTTCTGTCTACGACGACCATCAGGAAACAGCCCGTGAACATCGAAATGCTCAATGAGTCCTAAAAATGTGCGTTTTGTACGAAGATATGATGATGAACTTGATTTTTGGGTGTATTCTTGGTATACATCTGCATATGATGTCCAGTTTTTTGTATTCACTTCTGAAAGAATACGTTTTACCTCCCACTCGACTTTACTGATATAGAGTGATGAATAGCTATTTTCCTCCATGTACGATATAAGTTTGGGATAATTTGCCTGTAAATTTAATATGTTCATGATATGTATGCCTCCTACTATTTTAATAATAGAATGTACATATATCATTTAAATTATTCATAATATCCAAACTTTTATTTTAATATTTTCCAATACTATCAATCATTTTCTTTAAAAAGTTAAGATTTTATTTAAGTTCGGATAACTGAGGATATCCAAACATTTGGATATCTTGCGCCACCATTATGCAATAACAAATATCAACCAGTGGATCAAAAATGGATTTGATTTTTATGATAAGTTACTGTATTTGAGTAAATCTATGGGACATAGCTCACTTGAAAGTACGAAATATTATTACACCCTTATTCCAGCTATGGCAAACGTAATAGAGGAGCTATCAAATGATGATTTTGAAGTCATAGTGCCGGAGGTGGAATATGATGAAGAAGTCTACTAAGGAAGCTGTGTTAATAGCCAAACACATTCATCTTTTCCTAACTGACTATGTACCAAATCATAAAACAAATAGTGATCATACAATAAGAGCATATACTATTACCTTATCATTATATTTGAAATTTTTAGAAACAGAGAAAGGGATCACGCCGTTAACGCTAGCAGCAAATTGCTTTAACCAGCTAACAATTGAGGAGTGGCTGAAATGGTTGTCAGAGAAGCGACAAGCTAAGCCCCAAACGTGCAACAATAGATTATCTTCGTTAAGAGTTTTTCTTAAATATTTAGCGAGCAGAGAAATAACAACAAATAACATTTATGTAGAATCTACTACTGTACCTTTGAGAAAAACAACGAAAACAAAGGTAACTGGAATGAGTAAAAAAGCTGTGCAAGTACTATTATCAACTATCAAACCTACAACAAAAACAGGAAGAAGAGATTTGGTGTTATTGATAATGATGTATAATACTGCAACAAGGATTAGCGAAATATTAGAGTTGAAAATTAAAAACGTATATATAGGTGCAGATACTCCATATATAACAATAGTGGGTAAAGGGATGAAATTAAGATCACTTTATTTACTGCCGAAAACCGTAGCACATTTAGAAAAATACATCAATGAGTTTCATGGCAATGACCCACATCCCGAATCTTATCTGTTTTATTCAAGAAATAAAGGATTGAGGGGACAATTAGATCCCGAATCAGTGAGAAAAAGGATGAGACTATATGCAGGAAAAGCAAATGAACTATGTAAAGAAGTTCCTATAAATTTACATCCGCATCAAATTCGGCACGCAAAAAGCACACATTGGCTAGAAGATGGAATGAACATAATTCAAATATCATTATTGCTAGGTCATGAGCAATTAGAAACGACTATGAAATACCTAGATGTGACTATCCAGCAAGAGGCGGAGGCATTGGCAACATTAGAAGATGATAATGAAAGAAAGGTAGCAAAGATATGGAAAGAAGATATAAACAATCTGGAAGTGTTTTGCGGTATAAGAAGCGAAAAATAATATCACACTTTTTCAGAGATAAAAGTGACTAAATGACTAG
>Ga0136643_10019649_pt1 | contig 10211 bp, 5 predicted proteins | sample TergutLab28metaG_FD_96883 | JGI IMG/M metagenome (GOLD analysis project Ga0136643, IMG submission 96883) | Labiotermes labralis P1 segment gut microbial communities from Petit-Saut dam, French Guiana - Lab288 P1 (version 3) (version 3) | ecosystem: Host-associated > Arthropoda: Insects >... | reverse complement strand
TACAACCCATGAAATAACTCAACAAATAAGTCGCAAGCTCCTGAGGATGGATGTATTAACATCCGAAACCTGTTGAGCATTAAATAATGAAATAATAAAGCAAGTGACATCAAGTTGGTCTCTCTTTATTCAATATATCTTGAGCGTTTCAGTCGTCGTACCTTCCACATAATTATGCTGTACATGGAACATGGAGAGGCAAGAGAAGTTGTACAGACTCCAGGAGAGAGACTTTTGTTCAGCATTCAGACTGTACTATCTTATCTTTTAAGGCGCATATTCCACAAAGGATTGGAGAGATTCTTTGGTTATTTTGGTAATTACGTTTGGACTGCTAAAGGTAATAACGCCGTAAAACTGGAAGGTGAAGATGGCTGTACGTCATGAGCAGGTAGGAAATTTAGAAGTGCCGATGAGGGACTGTTGCGAGGTAATGTATCAAAGGTCACCTGAGTACACTGAAAAGAGGTAGATTAAGTTCACTGAGGATAGCTGGTAGTCCGGCCTGGACTCCGATCCTGTGCCTACTGAACAGAAGTGTAGGCCTGTATAATCAACGCAACAGAAATCCGGAGGGTAAAATATGACAGCTCTTCCGTTTCTTTTTGTCAGCTGGTGTAGCTACACCCTGATCTCAGAATGAGGCTTCATTTATACCTTGCAATTTCGATTTTATTTCTGTCCTACCGTACGTGTTATATTGCTTGGCCTACACGAAAATATTCGAAAGCACTTTAACTTTAAATATTTCAGTTTCTTTCGCTGACTAATATTACATATACTTTCTACTAGAAAGTGACGCCGGTAGTTGGTATGCGATTTCCTCCGAAACGTTGAAAACAAACTCACACAAAATTTGCATCATGAATAGAAAAAAAAAAAACTCTCATGCTATGGTTCTGTGGTAGTTCGCTGGCCTGTCACCGCAAAGGCCTTGATTTAATCCCATGCCAGACCATGTGGAATTTGTGACGGGCGAAGTGGTACTGGCATAGGATTTTCTCCTATTACTTCGGGTTTTCCTTTTCAATATAATCCCACAATCCTCCACACGTGTATAGTACACGTGATGATGAACGGATTCCTTCTTTAGTTGAAGACGTCGTCAAGTAATGCACTCAATAAAGGTTGTTCGGAAGTAAAGTGTCAAACACTTTTCGAACCCTCTGTGTTTGCATTTAAAAATCTATGCAATATATATATATAATCACGTAACGTCTTACGAGGTTTCAGGTTGCCCTTCCGAACGTCCCCGTTTTAGAAACACGACAGTAAGAACTGACTTTTTATAAACCTGTTTCAAGCCATGTTATATTCTGTTTTGAAGGTGTGCAATAGGTAAATCAGTCCCATTATAGGCCTGGAGTGGCCCAGAGGTTTCCAGGAAGTTAAGGTTCCCACCTTAACTGACAACCTTACCACCACAGGGTGGTGGTAAGGTTGTCAGCCTTACGCACCGGCCACCTTTACCCCTAGGAAATGCTCCTGGTACTCATTTCTGTTAGAGGCTGAGTCGACCCCAGGGCCATAATGCGATCGGAAGGACTTTATGTCAATGAAAAATTCCAATGACACCAGCTCGGATCGAAACACCGGCCTTCCGATTTGTAGCACAGCACCTTAACCACTGTGCTACCGCGGTCCCCTGAATGTGTGCAATAGGGTAATCATATTTTGAGTAGCACAGTACGGGTTTTAAGTAGTCTGTTAAACAAAACAGCGTCGACGTTCGCTTGGATAGCTTCCACCAACCATTACCGAGCCGACGGATAACCATAATTCTCAGCTTTGGTTCCAATCGGACTGCAAAAACGATACGCTCTGGGGGTCCGATATTTCCTGCTCGAAGGAAACTTCTCGCAGCCATTGCCTTTCAAAGAGAGCTAGGCCTGAAACAAATGCACTTGGACGATGTGCCGTATCGCATTTATATTAACTAAGACGTCTCATCAAATATTATGTTAAGGAGTCCCATGTCCCTATTCATGTTGAAGGCGGAGACGATGATCATATATGGGGATAGTTTGTAACGATGACTCGCGGACAAGCGACGAGGGTTTCTTCAGTTTCGTGTCTAATCCTTCATTGCAAATACCGGTATGTTAGAAACTGTTGCAAATTTTATCGTTTTCAGGTTTCCTAGAAGAATCTGTGCTCTGTACAAAATTACGTCCAACGGCAAAAGTATTTAATAATATCAGGACTTCTGAAGTTTCACGTTTTATTAAAATAGAGCAGTTTTAAGGTGTATCCGAATTGAAGTATCACTGAACAAATATAATAAATTCAATTTTAAAATTGGATACGTGTAGTAGACGTGTCGGTTAAAACGTGATCCATTCCGTCCTGTAACTTACAGAGTACCACAAGAAACGAAGCATCGTCGTTGTTAAGTTTTGAAGAAATTTTTATTTAGAACTTGAATAAAGACCAACTTGATGTCACTTGCTTTTTATTTAATTATTTAATGTTCAACATGTTTCGGATGTTAATACATCCGAAATATGTTGAACATTAAATAATGAAATAAAAAAGCAAGTGACATCAAGTTGGTCTGCCTTTATTCAACTATCAAGATGATGCACGATCCAATAAACATAAGATTTTATTTAGAAATTTCTTATATTATCTCAAAAATGGCTAATAATCCTTCTTAAATGTTTGTTAGGATTTAATTATTTTTCAACAAGTATACTCGTACATTAATTTTTGAAGAAATGAAGAGAAGGATGTATAGAAAGCATTCGTTCTTACAGTTATTATACAATAACTGGTCTTTAGTTGTCCCCAAACTCTATGGAAAGAATTTCACGGGGTTTGACGCAAACACACTGTATCCCAGAATAAATGGTACAGTGTTGCGTGTCCGCTGTTTGGCGTTGTAACTATAATTTGTGTACCAAAAATTGACATTTTGAACATCTCCCAAAAGAGGAGCTTGATTAAGTTTTTATGCTCCCAGTTTTACTTGCTTTGAGTTTTGTGAAAGAAGGCATAAAGATAGGTTGAAACATTATTGTGGGGAGCTCTTTATGTTTTTGGAAACATTGTTTTGTGGATATGTGAAGGGTTGCAGAACGTATAAATCTGTATTAAACACACTGTGGAACGTATAAAGACAAGGTTAAAAGGACAGATTTTGTTTGCACAGTACATGAACCTGAAGAAATTTATGGCACTATTGTAATTTTAATTACTTCTCTGTGACCTTCAGAATCGTTGGTTTGCCAACATGACGTGCTACAGACTGTGACTTGGTTAAGCTGTGATAATTGGAGGGTTGGAGCGAAGGGAAGTGACACGTTAGTTTCCGGGGATGAAGAGGGTCAGATGCAATTCCCTTGTTACCGCGTCCCCTTCTCCCTTCCTCTGACCAATTCCTCTGGGATCCCCTTGACGATTATTGACGTTTGAATGTTCAAACAGTAATACAAAACTCGCAAACTTTTTCCAGTCTGTATAACTTGTTACGAAATCGGCTTTTGTGAGAATGTGTCATGAATAGTAGCACTACGAGATAGGCAGTTTACGTGCAACGTAACATTGTGGTGTATTCGCGTTAACGATTGTTGCAAAGGTAACACAACGTGTTGTGCAAATGCCCCTAAAATTTCCCTACAAAATGTAAAGGTAAAAGTAAAGGTAGGTTCACCCTAGAACAGGCTACGAAGGCCCAGAGGGGGAGAAGATGTATAGCTCAACCTCGGCGCTAGATGGGGGGGGGAGGTGGTCAACGCCACGCCCCGGCTGCTTTACGCCCGGAAAAGGCCCGGAATCCACTGTATAGGAGGCTGGGTGGGCCCCAGGGTCGGTCTGGACCGGTGAGGAAAATCTCGACCCAACAGGGTTTCGATCCCCGGACCGTCCAGCCTGTAGCGAGTCGCTATAACGACTGAGCTATCGCGGCCCACTAAACTTCCCTATAATACTTCAAAAGTATTTTGTAATTTTGTAGTATTTATCACTACTACGAACACTTCCAACGCACAGACTCAAAATAATTTGTAAATATATTATGCGCGTTTCTTCAGTGACTATGTTTTGTTTTATTACCACGATCAACACAGGCTAGAAGCTGATACATGTCCAGTCTAACACTTTAAATCACTACTTTATAATAAACAAGACAATAGCATCTGAAACAAAAGCAACTTATGTTCTACAACACTGTTACAAAAGTAACATCTCACACGTGACTGTGAGGCACGTATTTGATGATAATAAAGTAACAGACGAAGAGAGCTGTTCTCATCTCGTCACACTAAGTGACATAGGCTGTTTGCATACAAATCTTACCATTCTTACTTAGCTCACGTAATATTCATAAATAACTTTCAATACATTCTTCTTAGAAATATCGTCTGACGCAGGGCAGCGTAAACTTCAGTAATATGAACAAAATTGTTGCCTTAGATATTCACGTCAAAACTGCTTCAAGCCTAATTTCAGTGAGTGCTGTACGTATTATGTAAGATAAAATCGGCTTAAGGGGACTATAACTTGTTTGCCAACATTCTGGACTGAAATTTGTATTTGTGCAATGCAGATGAACATGCTCAGTGTCAAGATGTTTCTAGCAGATCGTTTAGAAATAAAGCATGGGGCCAGTGTATTATATGACTGTCAGGTATTTGTGGCTGCGGCTGTAATATAAATTGACTTTAGATTTATTTTTAGTGTTTTGCTACTGTATTATTCTTTCCAAATTTGCTGTTATAAAACAATAGCGTGCTTTCTGGTAAATGTGATGGACAGGCAATTAAAGAGTAGTAAAGATTCTTATAATAAAACCAACTAGATGCACTAATTTCTCAAATTTATTTTTGGAATAATACTCTACAAGTTTCGGACAGGTCCTCTGTCCATCATCAGGAGTTTTTCGCTGTACAGTTTTATTCCAAAAATAAATTTGAGAAATTAGTGCATCTAGTTGGTTTTATTATAAGAATTTATCACGATGCGTGGTTACCTGAACGTCAAAATAGTAAAGATATTCTATACGCAATAAAATACAAAAGTATCAAACAATCATAAGCTGAAACGCCCGAACAGACGTACAGGACTTGGTGTTTGTTTATGAGAAAGTTTTATTATCAATCATGAAAAATTTACGGATAAACAGCATTCTGATTTAAAATGCTGCCATCTTTTGAAACTGGTCCTTGACACGCTGCTTGTTTGATAAAGACTAGATTATTACCATCTCTGGCTCATGACATGCAAAAACACATCGTTTGGCGTGAGATACAGCAGGCTGTTCAGGTTATATAGCAACATGTTCGAATGTCCAAGCGCGCTGTTTTAATGGTTATTATGAATGTTGGTTTTACTGGGAACAATCTCCTTTTTAATGCATAGTATATGCCACATTTTGACTTACGTTGGCAATTAGTGCGATGTATAATTATGAATCTAGAATATGTTCGAGCATTACACATTTATGTAATTCGTAACAATAAAACAAACAATCTGTACATTAGACTTTATATATAGTAATAAAAAAACTACAAAATTCAGCTCTACGACAACCTCATCATCACATTTCACTTTTCACTTTTCAAAAATACATAAAAAGGAATTCATACATCTGTAGCTATAAGCATTCAACAGCAACAATTTCTGGATGAGATCTCACCCTTCTATATATTTCTGAAGCGTGAAGCCTGACGACGGTTGTAAGGTACAACCGAAACATGTAGCTTTGTGGATTCCTATAATAAACTGTTTTGCATGGAAGGCTTGTCTTTTGTTACTATTTTATTAACACAATATGGATGACACAAACACAATATGGATGACACATATTAGGATTTTGTAATTCGCTTTTATCATTTCTAATAAAACACAATTAGTCGTGTTCCACTCGAAGTCACGTAAATTATTGTCACAATAGCTTTATAATTATTGTCGCCATTTTCGACTTCAATTAACGTTGTGTCATTTCCGGTGTGTTTACACGTTTACAAATTCTGACGGATGTTTCATTGCACTTGGTGTAGTGCATCAGAAACTACTGAAAGTACATGTCTGTAAATCTTAGAAGCACGTGCGGAGAGATTAATAATGTCGTTCTTGATCAATCAGAAGTACGTATCTCTTACATTCGACGGTGTTTCTCTGATTAAGAATTTTATTAATTTTAATCATTCGCTATGTGTTAATTTTCTCCTTATAGACGTTTACCAAGGAGTAAGAAGGAAGCGTAAAGAGCGGAAGTGGAACAAAGCTTTATGGTAACAATAGAAACAGATTATTATTTATGTTCTAAGAACGGCCACGTGGCAGTGCTTCCAGGGCTGTCCTCTTTGAACCTTCGAGGGTTTGACAAAGGAGACTGTTCCTGTCACTTAATATATAGCGCCCTTTACTTCGATATGTTTTTACCGAAATTTTGGGGTAAACTCCATTTTCAAGATAGGCAGTATGAAAGTATAAGATATAACACCCCAGAAGACGGTAAATTTTATACAGTCTGCTACAGGATATTCATGTTTCAGAATTAAGAAGAAATGGTGGTGTGGCTAGGATGTTCGCTTCAATAGTGCGGAGACGTAGCGAGTGCTGATAGGAAAACAGGCAACTGACAAAAAAAGTTTCAAAATTGTCAGACGAAATAGAGATAAAAGCTAAAAACAAGGTGGAAAGAAACAAAAGCAAGTATAACGTGAAAAGAATTGGGAAGGAAAGGGCATAAAGACCTGGTAAAAGAAAAAATGAGAGAAAATAAAAAGGAGAAAATTAAGACATATCAGATTAATCTGCGTTCAAATTTAACAGAGAAGAAATAACAATAGTTACCGAAAGGGCAGAATAGGAGGAGGGAGAGAGGGCAGACGGAGGGTGGAGAAGGAGAAGTTAAAAGATGTATATAGAGAAAGACAGAAAAATGAAATAAAGCGTGAGAGAAAGAATTGGAGGAATCAGGAAATAAAGCTGTATTAAGGTTTATGACACGGCGGACACAAACGGACCACAACTGATCCAAGTCTTCTGTTCACGAAACAGATCCATGCCAATCCCAGGGTGCCTGTGTGAACTCCATGCCAACAGGCAGTATGACGATAGCCGAAACACGCAACAAATTGCCCAATTAAATGCAACCGCTAAGAGCTCCGACAGGTTGCACGCTGTCAGCCACCTGTATGTAATATCGGTATTGTAAAATCGCTATCTGTCCACAAGGGCTTAACCGATACGCACCCCTTAGGATTCCCTGTACAACAGATATTAAACAAATCCGTGACTTTAAGTATAAATCTAGCGTCCCATGTGTACGTTTGGTTTCCTTTCGTGCTGACAGCACAAGGTGTTGCTACAGAAATGACTGTAACAGCTCTTAGTGGTGAGGAATTTACAGGGACCTAAGCAATATCTCCTTGTCACCCTCTCTTCTGCACCACATCTTATCCCCTTCACAATGGGCATCACTTTTTTTTTCTGTTTTGTGTGTTTGTCTGCTTCCTTCTTTTCGCATTGTTATTTCTCTCTGCACTTGTATCCGTGTTTCCTGTTCTTTGCCCTAAATGTTTGTTTTCCTTTCTTATTAAGGCTCTTTCCTTCTATTCCATTTCCTCCTCCCCACTCAAGCTCTTTTCTGTTTGTCATTTTTTCTCCTCTCTTCACGCTTCCTTTTTCCATTCGTCACATGTCTGCGGTTACTGCAGCACACACTTCCATTCATCTCTTGAATATAACTGTCACTGTCACCTTCACTGTCACTGTCACATCCCCAAATTTTACGTGACTACCCTTGTATTCTTACCGCGGTAGCACAGTGGTTAAGAAGCTGTGCTACAAATCGGAAGGTCGCTGGTTCGATCCCAGCTGGTGTCAGTTGATTTTTTATTGACATAAAATCCTTCCGATCGCACTATGGCCCTGCGGTCGGCTCAGCCTCTAACAGAAATGAGTACCAGGAGTATTTCCTGGGGATAAAGGCGGCCGGTGCCTAAGGCTGACAACCTACCACCATCCTGTGCCGTTGTTAAGAAATATGGGAACCTTAACTTCCTGGAACCCTCTGGGCCACTCCAGGCCTGTAACGGGACTGCTTTACCTTTTACTCTTGTATTCTTGTACACACATAACTCGAAACCATTTTAAAGTAATAATAATAATAATAATAATAATAATAATAACAATAATAATAATAATTCATTTACATATTTACATACTGATTTAGGAGTCTACAGTAAAATCACGCAGACAGCACAAGTAGAAGAATATAACATCACGAAACCAAGAAAACAAAAATGGCTGGATTAAAAATAGAGAAAAAATTAAACGTTATAATTTTATGAAATTTATTTCCAGTCACGAATACGATGTACTAATATTTATCCCAAACCAAACCAAACGGTTCCCAATGCTAGCCCGGTAATTCTTTTTAAATTGTGCCTTGCAAGGAACCTACAAAATACCCCTTTAATGTTTTACCGTTATGAACGAAATAGTTTGTCAATATTTTTGCATACTAATTGCACTCATTACGTGCATCAAATTCAGTGCCCGCCGTTGTGTGTGTGTGTGTGTGTGTGTGTGTGTGTATGTGCTTGCGCGTATGTCAAGTCATGCAGGTTCAGAACAATTCTGATCCAATTTAAACTTTTTATACAAATTGAATTGGTTCAAAACGGAATTGTTTATGTGGAAGCACATCTCGCAATTTGCATATAGGTATCGGTCTGTCAGAATAACAAGGTATCAATTCATCCACTTGCCCATTCATGCTTAACCATCCATCCGCCCATCCGTCAGTCTCTGCAACCATTCCTTTTGTTTTTCTGGAATGTCCTATATGTTGCTTCTCGACCTCCGCATTCAGTTTAATCAGCAATCAGCTGTGTAAACATTAATTCTCTCTTTTTTTCAAAATATATTACTATATCAGTGTAAATTCCTCCCCTGTTCTTTTATTTTCTGCTCATTTTTCTGTTCCACATTTCTATTCTCTTCCTCTTTCCTCTTGATTTCACATCTTACTTCTCTCCTCTAACGACTTCCGTCTCAGTGGACCCATAGAGTTGGACAAAGTAAACCGAACGTGGCAAAATCAGATGTGCCCCCCACAATAAGAAAACACAAAGAGAGAGAGTCATTTTGTTTGAACAATGCAAGAAAGGGACGAAAAGGATAAAATAGTAACAAAGATGTGTGGGGGGGGGGGAACGCACAAGTACGAAGGTAAAAAGTAACTTTGGAGTAATGAAGATGATAGATAGAACAAAAACATGTTGAGTGATGGGAAGTCTTTTTCTTTATCTGCTTCATTCACACTTTGCTATTAGAGCTATCTCCCACACGCATCAGCTCTTCCTCACAGTGGGAGTGCTGGCAAAGCTGACTTTACGACGGAGCCTTCGACTTCTCGTTAGACTGCTACTGAACGGCGAGGCTTTGAGGTAGCGGTTAAGTTGAGACCAAGTATACATGTCAAACCTGAGACAGAGCAAGGCTTTGAGGCAGTAATCAAATTCAAGGGCACAAACATATATTTTAAACTTGTGACACCGTGATGTTTGGTAGTAGCTGTCAAGATCAGGGGACGAAAGTATACATGTCATATCCGTGACAAGATGGGGTTTTGAGGTAACAGTGATGGTCAGCGGGCGCACGAATACATGTGAAACACCTAACAGGACAAGGTTGTTAGAAGGCAGTGAAGTTCTTGGTCAAATCTGTAACAATGAGGCTTTGAGGGGGCAGTGATTCTCAAAGGAGCCCATGAATGCGTTTATAAACTCCTCTTGCCAGATGGACGCTGTTGCCATGGTTATTTACTAAGTTAAAAATCGCCCAGTAAATATTCTTAAAAGTGTGCCCAGCTTGGTCTATATTCTTGAATTCCAGTATTTAAGTTAAATATACGGTTATTCAGACGACGTTACGTAAACGAATCAGACTTAGTCAAGCTTTGCTAATGGTAATGGATGCTTTTTTCCACTAACGTAACGAGTTACCAAGTCGTACCGTTAACGCAAGCGGTGTTTGGCTTCCGACAAGTGAAACATGAGGGTTGTTTGAGAGTGCATCTTCCTCATGAAATAAAGTGAAATGCCAACTTGATGCAACTAGGTAATTTTATTGATGTGATCTTAGCTCGACATGTTTCGGGTACAAACGCCCATCATCAGGAGCATTAGATGTTGAGTTGCAGCATATGGTTTTCTGCACCGAGTTTTTGGATGGGTGGTGGTCTTGAGAGCCGCTGC
>Ga0136643_10019648_pt1 | contig 10211 bp, 6 predicted proteins | sample TergutLab28metaG_FD_96883 | JGI IMG/M metagenome (GOLD analysis project Ga0136643, IMG submission 96883) | Labiotermes labralis P1 segment gut microbial communities from Petit-Saut dam, French Guiana - Lab288 P1 (version 3) (version 3) | ecosystem: Host-associated > Arthropoda: Insects >... | reverse complement strand
TAGGCAGGTGGATGAAGTATGACAAGGGATGGGATGTGTGGTGTATTTATACCTGACAGGGTTCTGGCAGGCTGGTGGAGGAGCCAATGGAAGGCGAGTGACCAGAAGTGGGCGGGTAGGTGCACAAGAGGTAGTGGAGGGGGGCAGGTATATAAGTGCAAGTGCGGGTGGTATCACTGTAGTGTACTGGGTGGCTGTCTCCTTTTCTTGATTTTGTGTAGCAGCGGTTTCCAGGATCTGCTGAGGTTGAAACTCCCATTTCTGTTGATATTATTAGGATGCATCTCTACTCCGATGGCTTCTCTGTTGAGACGATCCATGTAGCCAGTTTTAGAGGAGAGGAGTTTAGTATCATGTAATCTGATGTGGTCATGATTGAAACTATGTTCGGCAACCGCTGATTTTTAATATAACTTTAGCAAGGAACTAAGCTCCCTGATGTTGATCTGACAAGATCGGAACATGTCGGAATGTTTTAAAAGTGTTTTATGTGAAATTATATGTGCATTCGTTGGTTGATAAATTGAAGTGATCCTTAAAGAACACTTCAAAGCAGGAAAGAAAAAGACATTCTGGTAAATAAGGCCACGCAACAATGTATCGAGGGTACCCGCTGCTTTCTTCTTGTACCCTGAACAATAAGGCAAGATATTCCTTCGAAGCGTTTGTACTTACATAGGATGTTAAGTGACGTATCATTCCTGATGAACACGTAAAACTCAATGGCCCTTCTTTGTCGAGCAGCTTGTCGTCTTCTGTTCTGTCAGGCACGCATCCCGAGGTAAAGACAGAATCTCTCTGTGTAGGTGTGTCCTCCCACAAGACTAGTCTTGTTGTAATGTTGACGACATACCAGTAAGTCGCTTGTGTGACTAGCTAGTCACTTACTTCCTTGCTTAATTCCTTAATTGATTACTCCATGGTACAGGCCCCTTCTTAAGAAGCTAACGAGTTTTCAGCTAGTCAGGAAATTCCCCACATTTTTGAACCCGAAGGTTCATTACCGCATTCACAAGTGCCCGCCACCTGTCCCTATTCAGAGCCAGCTCGATCTAGTCCACCACATTCCACCTACTGAAGATCCATCTTCATATTAACCTCCCATTTACGCCTGGGTCTTCCTGGTGGTCTCTTTCCTTCAGGTTTCTCCACCAAAATCCTGTAGACACTTCTCCTGTCCCCCATAAGTTCTACATGCCCCACCCATCTCATTCTTCTCGATTTTATCACCTTACTAGCTAGTCACTTAGTCTAACAATATAATTGAGGTGATAATACTGAATATTCTTTATCTTGTGGCCCGATGTTCTTGCTCGGGAAGTGTTCAGATAATTGCATAATGTGCAGGTCATGTAACTGTGTGATTCACGTAATTGCTTTTGAATATTATCATTATGTGCATGATATGTGTAACACGAAGTCATGGAAAGAGGTCACACTTTCCTCTCAAGCGTTCTTGATTCACTACCAGACTGCACGATGTCACATTTGTCTTCCCATCCTGCTACTTCACCTTGTAAATTTTTAAACTCACTTCCACTGAAGGTTATAAAATCAACCGACTCTCGCCTGGATGACCTGGAATTTACGAGCGGTAGAAGGAAAAGTGGGGAATTTACATCCACCGCTCCTTCCATACCAGCTCGAAAACTCCGTAGGCGTTTGGTCCATCATTAGTTCAGATTTCTACTCAGACAAATTTGCATTCAACTCAGCACGTACTAAACCCCACCCAGTTTTTCACCTCACATGGAATGAACTGCTGATACATTAAGGTAAATCAGTCCCATTACAGGCCCGACGTGCCCAGAGGGTTCCGGGAAGTTGTTCCCAGATTACGTGATAATGGCACAGGATGGTTGTAGGTTGTCAGCCTTAAGCACCGGCCGCCTTTACCCCCGGGAATTACTCCTGGTACTCATTTCTGTTAGCGGCTGAGTTGACTCCAGGGCCATATTGCGATCGCAAGGATAATGTCAATAAAGAATGCCAATGTCACCCTCTCGAATCGAACCAGCGACCTTCCGATTTGTAGTACACCACCTTAGGCACTGAGCTACCGCGGTCCCCGTACTGCTGATACATACACTATATAATTTAATGCCCCGTTGTAAGATTAAATTGCAACTTATATATGTAAATACGTTATATTCAAAGTAATCTGCTAATAGGGAATACCGTTAGTTGAAATGGATGAAACAACCGACAAGGAGATCTCGTTGAAACACTTTATTATCCAACAGAAGCATAAATATATAATTCATAGATACAATTAGAATTATTATAAAATATTTTAAAATATTTAAAATTGCTCCAACACGTTTCGGATCACAAGGGATCCATCATCAGGGAGCTCTATACAGCGCTTGGGTAAAATTACAGTAATGGTTTTATCGTATCTGTTGATATGGACGTAGTCGGTGTTATGGCAGCATATTTACTGTAATTACTGTAATTTTAGCCAAGCACTGTAAAAAGCTCCGTGATGACAGTTCCTTTATGATCCGAAATATTTTGGAGCAATTTTAAATACTTTGAAATATTTTATAATAATTATAATTTTATCTACGGATTGTATATTTTTGCATCTTTGGGATAATAAAGTGTTTTAATCGTCATTGATACAAACATGAAGATCTCGTTGTAAGTTTAGAATGTGCACCTCTACTAACGATCAGACACTTTATAATTTTCCTCATTCATAAATTTTTTGACCTGAAGATGGCCCAATACTTAAGGAAAATATGACACATAAACTGATGACTTACGAAGGAAATATCACGAGGAAAATATCTGGTCCTACAAGAACAGATGACGGCTACTGGAGAATTAAAACTAATCAAGAAATAGATGATACATTAAAAGGAAAAAATATAATTTGGATTATTAAAAAACAAAAAAAAATCATTTTGAACGCATGGCTGAGGATAATATTGTGCAGAAGATTAAGAGATGGAAACCCATGTCTAAAAGACCAATTGGAAGACCTAAAATACGTTGGGAAGATGACGTTTTGGTGGATATAAAGAACATAAACATAAGCAATTGGAAGAAAGTAGCACAGAATAGAGATATTTGGAAGAAAGTGGTTGAGCAAGCCAGAACCTTATATAGGTTGTAGCGCTTTATAAGAAGAAGATGGCCTACAGTGGCCGAAACATGTCGTCAACATAACAAATAGGATACAAGACAGTTGTGTTTTGACGTACCTCACTCCCTTCCTAAAGGCAAATTTTCATATTTTCTTAGTGGATGACGTTTTCAAGTATTTCATGATGATGTCAAAATCATGAATAATTTCGTATTTATACCAAAGTGCTAATTGAGATCTTGGCTCTTCTGGGATGTTATGCAGCGCAGATTTTCGTGAATATGGGGGCCGGTAGGTTATACTGAAACGTCTGTAACTGACTGCGAACCAACGCTGCATAAAATAGCAGAAAAGAGAAATCACATCTTAATTTTTTTTAACATTTTGTCAACATACCGAATACAGCCGAAATTTGGTTTCAAAATTATGCAAAATTGGATATCACTTCTGGGTCTTCTCCTTTCTAATTCTTGTCAGTGCATTCCGCTCTCAGTTCTGCATCTGATTTCAGCAGTTCTACTTTTTGTTTTGATTTTTGTTTTAATTTTCAACAATAAAGATAAATTTATAATTCAGAGTTACACTGTTTTTATCCTCACGCATTTTGGGGGCTCAATGCACAAACCTGTCTCGATAAAAATAGCCAACATCTCTCCTGTTCTCCGGATATGAAAAACTCCAATGCAAAATGCAGTAATGCATGGCCTTTACAGACAAGACTCTTAAATTAGTGAATTTTTCCACCTACAGTAAAATGCTGTTTTTCTATTTTGAATGTACCTCCTATGCACACCACCGTGAAATAGAGAAGTTTTTCATCTTGTGCACAAAGGGCACAGCCTCGCGGCGGCTGCTGCTGCTGTCTCTTCATCCTTTAATGATGAACCTTCATACCTTATTCATGACAACTGCAGACCTGCAGGGAGAGAGAGAGGGAGAGAGAGAGAGAGCAGGTTTATATCATTCCACACTAAGTCTGGGACTTAGTACAGGACAGTCCTAAATCCAAACCTGCCCAGTTATACCTGTGCTTAATAACAAAACCCAAACAGTCAAAACAGTATCTGGCAGTTGGCGTTCTGTGCGCCTTGCAAGAAGAAGGTATTTCTTGAACTTTCAAAACTTTCTGCTCTTCCAGGATCGGTGGGGGGCGGGATTGCTTACACGGTTTGGCGTCTCGCTACGTGCTGGACGCTCCGGGGATCGAATCCTGGTGGGAGAAAGATTTTCCGGAACCGTTCAGACCGGCTCTGGAGCCCAAACAACCTCCTACATAGTGAGCACGGGGTCTTTCCCAGGGATAAAATGGCCGGGGCGCGACGTTGAATACCCACACTCTCTAGGGCCGAGGTTAAAGAAAAAGTAAAGTTATACATTTACTCCCTGTTCGGGCCTTCGTCGTCTGTGCTTGGATGAAATTTGCTTTCACCTTTACCTTTACATTTTGCCTTCCAGACTCATTACACCGATTTCAAGACCATTGATTCAGATTCACTCCGTTTATTACTCTCTTTGTTTCAAATACATAGATTAATTAAATAGAAAAGGGGTGTATGTAGGACCCAAATCTATTGCGCGTTCGCCTATTTTTTGTACCTCCTCAGCTATCCTTCCAACTTGAAAGCATTTCACTCTACGAGAGACCATTGTGATGGTGGTATAAATTCAAGAATAAAATCAACTTACGTAATTTCCCAATAATTTGTCGGGGTTTAACCTAATCTGTAATTTCTCGTGATAGATTTACAAAAAATGTCGCCAATATAAAATTTCACTTAAATTCGTGCTGTGGGCGTCGCATTTGACATATGCGGAAAGGCAGACTGACTGACGGACGGACTGGCACACGGTATGCAGACATGACGAGTCGAAGAGGTTCTTTGAGCTACTACGCCATCGTATATAGAAGGCGAATATTTACTAAGAGTCGTATTTAGCTGAGTGGTGATATACCCGCCCGTGTTTAGCTGAGTGGTGATATACCGGCCCGTGTTTAGCTGAATGATTATATAACCGCCCGTATTTAGCTGAGTGGTGATATACCGGCCCGTGTTTAGCTGAGTGATTATATACTCACCCGTATTTAGCTGAATGGTGATATACCCGCCCGTATTCTTCCTTCTAGCATTTCTCCTTCTTATTACTTTGAAATGCAGCAGCCGTCACTCTCAAATACGTCCATTAAAAGCCAGATTTGTCACCTAATTTCGGGTACACAAGGGAATGCATTTGACCTGCACACAGCGTCGGTAGTGTCACTTTACACTTCGGACGAAGGTCAGAGAGGAAACTATACGGCCTCTCAAAACACAAGTCCTTGCCGCTATATGACCTTCTTCCCACTTGTCGCTATTTGATAGTTGTTTCTTTTATAAGAATTCTGAACTCAAATGTATGAATGACTATGAACAATCAGAACACTACAGAGAAGACTGCATTATTGAACATGTCTTCACTTCCATGTAATATATTATTAGTTGGAATACATCAGTTACTGGTCACAACCAAAGTACCATCGGTTTTCCATATTGAAGTAACTGCCAAGATCAAATTAAAACACCTCAGTCAATACCAGTAAAGCAAAGTAGGTAAGTTTCATCCTTTTTATAGGCCACGAAGGCCCTTAGGGTGAGCAGAGGTATAGCTCTACTCTTTCTAGGACCTCGGCACTAGATGGGGTGGGGGGTCAGCCCCATATCCCGGCTGCCTCTACTCCCCAGGAAAGACCCGGTACCCATTGTACAGGAGGTTTGTTGGACACCAGGGCCAGTCTGGACGACCGGAAAATCTCGTACCCACCGATATTCGATCCCAGAACATCCAGCTCGTAGCTCAGTTGCTTTACCAACTGAGCTACCCGGCCCACAGTACTAAAAGGTCCTTCGTGAAATATCCATGCTTACAGTAGTAAAGCAATTCTTATTATTCAGTCGGTAAGGGTAGAAATAAGGGTAAATATATCTCTGTTCACAACATTATTCCGTACAGGGAGAACAGATATATATATATATATACTCGTATATAATTATCAGAATCATCACTTGAAAAAGTGGACAATCAGTTTCACGCTGCGGTCAATTTACCTCTGAGGAAAACCCTCTCAAAGCAGTGAGTACGAAATTGGGTGGGCCATCGATCGAGGGTTTTGGAAAAAAGAAAAAGTTTTGCTCCTGCTGAGAACAGAACACCTGGTCGTTCAATAAGACCATCTGCTTTCCATTATTAGAGAATTTCACGTTATCTTGCTTTCTTTTTCATTCAATTATTATAAATCGTGTAATCCACAATCTTAATTTTCCTCTGGCTCGAAGTTATGAATTCTATTCTGTCTCTTTATCTAAAGAATATAGTTCCACAACTATTTCTTCGGCCTCTCTGTTATTTACATTTAGTTGTGTCTGTTTTGCTGATGTGTTTTGCCTGCAGTATCGTAGATTATTGGGAAGACTGACTTAATATTTACGTGCAGACCCAAAGAATGTCTCAAGAAGAGGAAGCGTGCTAAATAGGGGGAATGAGTTTAAATTTTTGAAAATATTTTATTACCTGCATTTTGGATCACTATTTTTATCTAGGTAATAAATAATGCTCTTACAATGTGTGGCAGAACAGTCACTTTACTACGACATGTTTCCGCAAAACCACGCCATGATCACGGATTGCATGCTTTTTTGAAAACATTAAGTCAATGGGTTAGAACTGCTTGTTTCGTTCACATCAGTACATACTGCGGAAACACTTATCTTGTATGCAGATGAACGTGTGAATTTTATAAGGTATTATGTTATATATATATATATGGGCCCGGTTGCTCAGTCGGTACAACGACTGACTACGTGCTGCACGGTCCGGGATCAAATCCCGGTGGGGACGAGATTTTCCGCCCGTCCAGACCGGCCCTGGGGCCCACCCAGTCTCCTGTAAAATGAGTACCGGGGTCTTTCCCGGGGGTAAAATGCGGCCGGGGCGTGCTGCTGACCACTCACCCACTTCTAGTGCCGCGGTCATGGAAGAGTAGAGCTATACCTCTACCCACCCTCTGGGCCACACCGGGCCTGTAACGGGATCACTTTACATTTTTTTTTATTATGTTATATATAGGGTCACAGCGCTTCAAAACCGGAAGGTCGCTGGTTCGATCCCCGACATTGTCAATGAAATTTTTCTTTGATATATTCCTGCCGGCCGCAATATGACTCTGGGGTCGACTCAGCTTCTCAAAAGAAATGAGTAAAGGCAAAAAATACAGCAATCCCATTGTAGGCCTGGAGAGGTCCTGAGGGTTCCAGTAGGTTGAGGTTCCCAGATTTCAAGACAATCGGCACATGAATGTGGTAAGTTTGTTAGCCCTACACACCGGCCGCCTTTACCTTCAGGAATTATTCCTGATACTCATTTCTGTTAGAAACTCAACAGAAATGAATACCAGGAATATTTTCTTGGGGGTAAAGGCGGCCGGTGCGTAAGGCTGACAATCTTACCACATTCATATGCAGATTGTCTTGAAATCTGGGAGCCTCAACCTTCTGGAAACTACAGGGCCTGTGCAGGCCTGTAAAGGAATTGCTTTATAGTGGTATATATAACGCACTATAGCATACTTAAATACAAAAACATTTAAAATGTAATTAGAAGCTGTTCACTGAGTTGTGGCAGTACGTAATGAAAAGTTAGGCCGTGATCCAATATGAACTGTGTCACTGTATGGCTAGCGTGATGGTGGGAATGGAAGGCAGCAAAATACACATATTTTGGGTTTATTTAGTTTGTATTTAGTTGAAAGTAATTATGAGAAACAAGTATATTGAGAACTGTTATGTTAGGAAGTGTAGTGATACACAAAACTATAATTGTGCCTGTTGTTTTGTATGGGTGTGAAACTTGGTCGCACACGTTGAAGAAGGTACGTAGGCTGATGGTGTTTGAAAGAGGGCGCTATGAAGAATATTTGGGCCTAAGATGGACGAGGTAACAAGGGAGTGGTGAACACTACATAATGAGAAGCTTAATGATCTGTATTCTTTATGCAATATTTTTCGGGTTATCACATCGATAAGAATGAGAAGGGAGGGCCATATAGTACGTATGGGAGGGAAGAGGTATATACAGGGTGTTGGTGGGGAAACGTGTAGGAAAAGTACCACTTGGAAGACCCAGGCATATATGATAAGATAATATTAAGAAGAATTTTCAGAAAGTTGAATGTGAGGGTATGGACTGGATCGAGGTGCCTCAGGGTAGGGACAGGTGGCGGGATCTTGTGAATGGCGTAATGAACTTCTGGTTCCATAAAATGCGGAGAATTTCTTGACTAGCTGAGAACCCGTTAGCTTCTCAAGAAGGACTGTGCTGTGTGGAGTGAGTAAGTAAGTAAGTTAGTAAGTAAGTAAGGAGTTAGATAATGTGCCGGTCCCGGTGGCCGCGCGGTCTAAGGTGTAGGTCTGCAGTCGCTCGCCTCCTGAGATTGTGTGTTCGAATTGCAACGTTGGCATGGATGTTTTTCTGTTGCGAGTGTTGTGTGTTGTCAGATAGAGGTCTGTGCGACGGGCTGATCACTCGTCCAGAGGAGTCCTACCGACTGTGATGCGTCGATGTGTGTGCTCTAGAAACCTCAAGAATGAGGAGGCCATGGCCCGCGTTGGGCCACAGCGCCATAGGGGGGGATTAGATAATGTGGTGTTGGTCGTTGGTTAATAAGAATGGGTATTGTAGGATATTCCTTTTCTGAACTTTTAATCGATACCTGTAGGTGCCTGTCTGAGGTCCCGAAGGATCAAATTTCCTCCTACACTAAGTAATATCCACGCCTTTACTAAGTAAAGTGTCTATCGATTGGGAATGGCATTAGGAGTCGGTCGGAGAGCTTCGTTTAATATCTGTGATTTGTTTACTTTTGGGTGTGTAGAGCACACCTACAGATTAAGAATTGACCTTCTTATGCGCGGAGACACTTTCAAGCATTAATTACGTCACGACACAATAAATATATATCACTGCACATCCAATGCGACACACACGCACACACACACACATATTGAAATTGTCTCCCGCATTCTAACACTCGCATTCTCGGACACAGAACATCACAGCGCATGCGCAATATAGCTACGTGTGTCATAGGAAGTCCGTTCGTGTTAAATGCAGCTCCTTTAGGACCCTTTTCAACTAGAGTGTTTGTGGCGCCACAAATAGTAGCGTGACGTAGCGGGAACATTTAGTACAGTGGGCTTGTTTCCACGTAGAAGTTCTTCGGGCACTGAAGCGTTACAAAGTCTCCCTGTTGCTTGTGCCCTCTACTGGAGCGGCGTAACTGTGACGCGCCACAGCTACGTAAACGTTGCTTAAGACGCCGTTATATTCGCTTCAGCCGCGCTGCTATTTGTGGCGCTACGCTCTTGGTCGTGGGGAAGGACCCTTTCTCATTGTTGTTAGGAAATGCGGAAATATCTCTTCTTGAAATTTTGGATAAAATCCATCACATGTGTGGCAAATGAACTTTCAAGTTGCTACACACAAAAAGTACTTTAACAAAGAATTCGTGTTTCTTTTTATGTGGTGCTACAGGCCAACTATTAATATCTAAAATGTAGAGAAGCCAGGTATAATGAAGTGAAAATCGTCTAAAAGTGTAGTGAAGTGAAATTAAGTGAAATGAAGTGAAGTGCAATGTAGGGAAGGGGGTAAAAACGAGACTTTATGGGAAAAGTTTATATGAGCAGTAAAGTGGTGAGAAGTGAAGGGCTGGGGTGAAAGCGTGAGTACAGTATGTGTGGGGAAATATACTGGAAACTATACACAGTACGTTCTTACCGTGGTGTTGTTTATCTTTTCAATATGTTGTATTTTAAGATGTCTTGTGTGTATTGTTGTTAGTTGTATTGTGTGTATTGTTGTAGTTTTCTTGTTTGTATTGTTGTCATCTTATGTGTATTTGCTGTACTATGTGTGTATTGCTGTTTTTACTTTAGATGCCGGACTGCTGGTTTGAAGTCAGTATTCGGAAGGTCCTGCGACCGACCACCTCGACACAGGTTTTTCTTGGTTTCCCTGTGTCTATAAGCAAATGCTGAGATGGTTCCCAAAATTCCAAGTTGCCACTACATGCTTCTCATGTAGCCCT
>Ga0136643_10019647_pt1 | contig 10212 bp, 2 predicted proteins | sample TergutLab28metaG_FD_96883 | JGI IMG/M metagenome (GOLD analysis project Ga0136643, IMG submission 96883) | Labiotermes labralis P1 segment gut microbial communities from Petit-Saut dam, French Guiana - Lab288 P1 (version 3) (version 3) | ecosystem: Host-associated > Arthropoda: Insects >... | reverse complement strand
GCTTCCCTCCGCCCAGCTCTTTTCCTCGGGGGGAAGCCCCCCCCCCCCCCCAGGTACACATTGACACAGAAAGCTGGGTGGGTCCCATAGACGTTCTGGACGATTCGGTGAACAGACAGACCTAATGCCCCTGCTTGGTTATCGAAACATGATTCCTCAGTGACGCAGACTGTGGCCTAGTTACATCATGTCGGTCGATGACAGTACGTATACTTGTTTTGGCTAATTCTTATACCAGCATCACTGCCAAACACAAGAAGTCACAAAAGTCATTTAAATTGTCATGAAGAATCAAAGAACCTCCCTGATGGTAGCCGCTGCAGCGAAGGTAGCACCCCTCTTTCACATTCAGGAGGTCCAAGGTGCAAATCTGAAGAATGTCCTTCCAGCTGGGCCGCGATCGTTTGCTTCTACATTCTGCTCAATCATTTCCTCCTTTCTTAGACCATGGGCCTGTTTATCCACAGTGTAACACCCGGTGCCATTCTGATGGTACTGCTGACATCTACCATCAGACGATCTGCCTGTTACTATTCGTAAAATCACATCACATAACTTTTGTCTTTGTATGTGGTAAGCAACACTGCATAAACTGCATAAATCAGAAACGGCAGGCTAACAAGTTTATGCATTTGGGAGCATTTAGCTCTTGTGTTTGGCCCACAGGAAGTACAAGCAATATTTCGTAAAATCGACGTATCTCTGTCCTCAGCTAAAAACCTGGGGAGAAAGCACACTCAGTTTGGTCTGTTAGAGACGGCTATTCTCAACATCTGCTCCTGAAGCTGAGAACAGTTGGGTCTTAAAGACCGAACCTAGTATCTGCCCAGACTTCTTACTTTTTCGTACATATATTTTCCTATTTTTGTACGTTTGGAACACCAGAGAATGAAAAATATTCAGACACCTAGCAATGTTCAAAATCCTTCAAAACCGAATTTCACATTTTCTTATTCCTGGTTCTCTCTGTATATTTTAACTTGTTCATATAAAGCTCACATCTCTTCCACACATGGATATTCTGGTTGCCTCGTTTGTCTAGTACTCCACTTCTCCTTCGAGGACCCCACTGTTTGTTACTTCAGCTCACTGGAATTTCAAACTCATCGTTTGCTCAATAATTTCATTTTCATTTTCCGCATTACAATTAAGTGGCACTCCTAGTATTGCCTTTTTCTTGTAGTTGTTAGATCACCAATTTAAATCTTTAACGACTGACTGATAGAGACGTCGCAGGTTATCGTCGCTCCGCAATTTAGCAGTAAATCATCTCCACAGCAGACTCTGTCTCCCTTCTAATTTGTACCCTTGTTTTGTTTCTTCTTTTCATTTAATTCATTCTTCGCTGATCACAGAATCATTTCACGTTCTGAAATACACGAAGCTCCTTTAAATAACAGTAAATAAATATCTACTTCAGAAGACTAGATTTTAATACGCCTTTTCAACATAAAACACATTCGCGTGTTTCTTCTCATATTCTTCTAGTCAGCTACCCGCACCCGATATTCAAGACACCAACACACGTCTAATTAACTGAAACAACTTTTAGATCATCCAAGGGACTTGAACACAGCAACAAAAACAGACTGTTCAACTTTCAAAGTAAAGACAACTAATCCAGTCAAGCTATGGAGGATGCAGTATTGCAGTAGGCATTTGTTCCCAAGAGGCAGCTATGTATTGATTTAATCTATAACACAATAAAGCAAAGGACTAACCTGACACGTGTCCTGGCTGGCTGCGTCTCGAATTCTACCTGCCTCACACGTGGAAGTTAAGGGCAAACAAAAAAAGAAAAAAAGGGCATATGATAATTTTATTAATTTATTTGCACAAACGTACACAAATACACGTTCCTTTTTTTTCTTAGTAATTGACCAACTTAATGCACAAATTCTTCTTTTATAATAAGTTTATTATATGCCTCTAGATGTTTCGAGCACTATGTGCTCATCGTCATGAGGTCAAAATGGTTTTACACAGCATCTGGTATCATCACACCTGTAGGTGATCGTCCGGTGCACGGGATGATACCAGATACTGTATAATACAATTCTGACCTCCTGATGATGAGCACAACAGTGCTCGAAACGTGTAGAGGCGTATAATAAACTTATTATAAAACAAGAATTTGTGCATTAAGTTTGTTAATTACTAAGATTATACTGAGATGTACGGTCAGCAAAACATCGAAATACGTTCCTTTATTTATTTTACCACGGTGTATTAATAATTATTTTACGTAACGATAAAAATATGAGCAGTATTAGTGAATTATTCTTGCTTTATTTGACGATGCACTCCGAATTGCACTCTTCTAAACTATCGAATAGAAAGTTGATTGTAAATAATGTACTGAAAAAGATTTTAAAGGAACCACTTCTGTTCGAATTTAAGGTACTACCAAATAATTTGCTTACTGGAATTGGTCAAAATGTCACTTACGCGAGCGCCGGATAAGAACTGAAAGCCTCAGTTAGATGACACATAGTCTCTGTGCTCTTGCCTAGACACGGTAAATGAAGGTACTGAGAAGAATACATGAGCCGCCTTTCCTTTGGATTTAATACATACATACATAAAAGCCGAAGTGAGGGGAAGACGATAAGAAGACGTAAGCGGCTACTGAATGGCCCTAAGAATAAGAAAGGATTCGGGAAATTGACAGAGGAAGCACTATACCGCACTTATGGGACAACTAGCTTTGGAAGAGGCGCTGAACCTTTCGTAAGACAAGTTACAGAATGAAGGAATGCAAGCAAGTCTATAAAATCCAGTGGTTTAACCCCAAGGATGACCTTCCATCTTCAAGGGTAAGCCATTTATCCTTGAAGACGTAACTCCCACGATCCTTCACAACGTGCGGAGTCACCCACCAAACGTCACAGCGCCACTTCCCCAGTCAGTCAGTAGTTCGTCGCATTCAGCTTGTCAGTCAACTAATTAGTAACTGTGACAGTGGGCCAGCATGTTTGTTACATAATCAGGGATTTCGGAACATCAATCACTTCTGGCAAACAGGCGCGCTCACTTTGTGTTATCACTTCTTTCATATATATATATGGTAAATATTACGGCCACTTACACTGTAAATACAGGTACACAAATATATCAGAAATGTGCTTCCTTATCTAGGTATGAATGACGGGCGGCAGGATGATTTATACAGAGGTAAGTGACGTTTAACACTTAAACGCTGCACTAAATAGAAGGTAAAATTTCACCCCCAGCTGAGAACAGATCTAAACGTCTAGGAAATTGCAGACCAGTGTTTCCTAACCACGGATCATGCATTGAGGCCTGTAAATGTTTTCATTGGAAAGAGTCTCTCGGGATATGAAAAATTATTTTACGGGTGCTACATGAAAAATGGGATGGAAATATTAGGCAGACATTTGGGAGTCAAGAAGGGAAAAAATTTCAATTCGGAAACCTATTCAGAACCATGTGTTTGGAATATAAAGAAGACAGCGGACAACACCAGAAACGGGCCTTCAAGAGATAAAGTTTACCAAGTTAGGATGTGAATCGAACTAGCCCAGCATTCTGCCCGGAGGCAATGTTTGACATCAGCGGTGTTCGGCGCCCATGTTAGTTACTGTGATGGTCTAACTGTTCTTGGCGATCCACTGACAGAATTATATAAAAATGTTGTTAGACGACATGAACTGTCAATCCAGCGCTCTTTGTGTCGTGAGTTCATACACCACTACACTCTTTAACACGTGGTTTATGGACGTTTCAAAGAGTTAATGGAACTTCAGAGTGTTAGCACCGACTAACACGTTACGAGACAACCTATTCCACTAACACGCATAGCCTTACATCCATCAGCACAAGTGTTCAGTGACAAGTACAGAAAAACATGTTTAACATCGACATCATTGTTAGTCATTGCAACTTGGTTCATTCCCACACGACTTCCCCTTTAGCTACAACAGCGCTGAGCGGTTGTGGGGGAAATTAAACGTGCATGAAATACGCCTGTGGATATACTGCATTGGAAACTGTGCTCACGGGGGTTCTTTGTAGGTATGGATGATAACGAAATGGCAGTATAATACACTCATCAGTACGAACATGAAGTTAGGTCTCCGACGTGTCCCGGAATAAGTATGGCGAAAGAAAACGACAAAACTGTGCCTATTTCCAAGTACCATATCGTGAAGGCTTATAGCGGGGTGGGGGGGGGGAGATGCAATTTCCCACGCTTTCTTAACCTCACTGGGAGCAATTAGCATTAAGCTGCGGCTGCTTTGCCAGCAATAAAAATCCCGTTATTCATAACACATGTGGCTACATCCGGTCCAGACACCGCGTCTGAAGACACACGAGACCAGCCGTCTAGAACGCAGCCCGCCAATTTACTGAACTTATATATTTACCCCCCTGTAATTGAATATTAAAATAAACCCGGACCGACCGCTTTCACGCCAACTTCTACTACTTTGCTACAGACAAGCAAAGTTGTGAATTTAACACATTCTTGATGGGACCATAAATATCAATATTACTTAAATTTGAGGATTCCCTTCTTCTAGGATGTGACTCTGCGTGATGGATAATTGGATACCGACGTTTCGTGTAAATATAGTGTCCTCATCGCCGAGGGTCAAAATGACCAAAAACTTGACGATTAAGAAACTACCTTACCTCGAAACGTCGGGTTGAGAGTACCCAATGAGTCACATCCCAGAAGAAAGGAATCCTCTGTCACGCTGACGCGAGAAACATCAAACTTCGCCTCACACTGTACAACATACGTTTCTCCTTAACCCTTATCCTGCTAACGTGGAGAATATGGTGAGCTCCTAATAATGCCAGCAGATGGCAGATGGGATTTAACTCGGCGTTTAAAGGGTTAATATAGAACTCAGTGAATTAAACTTACTTTTACGTACAGATTACAAAAAGTACCATTGAGCTGCCTTTGAAAAATACGAAGATCTGTAACACTTAACAAACACTCGACTTGGAGAATGTAAAGCTCACAATCCCTGGTGATACAGAAAAACGCCAAATGTCACTCAGACATAGGCCAGAAGACTGTCGTATCGTGTAACGACAGGTCAAAAAAGCGCCACTTCGTATCCGGCTGCGTTACCTACAGCTTGCTGTATCCCCAGATGGAAACATTTCTCTTCAATATCGTTGAAATCACAAATATTCTAAACTGAAACTGAAAGTCAGCAAATTTAAACGCAATGACATTGACTGCTTTTCTATAACCCACACAAGCTCTTCACTTTGTAACTCTGTATTATTTTAGCTTCTACGTAAGTCGTTCCTCGATTTACCCGACAGCTGCTTTCAAAAAACAATTCCGTTAAGTTAAATCACAAAAATTTACATTAATTTCCCTACGAACATCAATTTCTGTATGTAATGTGACTCTCAAAAATAATGAAGCTATCTTCGTTACTTTTTCCAGTTATATTAATAACAAAAGAATAACAAAAATCGAAACTCATCGACCGCACGGTAGAGTTTGCCGAACTCTCGGGTGGGTGTGAGACACAGGTGCTGGAGGACCACCCTAAGGTGTAGAACAGGTGACGGCAGTACTAGATAAGTGGGTTTCACTGAAATGGGGGGGGGGTTCCAGCAATACTGAGTTTTGCATTTATGACAGTCGAGAATGATGGTAAAACACCACTGGAAGCATTTGGTGAATCTGCTGGCTGGTGGTAATTTAAAAATCATCCACATTTGACTTCTCAAGCAACAGATGATAATAACAATCAAATGAAACACGAAAGGTTATCTCTAACATTGCTTGTACTAGAAAATATGACTCCATGTACGTCATGACTCTGCTGCCCCTCCTCCCGCCCCTTTCAAACGGTCTAGATTAGTTGATTGCATGTAGGCGATATCGCGTTTTTCTATCTCGCATATAACGAGCAGAAAGCGCGTACTGGTTTAACAACAATAGAAAGCAGAAGTGTAAGAAATATAAAGCATCACGTATACATTATTTTCAGTAAAATAAAAAGACGAATTTGAGGCAGACATTTAGTGCTGGTATTATTAACGTTACATTCAGCTAATGCACGCTTACACTGAAACTATAAAACAGAATCAAGATAAAGAGTAAGCACAAAAGCAAATGCCCGAAAGATGGGGCCGAAATTGAGTCGTATCTTCGAAGATATGTTACTGTACACAAACTTCCACATATATATATATATATATGGAAGTTTGTGTATATATATATATATATATTTAAGTGTCAGTCCAACATCCAACGTTTTCTGGTCCTCCAAGTCGTTATTAACTCACTGCAGAAAATTATAAAATAGGAGGAGCTGTGGGTAGCTAACTAAAGCCTATACCTTCCACACGACGTTAAAACCGGTAAACTGGTTCAGACGTTGAATGAACAGACACGTCGATAACATGGCGATTTCATAAGCCTAGTATTTTCCTAAATTAAAGTAAGCTAGGCTAGAAATCAAAAGCACCATAATTAATTTAGTACCTGACCGGGAAATTCAGCATCCTACAACTTCTACCACCCTTATTCCTTAACTGCCACAATTTCATCACTTACTGTTATGTGCTTATATGAAGCCAGCATTTTCACACGCGAAAGTTCAACTGAAAAAAATTCAGACAGAATAAAAGAACTTTCACAGGGCCGAAATGACTAATAACAAACAGAATGGTAGTTTTCAGGCACGCGCTGACAGCACTTATATACGAAACTGAAGATATCATCAGAAACCTTCTTGAATGCGTAAATATGGTCCATGCACTGGGAGTACATATATAGGAACTTGGAGATATAATCGGGAGCCCTCTAGGGTGCTCATATTGTGCTGCATGCACTGCACACAGATCTCTAGGAAACTGGAGTTATCATCAGCAGCCCTCTAGCGTGCGTAGCTGTGGTACATGCACTGGGGGCACATATATAGGACACTGGAGGTATAATTGAGAGCCCTCTAGGGTGCTCATATTGTGCTGCACACACATCTCTAGGAAACTGCAGATATCATTAAAGCGTCCTCTAGATGCTTATACTGTGCTGCAGGCACTGGGAGCACATTTCTAGGAAACCGGAAATACTGTAAGATTTCTAGCTTGCGTATGGGCCTTATATGCGACATGCAGGCACCGGCGAGTCACAAGGGGATTCCGTACCCAGTACGAAAAATGGTGACCAAGAGAAGAATACTCTCGTTGCTCGGAACTTAATCCCAGCAATCAGCGTCTGGCCACGTTACAAGTATGATAGGTAACATTTTGCTTTGGAAGCACTGTCTCTCTCTCTCTCTCTCTCTCTCTCTCTCTCTCTTAACACAACCACCAGATTTAACACAGCTAATACCAGAATACACAACTGGACTTAAAACTCATTCAGTGGAATGCAGATTATATTCTCGTAACTTATTTTGTTAAGACCCAGGCTAATACTATCATGTCTAATTTTTGGGTTTTCATACTACTGCTGTCACTGCTGCCCTAACTCCTTACTCTGCACTGCACGTTTTAAAAGATGAACCTGACGAAACTTTCAGCCGATAAACGTGTCCATCCGCACACAGTTCATGTGACGTCCAGTAAAGGTAACGTCACATACTTCGGAGATTTGTTGTAATTACTAGGTTTATAACTTTGTCCGATGGCTATCAGAAAAACGAAGAAAGTGGATTTGAAGACAAAAGTGTTTTAATGTTATTTAGTTTCGTGTGTGTCCGTCTACTCCTTTTTTCTCTAGTGGTCGTGTCACTAATCCCACAAAGAACATCAGCAGGGTCCCTTGGATGCGACACTTTAAGAACAATTGAGGCGATCTGGGATGACATAAAGACCTAACATCTCTCTCTGTATCTCTCCTTTATCCCATTCTCGCCTCTGAAGCTACATACACTAGCAGCATTTTGACGTAATAAAGCCGCACACGAGGTAAGGAACCAGACATTAGAACAGGATCTGTCAAGATGTCATACGCCATGCCTGTTCTTATTTGCAGGAACCTTACACTGCTAATGTAATACAATCAAACCGCGTGCTGTTAAAAGCCACCAACACTTAGCTTAAACTCTTCATAAACGGCTGCAGACAGTGTCTTTAAATATTAAATACACACTCGTAAATTAAAACCAGGACAAAGACTTTTAAAGAGAGATATCTTGCTTTAAGGATGGAATGGGACAATTTCACATACTAGATCAACCAAAACGTGAGACTGCTCACATACAAAGTTTAGTCGGAAAATATTAACAGGAACAACATGGAAGACCTAAATGTAGATGTGATACTATAAATATTTAAATATATCTTAGAGAAAGATTGTGTGAGAGTACGGTTTGGATCACACAGCTCGGCAGAGAATCCAGTGACAGGCTTTTTAAGCACCATAATGATTAATGGGACAGGATACCTTGACCAGGAAATGAAATATTTTGAGGAAATACGGTGCACCATGTCTAGGATACCCCGAGTCAGTTACTGTCCTTTATGGTGCTCACCTGTTTGGCGCAGCGTTGTTGAATCATTCGAAAATGACACTTGTACCAATCAGTGACTGCCATCAAACAGTCAACTCTGGTTTCTGACTTCCGATCTTTTGCAGTACCTCATCCTTCTCACAGCCTGCGAGCTCCACGTAATGTTAATTGATTAGTCCACGTCACAGCTAAGCATTTGGGCCCATATATCATACCCTTCTTTGTAAAAAAAAAAAAGTCGACATTGCACGTGCACTATTTCTTTCCTTCTATATATATATTTTGGAAGAGAAAATCATCATCACTTCGGAAGCTGAGGCCCATTCTTTCTCTTACCCCCACCACGCCTACTTTAAGACTGCGCCCCTTGACAAAAGTGACTGCCCCCTTCAACATCTCGAGTTGGCAAAGTGGTTTCTAACCGGGATAAATCGTTCCAGAGGGGAATAACTTATATATATATATATAAGACCTGCTGAGCCAGCAAAGGGGGTAAGAAGGAGGTTCAAAAAATGTGAAGGGATGGAGAAGGATTCAGGACATTTTTGGACTTTTTGTTTTGGGGGTGGGTTGAAAAGAGAAATATTACATGTGACAATTTTTCTTTCTTTTTTTAAGGAGGGACGATTATATAAGACAGCGCGATAAGGGATGCAATATGGAATGGAAGAGGACAAAAGACTAAAATCAACATGTAACCTTAAAGACATTAAAGCACAGAATGGAGCCCCCATATCTTTAGACCAAGATATAATGCATGTTTCATCCCATCCCCTTGTTTCACCACCGCTTGGTACACATATCCCTTTGTGAGTCTAGCCACAACGTAATGCGGAAAATATATAAGAATTGATGAAGCTGGAAGAGATAAAACGCAGAAGAAAGGAAACTACAGATGATTGAGAGTAAAAGTGTAAGACCGTGTAGGGGATTAAAGGTGGAGAATTAGGGTTGATGTTAATGGTGACACTGCACAAATATCCCTCCTCTATTCTACTCTTTGTCCAGTAGATTTGTCCTCGAGCTTAAATTGTAATATATAGCAGATGTTTGGAATGGTTGGAGGGTACGGAGGGTGGGGTGGAGGTTAAGTGTAGGCAGCTGAACTTGATGAAAATGGATTATCTTCAATTCCAGGGATGTATCTGCCACACGCAATTGGAGTAATAAGCTAAAGGAGGGAGCTGAAACATGTACATCAGGGTGAGATAAAGATGGGGAGGCTCACTAGAATATTGAGGATCTGCAACGAAATCTGGCTACTGGATAACTTAGTCTTCCACTCTCTAGACAATAACAGCTAAACAGCTGGTGTGGGGTAATACACACACACATGGGGTACACATTTGCTTGAAGACCACCCAAGCAGCAAAAGAAAATTAGTTCAGGTAGCTGGCTGAAAAGAAAGAGCTCACATTTGAGGTCGCATGTGGTTATTGCGACACAAAAACACGGAAAGGTATGAAACTGGAAAAAAATTGATAAGTAGTGTTTTATATCTCGCCAAGTATAAGAGTCCAACAGCGGTATAAAGCTTCGGTGCTGGATGTAGCTGGGAGACCAACTGTACACACGAGCCCCATCGATTGCTACAAGAAAGATTGAAAACCCAGAGGTAGTCACAAGGCGGTGGTGAAGAAAGTGATGTATCTGCCCTTATTAGACATGAAGATTTGGTTGTCCCTAACAGTCCGAAAACAGATTCCGGATCTGGAACTAAACTGCTTAGTAGAGAATAGAAAATTCTCAATTC
>Ga0136643_10019645_pt1 | contig 10212 bp, 8 predicted proteins | sample TergutLab28metaG_FD_96883 | JGI IMG/M metagenome (GOLD analysis project Ga0136643, IMG submission 96883) | Labiotermes labralis P1 segment gut microbial communities from Petit-Saut dam, French Guiana - Lab288 P1 (version 3) (version 3) | ecosystem: Host-associated > Arthropoda: Insects >... | reverse complement strand
CTCTAAATTTTTTATTATATAACACTTACAAAATTCCGTCTTGTGAGATTATAAATATATATATATATATATATATATATATATATATATATATATATGTATGTACAGCCCAGCGACATAATCTAACCAACTTTCAAATCCTTACTAAACAGCTGTCTAACACAACAACTGAAGGGAACCGATCACAAACTTGAAACATGACGATAATATGACTGCATCCGATGAACCCCCCTCCGACCGCCGGCCTTCGTTTCTGGTCTGGTAACTATTATTATTTTTGAAACTCAGACACCTGAATAAAACTTCCGCTCCAGGAGAAGAGACTCGCATTGGTTCACATCATCAATCTTTTCCAGTGGGGGGGATTCCACTACGACAATCTGTGAACGTAATATTACTTTGTTCCCCGTGTGAACCGGCACTATTAAAAGGAATATTGCCTTGAGGAATCTATGTATAATGTCACGTATAACACTTTCGGCGCTTTTATAAAAAGAGATAAATCACTTTCAAACGCATAACATCCCCCCACACTGATGTGCGAATTGTCAATAAAATGAAACCTCGAGATTTGAGTTTTTTTGGCATGTGAGGCTAGGTTTTAGGTACTTCTCAACGTTTCGGTTAATCGTAATGACTTTACTTCGGAGTAAAACAATTCTTAACGCAGTCCCGTTACAGGCCTGGAGTGGCCCAGAGGGTTCCAGGAAGTTAAGGTTCCCAGATTTCATGACAACGGCCCAGGATGTTGATAAGGTCAGCCCTACGCACCGGCCGCCTTTACCCCCAGGAAATGCTCCTGGTACTCATTTCTGTTAGAGGCTGAGTCGACCCCAGGGCTATAGTGCGAACGGAAGGATTATGTCAATGAAAAATTCCAAAGACACCATCTGAAATCGAACCAACGACCTTCCGATTTGTAGCACAGCACCTTAACCACTGTGCCACCGCAGTAGTGCAGTGGTTAAGGTGCTGTGCTACAAATCGGAAGGCCGCTGGTTCGATCCCAACTGGTGTCAGTGGATTCTTCACTGACATAAAATACTTCCGATCGCACTATGGCACTGGGGTCGTCTGAGCCTCTAACAGAAATGAGTATCAGAAATATTCCTTGGGGGTAAAGGCGGCCGGTGCGTAAAGCTGACAACCTTTCCACCATTCTGTGCCGTTATCATGTAATCTGGGAACCTAAACTTCCTGGAACACTCTGGGCCTGTCCAGGCCTGTAATGGGACTGCTTTTAAAGCAATTCTTGGACTGCTTGATCCTGGAGCTGTAGGCACTAAGATCTTTCGAAACTTCGGAACATACCCAACGACACAGCGACAAACCTGGATATTCACACATCCACGTCGCAGTACAAGTGTCATCATTTACCGACTGGAAACGTAGGAAGAACAAAAGAAATTCTAATGAATCATTTGCACAAAGTGCACACTATTAACGTAATGCAGGTAACATAGTCTAACTGTTGGCATATTTCATCTCAGCCGGATAGAGGCGTAAACGTCGGTGGCCTCATTATAAGCTTGTTTACATCCGTCCAATAAGCAGCACTCTGGATACGGCATTGCAGCGATTATCGACCACGTGGATATTTAACGAACTGCAAGAAACACCTCTGTCGATTTTAACTAACACTGAAGAAGTCCTTCATCAGAAGCTAGCAGTTCCTCACCCAGTCAAAAATAACTACTCGCATAATACAAAACAGCAACGTTCGTAACCGTATGCACAACAGTCCGCACTTTGTTGCTATCCCGTCCTTTAAATCCAGTCCAAGCCAGCCCATCTCATTTTTAAACCCCCATTTTAATATTATCCTACCACCTAAGCTTTGATGTTTCAATCGGCCCCGTTTTCAAGGTCCCAAACAAACCTCTGTATATATTTCTCCTCTCCGCCAAATGTGTCACCTGTCCCGCCCACCGCATTCTCTTCGACTGTCTAACAGAACAGAACTTGATGAGCAGTACAAATCATGCCGCTCTTCAATTTGCAGCTTTCTACACCCTCCTGTTCCTCTAAGGTCCAAACATCTTCCTCAGCACCCTATTCTCCAACGTCTTCAGCCTATGTTCTTCCCTCAACGTGACAGACCAAGTTTCACACACATTAAAAAAGAGCAAAAACATAGATATGTAAATCCTTTTTTAACCTTAGAAGGCAAACAGCAGGATACGAGAAGTATTAGTAATTTCCAGCATGTAATCTGCCCTTAAGGTCTTCACGTAGACAACTTAAGATTCCCTTTCACACGAACTTTGCCACATTTGAAATGATTTATCAGCTAGCTGTATGTTGCGAATTAGTCGTGCATTCCTTTCACCAAACGAGAACACATAATTAATTTTGCCAGTACTTAACTCCCACACTTACCTCTACGTCAGACGATTGAAACAGTTGTGTCGCATATTTTTTCAGCCACATATCTTTGCAGAAAATTACTGAATGAGAGAAAATTGTACAGACTGTTAACTTAACTTTAAATTATTTATCCACATATATATTCATGCTTTATTTAAGGACGTTATCAGAAGCTCAGAAGCTACAGCCTCGAAGGTAGAATTGGTGAATAATGAAACGGAATTGATGCGTCAGGAAACCGTCTGATCCTAATTTCAGGCATTATTCCGGCATTTGCCTGAAGAAACAGGAAAACTTACCGAAAAAACTCAAATCAGAACAATAGGTGTTTCGACCGAAATTCGAACCGGGTTTCTCCCGAATATATAATGAAAACCGTTAGCAATGCCGCTAACTTCTTCGCTAGTAACTTCAATCGTAAGATATAAAAATATTTAGATATTACAAGGAAACACGACAGAACCAAAAGTGTAAGGAAAGAAGACTTGAAAGAAGAAGAGTCGTAAATATTTTACACAGATAAAAAGTATTCCGGGGCGCATTCTATCGGATGAAGCACAATATTCGAAAGTATTCAACACTTACCCTGGCGAGCTGTCGCTGGAGCCGCGTCAGCGCCAGACGCTCTCGCTGCCCGTTCTTCTGCTCAACCTCAAGAGCCCTCTCAAGCTCCAATACCCGCGCCTCCAGGCTCTCCTGTACCAACAAACAAGCACTTCATCAAGACAAAGAGTACCACCACGACGAAGCCACGAATTAATGGCATCCTTTCATGCAATAGGATAATGTACATGAAGAATTCAAAGTGTATGGTTGGAAGCTGTCTTGTTGTACTTCAAGGTCACATACCATAATAAGGAACCAAGGTACGAGAAAACCACGGAACCCTACTGTTACGACAATTGTTGTCGGAGCCGAAATTCGTGCTGGGCCCCCAAGTGATACTGATTCAACGAAAAATTGAAAAGGATATAGACGGAATTGTTCATGACCTAATTTAAGGTATTATGTGCCTGAAACGGCGGCGGAAAACAACAAACCTCGTGAAATATGACAATTTGTCCGCGAGTCAAGATTTGAACTCGGGGCTCCCTCATATTATGCATGTGCTGTAACTACTCAACTGTGCTGTTCGATACTGACGTAAGCAACATGTATCGCTTTCCTGGGCACTGCCACTTCGCCGCCATATTTCCTCCACACCCCGGTTGAAACATGGTCATGAATGACGATGGTCGTTAAAGTAATCAAGATAGTGTCAACTCTGCAGTTTATATACTTTAGATACAATTCTCCCCAATACATAAATACGCTGCTAAACAATGATCGTATTCCCAAAGCTAGTAACTTACTATTACTAACATATGACACGGGGGATTTCCGATGAATTAACGTGCCAGCTTCATCAGGCGAATGAAGCGCTAAACGCATTTTGCCTCTCGACTACAAAGCACCTACTCATAAAATGCAATGAAAATTTGCATGCGGAATACCAATTTGGGGGGTAACATAGTTATGGAACAGGCGGTACGTGATATATATATATATATATATGTATGTATGTATGTATGTTAGTCTAGAATTACAGAGTTCAGCCACTAGTGTCCTTTCATAATTATTTGGTAAGAAATCCGGAGAACTGGATGTAGCTGAAGGGAAGACTTCATATTTCAGATTATGACTTCTGAGATGTGATGGCATGTAGTCTGACATCTGATCTATCAAAGAACACAGTGTCATCATATATCAGAAGGCAATTTTCGGTTGACGGACTGACAAGTAAGTAGTAATAGAACCCGAAAATTCAAGAACCAAAAAATGCGTCATTTTAACTCAAGTTTAAGCCAGTTTAGGCCTGATCATATTCTCGTAATTCACGTATGGCAAATAAGAGTTATTCACAACACTCTACAAAAAATGTACAATGTTCTTCCCTACTAGACATTCATATTACAAGGAAGAACACTGTGTATTTTCTTGGTTGATTGTTGTGATATCGACAATGAAGAGAGAGAAAAGCATAAAAATAAAGAGTTACTTTCTTATAAGCCTCTCGACTCTTCAGTTGGGTGGGGGGAATTCTTTGGGGCGAGACATCTGCAACTGACATCGAGTGACTACGTTACTACAGCTCAATAGTAATGCTATCAGCATTTGGTCTAGAGCAGTTATATTTCCACATAACTCTTTATACGTCTATGACCTCGTGTCGCCTTCTTTGTAAGACTGTTGTTACACATCATTTAGAAATTCACTTACTTCAGTATAGTTGCTTAACAAACGACAATATAACAAAACGCTTTTGTCAAGTTAGGCCTATATGTTCTTGCTACTAACATCATTTTACCCCCAAAATAACTTGTGTTTACTAGTGTGTAACTCCTCAGAGCACAAACCTTCTTCAGGAGGTACTGATTTCTCCACTTAAAGAACTGAATGCAAGTGCGCATTACAGGATACAACAAACAAATGAGCACTCAGATCGTCTTCAAACTGGCTCACAATTAAACCAAAGCACGTGGCTTAAATTTAACATCACATCTTCCTTCTATTTCCAAAGCAGTTAAAAGAAGAATGATAATTACTTAAGATTTTTAGCTGAAGCTTTACCATCTTCTGGTATAAGAAATTACAAGTACATGCATACAAAAAATAATTACGCAACATTTCCGTGGAATATCAAAAAGACGTTACTAAGACATACAAATATATTACGTCCCCACATAACTTATGAGCTCACTAATAAAATGTCGAATACATTTAACTGAGACGTTGCTGCGAAAAAGTGATCATGATTGTGGTACAGTTGATTATGAAGCAGCCTGTAAGTGATGGATGCGAGGCTCCTTACCACGCCTACTAATCGCCTGCTTAAAACGGACAGTGCACGCTCAGGAGGGTCATTATCACGTCCGAAGCTGGGTAAGACACCCAGCGCACCCGCCTCACCCCCCAAAGCTCTAATCTCGCACTGAGAAACGAGTACCGATAAATTTACCGTCTCTCCAACCCCCAGATACAACTCGACCACTTCCTAATGTGTATGCAACCTGAACTACTCTACTCTTTCCTTCGTGAAGCTGCAGACGTGTGCTGAAAGGCAACTCGCCCCAGGCTTTAAAGCGGTGCTGGTGTTCAGACGTTCAGGCAGTTTCACAAAATGCAGAACATGCCTAAGCAGCAAATGGGTTGAATATTTCGGAGTGTTTGAGGTATATTTAATATAAACGACGATCCGTGACGTACGCACACTGTCATCGTCACGTGGACTGTCAAACGCTTATAAATTGCAGATCTACATACAAATGAACACATCTATATATATCTATACAGACGTTACTGCCTTACGTCTGCGGCAAATGCAATACGGACCCCAAACGTTTTGAATTGCTTGTGTCATAAAAGAATGTGAGGCACGTACCCCCAGCGCACCACACATCAATGGCGTAGTACTGGAAAGGGATGTGACGGATAACAAGAGGTGTTTCATTAGCCCGAAGTCGCGTGTCCCCATGTTTATGCAACCACACAGAGGCTTTATGTTATAGAAGGACACTAAGGCTGAACTGTACGTTTCTGGAGATTTCTGAAAAGCCAATCACAGAAGTTAATTCCTGAAATGATGTTGCGCCAGCGATATTTCGTACAGGCAAAATTTGGGGTTTTCGTAGCTTTAAGTACACAATATTTATACAAGGGTTGCTTGGGACAATCGACGAAAAGCCTTTCTTTGGATTCGAGTTAGTTTTGGATGTCTTCGAGAGTTTCTGTTGTCAGCACAAGCTGCTTCTCATCATTCACGGACCCCGCGCCACGCCAATTTTACGGGCTGCCGGATAAAGGTAACGCTCGATACCGCTAACGATATTTAGGAACATGTTTGTCATAAGGCTCTTTCTAGCAATGTAGTTTTCAAGGAGAAAGACGACCGACTTGATATACTTCACCACACCCATCGCAACATAAACTTGCTTGCTCCTTGCATAATCAGGCATTGGGAAACTACGCAAATCAGCCTCCAAATTTCACAACCAAATTACCTCCGCTTGCTTGCTTCATATCATCCTACAGCTTTCAACAAATCCACTGATTGAGCAAAGCAATGTAGTCTCATAACATTTCTTCAAACCAGACAGATTGGATTTCAAGTGCTACACATTTTCCACTATACAGAATAAGGCAGCGAAATGAATTTAGAATACCAGCACCAGATCCCCTGTATCAATGTACGTAAAAGAAGAAAGTGTCTGCCTAACTTTGCTCTAAACTGATAAAGTTAAAGAACCAAATTCCTAAATTAAACGTATCCCCGTTTTAACGAATTTTGGATGACTTTCCATTTGCTGCCAGATGGGTGATAATAAAGAGTCTTGTCTTCGGTTTCCTCTACACTTTCTTGTATAAGTTCCGAATATAAACGGCCCCGGCTGAGTTTCAATCTCATTTAAAGACACTGTAGCACGTCTATCCTACGTTACGACTCGATGCATCAGACAACACAGCGCTGTCGTGATTATCAGTTGTATGTAGTGCAGCGTCCTGCACACTTGAGCAGTGGCGGCACAGCACACAGCAGTGCCAGTTCGCCGTGTGTCATCTTACTGGAACCAGGGCAGGTTCTTCCCAAACAAACTCTTTACAACTTTACACAGCAACACAAATGACCTTTAGTTTTTACAGTTAAAACCGTGTCAAAAATCTTAATATTCCGCCCACACATCACACTGCTGAGAGACATGACGCCATCTTATTTTATTAACCATTTAATACCAATGGTTGCTGTGCCTACCACTTCCTCTAACATCAAGAATAACTACATTATGCCAAAGAGTGAAGCAACTGCTTACCTAAGCAGCATCAAGTGGTTTGTCTTTATACCAGGCATGGACTGTGTTCTCTACGAGTTATAAACCAAGTTTTATATATAATTTACGTGAACGTTAGTCCTTAAAAGTTTAAACAGCCATTAGATGTAAATGTTCCAGACGAAAGTGTAAGATAATCCTACCTAAAATGTCCATTCTGATTTGTATTATATATCTACACAGTTGCTGAGACAGTCATTAAGGGTTTTATCAATTGGTATGGTTTACCACGCCTTTTATAAGTATCACTGTAATAGTTTTGAAATAATGTGGGTAGCAGGACTGAGCGACACAGAACACAGCTACACAAAGGTACGGAGTCTGTCAAGACGGGGAGGTCAGGAAGCAGTTGAGTAACGTCCTGCCAAAGCCACTGTTTCACCACCACCACCAACAGAAACTCTCTCTACCACTGGCACTACCTGGTGCTTCCAAGTTGGAGATACAAAATTATGTTTACGACTTAACTAATTATTAAAATGTATTCAAGTATGGCCATTCAAGAAATTAAAGCTGCAAGAGTTGGGTGGCTGGGACACCTATTGAGAAGAAGAGATGGACTCTATTCTTGCAGAAAACTAACATTCACAAATCCAGATGATGCAAGGAAGGTAGGACGACCTCCTGTAAGAAGGGTAGATATTGTTGAAGAAGAACTAAAAAGAAACTGCAAAACCAAGGCAGCGGACAGAATGGACTGGAGAAGCGTCGTTGGGGCGGTCGAGGCTGGAACCAGGCTGTAGCACCAATGTGATGATGATGATCCAATTATAGTTTACATATCGTGTTATGAAATGCTTAAGTTTCTAACTTCACATTTAATTTTATCAAATTCTTCAATCCCAAGCCTCACGGCGTACGTAACAAACGTTCGCAGCACACCGCCTAAGATCCACCTACTGCAGCTGAGAAGGTGGTAGAGTTTCCAGTGAGATGCGACACTGTTAATGGTCAATGGACTGCAACATCGCGGTCTTGGTCTATTTGAATACATCGGGTCTATGTACTAATTAAGACATCGAGCAAACAGCATGTGTCACATTAGCTGGTTACCCAGTCGAGGTTCCAACTGGGTACCTTTCTGGAATTTAAGTCTAGAAGTTATCGAAATACCAACCGAGGCGATGGGTCACTGTAACGTTCTGGTTAGTTTTATCCCAGAAAAGAACCTCAGATACCCTTTCGAAAGGAGGCTTGGAGAGTCACAGGGACGGGTCTGAACGCGATGAACAGAAAAACAAAACTCTACTTGAAATTGATTCTCGGTTGTCCAGTCTGTTAAGTCACGTTATCGACTGAGCTATAACAGCCAAATGAAGGCTGACCGCCGTAAGCAGAGATCACGTTTATCGGCGGGTTGCGGTCTTTCCGTCCGTGGTCGTTAGAAGGCTGAATCATATGGGTCCGACGGATCTGCAGCGAATAGCTGCCCTGCCAACACAAACACTGTTCAGCATTACTATTCATGTTACCCAACATACGGACTTACTCGACAGCTGTAATACTGTCTGCTTCACAATTACATGTGGTCTCTCCCCACAATGGTAACACTGTTATTTCGAGTTTGTTTAAAAATTGCTTTCATCTGACTGCTGGTCAACAGCTGAATGTTGCATTTCACACGCCCGTTATTTCAGTTCGATACTGGTTACTCAGGCCAGGCCTTCCAATATGTCAATTTGATACGGTACTTAGAAGCTACTTAGGACTCCACTTGTAGTCCTGTACTTTTCCCGTGAATGTAACGATACAGGAGCTGATGGCTCTAAAAGTAGCTGCCTAAACACAACAGCTGCTACACGTTGTGCCGTCGGTTCCCGACAAAAGGCGACACGTATGCTGTACGTTGCTCGTGACAGGCGACACGTATGCTGTACGTTGCTCATGACAAGCGACATGTATGATTCAGGTTGGTGACAGACTATATGCACGTTGTAGGCAGCTGATGATAATCCTCATCATCCATATTGCAGATTACTAATGGTCAGTGCCTCTCATTGTTAAAGGTAAAAGCAAAAACATTTACGTCAAACACGAAAAAAGTAATTAAAATAACTCATTTACTCAATTGTTTTACCAACAACTGCGCATATATAAAACATACACATTAAAACATTAAAAATGCGCCGACATGTTTAGGTCCTAGGACCATCATCGGGGAGCTATATCGTCCTTGCTAAAGTTACACTATTAAAAGTCATATTAATTTCTCTATTCCAGTTCGGTATTGTGGCAGCATGCCGTGTTGTGTTGTGTTGCGAAGAGTGCCCTGCTACGGATGTGCGTTCTGTGTTTCGTTGCGTGATACTGTAAAATAATTGAGTGACTTGACAACATGCACGGTATAACAACGAAAATAAATTAAAAAAACAACGAAAACAATTAAAATGAGTTTCTGTTTTAATTAATTAGTTCATATTCGTACTGAAAAAAGTTTTGGCTAATTATAAATTAGTTACGTTGCGACATTTCCGACTGAATACCCAGAATATATAATGGGTATCACATCAGGCGTTAATCAAAGAAAGTTACCGCTATTAATTTACAAGAAATTATAAGTATTCATAAACACATGTACATGGTTAACTGTCAGTCGTGGGACAGAACGACGTAATATCCACCTACAACCACTCCCATGCCCAAACCCACGCCCGCGGAGAAAGCGCCAGCTCACGCATAAACGATATTCGAGTGTGCGTGTGTGTACATAATATAAACTTTGCATGTGTAAGCAAGACATTGTAATGATATGAAAAGGGTGAATTAATAACGATTTCTTCCATAATCGTAAATGTCAATGACACAGGGAGCATGAGTTTGACTAAGTCTGCGGATTTTGACGTTTTCCTGACCATGTATCTCAGTATATTTATCTCAGTATTTAACCAACTTGATGCACAAAATGTGTTTCACAATAAGTTTTATTTCATGCCTCTACATGTTTCGAGCACATGTGCTCATCATCAGGAGGTCAAAATTG
>Ga0136643_10019643_pt1 | contig 10212 bp, 4 predicted proteins | sample TergutLab28metaG_FD_96883 | JGI IMG/M metagenome (GOLD analysis project Ga0136643, IMG submission 96883) | Labiotermes labralis P1 segment gut microbial communities from Petit-Saut dam, French Guiana - Lab288 P1 (version 3) (version 3) | ecosystem: Host-associated > Arthropoda: Insects >... | reverse complement strand
GTGTAGTGTACTCACCGAAATCAGCGGTGCAGCTGAGGTGGTGTGTAGTGTGGTCACCGAAAACAGCGGTGCAGATGGGGTGGTGTGTAGTGTGGTCACCGAAAACAGCGGTGCGGATGAGGTGGCGTGTATTGTGGTCACCGAAACAGCGGTGCAGGTGAGGTGGTGTGTAGTGTGGTCATCGAAAACAGCGGTGCAAGTGAGGTGGTGTGTAGTGTGGTCACCGAAAACAGCGGTGCAGATGGGGTGGCGTGTAGTGTGGTCACCGAAAACAGCGATGCAGCTGAGGTGGTGTGTAGTGTGGTCACTGAAATCAGCGGTGCAGATGAGGTGGCTTGTAGTGTGGTCACCGAAAACAGCGGTGCAGCTGAGCTGGTGTGTAGTGTGGTCACCGAAAACAGCGGTGCAGATGGGGTGGTGTGTATTGTGGTCACCGAAAACAGCGGTGAAGATGAGGTGGCGTGTATTGTGGTAACCGAAACAGCGGTGCAGGTGAGGTGGTGTGTAGTGTGGTCACCGAAAACAGTGGTGCAGGTGAGGTGGCGTTTAGTGTGGTCACCGAAAAGAGCGGTGCAGCTGAAGTGGTGTGTAGTGTGTTCACCGAAAACACCGGTGCAGATGGAGTGGTGTGTAGTGTGGTCATCGAAAACAGCGGTGCAGCTGAGGTGGTGTGTAGTGTGGTCACCGAAAACAGCGGTGCAGATGGGGTGGTGTGTAGTGTGGTCACCGAATCAGCAGTGCAGGTGAGGTGGTGTGTAGTGTGGTCACCGAAAACAGTGGTGCAGGTGAGGTGGCGTGTAGTGTGGTCACCGAAAACACAGGGTATAAGTTCTGGAGGGAAGTGACGATTGTTTTCTTTTCTTTTCTTTTGTTAGAATATGATTTTTTTTGTGTAACTGGATAAGAGTAGACCTTACGCCTCAAACACAAATCCGTAAATAAATAAACAAATATTGAAAACTATATAGTATTCGATGAACCCCACCCGTATCCCGAAAGAAGTTCTCCTACCAGACCGAGCACGTCGGGACATAGCAGATACAAAGTGAAATCGAGTACAGTTAATATTCAAATATTCTTGGATATTACGTCGTGTCGACTGGTTTCAGCAAGTTTGGTTCAAATCCAAACATCGTGTTTATCATGATGGACACTTACATACGTATCTTCGCCAAACTTTGCAACTCTATTTTGACAACACCTGGGCTCACGGACAGCGGTAAGGTAGCCGTTTCTCGATACAACGCTCTAGATTGACCCTCATGACTGGGAGTTTCTCCAGAACTTCTGAGATTTCGAAATTCGACGCGTTGCATTTGCGTCATTAACAAGTCCCTCTCTAATAATTCTGATTACTGTACTTGACAGATAAATTTTCTCCGCGGATAACATAGGGTGGGTACGTTCCGGATCTCCTCATAACGTTACTGACGTATTCAAAGCGCTTAGATCCATAGCAACCAGCAAATGTCTGACCAAGTTTCCAGAAGGTTGATCGATGAGATATGTCAATGTCCCTCATACCTAGCTCCTTTTACCGGAAATAGGATACTCCATCAATTTCAGGCAACCAATCGGATTTATTTTGCTCCATGATCAGGTTACTGTGTGTTTGTCTCATTGAACGTTAAATAAACATTTTTAGTAAAGCAAGAGTTTGGCACGTGACTGAGTTTAATCCTTATTCATAATTTCATAATTTATTACAACTATTGTAATTATACTGCAGTATTTATTTGAAAAGAAGTGAAAGCTAGTAATTGTTACTAGTTAGTGAAGTTCTTATTGTTGAATTTTCGAAACAGAACGAATACAGCTATTGAGAAGAACTTGTGCACCTTAAACAAGATTGGAGTGTATGTACTTGTCTATCACAGCTTTATCTGATGGTACAGATATGTATGGAATTTACTACATAAAGAACAACTACATGTTTCAGCACTTGACAATGGCCATCTTCAGGTTGAGAAATGAAAAAAATTAGTAAGCAATTATACTCGATTTATGCGGGTAGTAAGCAGTAGGGAGGTAAAAGTCGAGTATAGCTGCTTAGTAAGATTTTTCATTTCTCAACCTGAAGATGGCCATTGTCAAGTGCCGAAACATGTAGTTGTTCTTTATATAGTAAATTCCATACATATCTGTACCATCAAATAAAGTTGTGTTAGACAAGTACATACACTCCAATCCAGTTTATTTATGAACACAACGGGGATGACAAACTTTATGATTGTGCACCTTACTTTCAGGAGGCGTAGCTATACACTTTTATTTCCGATATTCGGTTGTAAACAGCCACGTGTAAATGGCCCGTGAAATTGTGATTTCGCAACTAAATTGTCCTCAAGTCTTGATGCCTGCAGCTGGAACAGACAAAAGCTTGAAGGTTTGCCTTGTGTGAGATAATCAAAATAAATCAAGCCCGTTGTTACTAAAATATTAGAAACAAGGACTGTAATTACTGAATTTCATGTAGAAGTAATTAACTGTTGAATGAACACACGCCGGTATTTCTTAAGAGAATTACCTGCCAGCAGCAGATAACCACAGCAAGTATCAGTTATAATGGAAAAAACAGGTTCTTTCCTACGCCGCCCTGCATTCCAGAATACAGTATTATTCTTACTTCATTTACAGCCGTTAAAAGTTCAGATCTCACGAGATGTGCTTATTTTGTCGTTGTTTGGAGCTATCTTTTAAATGAGTATGCGGGTTGGCAACCACTTGGAACTCAATATGAGGTTACTGCATTGTAGCTCTTGCCAAAGAATTTGTAGCTGTGAAACATAAATCGTTACCAGAGAAGGGCATTACGTTTTGGGCCCATAATCAGATGGGCTTCCTGTGGACCTGTCTGCTAGCTGAGTGTATTTGTTGCTAAATCTGACCATATCGTGAGTAGCAGTCTGGCAACTTCGGAGCAACGAGATGGATACAAAGAACGACATAACGTCCGCTTCGTGTGATGGTGAAGAGCAAAATTTTCAGCTTGATGGATTTTGTTAATATGTGATATGTGAAGCCTGAGGTTCTCACGGCGGTGTTGACGAAGGTTCATGTCCTCTGAGATGTTACACACCCTGTCGACTGGTGCGTAGTTTTCCGACGTTTCGGGGAAAAGCACCGACTCCCAGATCGACTGTTAGACCCTGACGATGATGCAGCATGTTTCGCTGAAATATTCGAAATATTTACCAATGGGCATATCGTACTATACCACAAGACTTGAACCTTCATATGTGATTACTCTGTAATTTTCAGACCAAATTTCCTTTCGAGTTTTAGTGGTTTTATTTTACATTATCCCACGTGTCCTTGTATTTCGTCACTGAGCAACAAATCCAATAGAAAAATTCAAGAAAAAATTAATAAAACTGAGTGATAAATTTATCTCAGTATTTAACCAACTTGATGCACAAAATTTGTTTCGCAATGAATTTTATTTCATGCCTCTACATGTTTCGAGCACATGTGCTCATCATCAGGAGGTCAAAATTGTATTACACAGCCTCTGGTATCATCACACCTATAGGTCTGATGATACCAGAGGCTGTGTGCATCAAATTGGTTAAATACTGAGATGCACGGTCAGCAAAACGTCAAAAACTGAGTGATAAAATTCAAAAACGTTTAGAATGCTTATCAGTTTTGTAAGGAAAGGCAACGTGCGGGATGATGCCATGTCTGCATGTATGTTCTTTTGCCTAGTAAACCTGAGCTAGAAATCTCCAACGTGACATATAGACTTCCTCTTGTGGAAGCCATTAAACATAGCAATGTGGCGATTGTAAAAATTTCCTTTATGTGAGCGACAATAGCGCCATTGAATATAGTGTTGTGATTCTTGTAAGGGACCGACAAACTCCCTGGACTGCCAACACGAATCATGACATCGCAACTAGCTGTCTAACCATCCCCCTTGTTTTGTTTCTAGTACATCTAGAATTTAAAGAATTGAGGTTACATATTCTTGGATATCAAACATGTAAATGAGCGGCTGAATTTTATAATTAATCTGCTAGGGTGTTTCTTTAAAACAAAATAGGCGTCATAAGTTTTGCTCTGAACTTCTTTGAAAGGACGACACGCTGGTGAGAAACTTTATAAAAATAGGGTGGGGGAGTGGGGTTGGGGAGTTGCTTTGACATGCGTTTCTATACTTTTTCTTTGTTGGGCTGGTTACGTTGGCCCATGTTATACTAGAAGACTGTAGAATTTTCTCCTTAATCTTTAAATAATGAGTCTGTTGCTTCATATTCATGAGGTTCGGTGTTCGAATCTCTCTCACATTAAAATATGCCACAAGTGATACTTCAGTGTCATGACCAGTGCACTTTGTCATTCGACATAAAGCAAAATGTCCAGTAATTCACAGCACTAAAGCAGAAAAATTCACCCACTTGCTCTTTAGATATTTATATTATAATATCACGCTGAATTCTCTACATGTTTCGGCCCGCACGCGACCATCATCAGGGAATCAAACCAAAGTAATACAGCATAAAACCAAATCTGTCACTTTTGTATACAGCTGACGTGGTGCAAAAGAATCAGATCTTTAAAATGTAGACATTTCTTGGTAGAGTAATTTTATAAATGTAATGGATTTTTATATACAGTATCTTGGAAGCAACCTACGTAAGTAGGCTGATGATAGTCCCTTGCGGACTGAAACATGTAGGAATATTAGGTGTGAATTTACAATATGAATATCAGAGGAAAAAGTTTTGCATTGTGTTGGTTTGATGTTGTGAATTAGCTGTCGATAATGCATGAAATGAACAATATAAAGTAAAATATCCAGCTAATGTATCGTCGTGAAGTTAATGAAGCACAAGATACACCGCAGAAGGCAGCTGCGGCATACTTCAACGAATGACAAGTCTGTCTGTAGTAAATGTGAAGATCTGACCGAGTGCGGTGACAATCGTCTGTTGTTCCTGCATATGGGCGGAGGGTAGCATGATTCGAGGCGACTTGGGTATGGATTTCGTCTGCGTCCCCTTGGCCCCAGCTTGGCAGTGGTTCAAGTCCTGACTTGGCTCCCTCGTCTGTCTTGTATCCATGACCACCGCCTTCCTTTGAAACTGAGGAAATATAGTGAACACTACGCCCCCTGAACAGTGATCGAGTTGTATTGATTTCACTTCCTATCGCACAGCCTTTGTTTCGTGACCGCAAATAAGTTATCGGAAGGCCTTATCTGGAGGTTTAAAGTAGTCACCTCAAGGCCTAGAACGGGAGGCAATCCCATACACCCATCACACTTCACATACTTACGATAATTTTGTATTTAAGCTTTTTTTTATCGTCGCACTGTGCATTTTAATATCTACGTAGTTCACACACCAACAAATGCACTATTTATTAACTTGGTTACAAGTTTTAAATTTACATTAAAATACACAATAATATCGCTCCTACATGTTTCGGTCTTTAATGACCACCATCAGGGAGCTTTATCTGTACCTAATTAAAGTTATATATATGTTAAAACAATGGGTAAAATTACGTCATTATAAAAATTAGGTGATGTGGCGTATCGTCTGTGTCTGTGCTTAAGTGGGAGGAATTTTCCTGAAAATTAATGCCTCGAAATTTCCACAAATGCTCTACAAACTGTGCAACTTTGGTTACCGTTGGTTAGAAAAGGAAGGTACTTTACTTGAAGCTAAATTCGCTTACACGACTGTATCTTGACTTCCATTGGTGAGGTTTTGAAAATTTGTGCGTCGTACTTCCCACGCGCACACTATAGACGGTGCAATTGTAGTTGCTATGTGTAAATAATGGACATTTTCCTTGGAGTGCGAAGTACATATTAGGCTCTATCCACGATTCGATTGGAAAGACTTTCCAGAAAATTCATGCCTCGCACTCTTCATGCGTACGCTACAACATTTGCAAGTTTGGATCGGATTGGTCAATAATTCAGACCACTTTACTTGAAGGGCAGTGTGCCTTCTCGGCTATATTTCAACTTCAAGTGGTTGGGGGGGGGGGTGGGATTTTCTGAAAATTAATACCACTGACACTATACTCGTGCCTTACAAACGATAAAAGTGGTTTCGATCGGTCTGTATTCAAGGGCACTTCACTTGAAGAGCATTGTGCTTTCTGAGGTGTATCTCGGCTTCCATTGGAGGGATATTCCTGAAAATTCATATCGCGCGCACTCCACGCATTCACAACATAGGTGGATGTTTGGTTCCCATCTATCAATAATTAAGGGTACTTTGCTTAGTAGAGCAGTTTGTTTTTTCTGTTTATCTCAACTTCCAGTGGAGGGCTTTCCCTGAAAATTCACACCTTGCACTTTCCACGCCTGCGCTACAAATGGTGCAAGTTTGGTTGCGATCGATCAATAATGATACTTTGGCAATGTTCAATAAACTTGTTATAGAGACAGAGTATGGACATTCGTTCATATTGGTAGTGAGCACGGTTCACGGAAAAAAATGACGGAGACTTGTTTTCCTTAGTCTGCTTTATCTGTCATGAAACTTTCATAATGCTTCAAAAGGAGCTCCGTATTCATTTAGTATTTGGATCGTACTGACCAATTAAATAAGGTTTGCACAGGATTGATGGCAAAATAATTTCATCCAATTATATAGAATTTTGCTGTATTCATATTTTTACATTTCATTTCTTCTCCTTTTCCCCCCCCCCCTCTCCTTCCTCTCCTTTTTCCTACCACACTCCCACCTTTTTCTTCTACTACATTTTTTTCTTTTTTTAATTTTTATTTGTTTCCCCCCCCCCCCTCCCCGTTTTGACGCTCTAATGTGTACAGTCAAAATGATTTTCACTCCTCTGAATTTAATTTTTCCCTCTGCTGGACTGGAAAAAGTCAGAGTGAGACAAATAGCGGATAAGTGGCAATTTGACACGGAAACAACTGACAGCAATGAGAAATATCGCGAACTTTCGTTTTTCCTATTACACTAAATCAAGAACATGTCCAATCTAGGCAAGTAAAAAAATTCTTAATCGGAATAGTGTAAGTGAACTTTTATCATGCGAAAGCTACCAGATCACAGGTGAAGAATTTTATCAAACACTCAAATTAATACGCTTAGTAAAAATATACAATCAAATTTCTGTCCATCAAACGATATTGGAACCGCAACAGTGCAGTTGATATAGTGACTAGGTGTCTGGATGGAGGATCCGAGGTTCGATTCCCAGCAGACTAAAGGTATTTCCTTCCTTTTAAACGTTCAGACCCGCTGTGGGGCCCACCCAGCCTTCTGGTCAATCGATATTTGGGAGAGAGCGGCCGGGGCGTGAAATTGACCACTCACATCTATCTAGTGCTGAGATTAAGAATGAGTGGCGTGTTACCTCTACTCCCGCTGTGTGTCTTCGTGACTTAGACAGGATTACCTTCGCCGTTTCCAACTTATGTGTGTTTCTTAATATTTGCTACACGCGCTTGACGACTTAAATTCGGCGCTCGTATTTAACCCTTTAAACGCCACGTTAAATCCCACCTGCCATCTGCTGGTATTATTAGGATCTCACCGTATTCTCCACGTTAGCAGGATAAGGGTTAAAATACATGAAATAAAATTTCTACCCACAAAACAATATTTCCTATACAAAATTATTTTACAGTGGCAAATAAAGTCTCCGAATGCGCATGTAATCTAGCCTCAGACCGCCCTGATAGCCGGGTTACTGTTTGGAATCCAACGTGATGTGTAAATTTGTTTTTGCATCCCATTTTCGTTGTTTCCTGAAGGTACATTTGATTTCGTTCAGGGTGACCCCGGCGGAATTAACAGCCCATAGAGCAATATTAATTTGTGACTTCTTTTGCAAATTTTGACTTTCTCACAGCCTTGCTGCTGGGACGTTACACCGATGATGTTTTGAAGCAGCCTCGTGCCTTCATCTTCAGGGTTACGAGTCCAAGAAGAGTAACCAACATTCCTTACCTAGTCGCTTTTGGTATGCCCATACTTCCGGCGCGGCTGTTCATCCACGACAGCCCGACACACAGTATTAACCGACGTTTCGAACGAACCTAGGGTCTTGTCCTTGCACTGTGTCACTGAGTACCATTCGACACAGCATAACGCCCTCCGAAGACTCGAATATTCTGATTCGTTGGTTATTCAGCGACGTCTTTTCAAGTTCAGAAGGTATATATATGACACCGTCCAATTATTTTCAAAGTTTATCGTGATTAGTGAATGGATAATGATTTGTGAGAAGTCGTGATGGTTGCTTTAACCCTTTGGCGCCGAACTACCGAACTCTGTGCCGTAGAGTGATTGGTTCGATCCCCGAACGAAGCATTATCTGCGTTGGCCAGTTGTAGGCATCTTTTCCAAACCGGTTGGGTATTTTGTCCATGTTTTTGCCGTTTTGATAAGAGCTTCCATGGAAAATTAAAAACTAGGCCTTCCTTAGATTGCACCCGGAAATCATTTCGGCCGAACTGAGACCTCCCGAACAAAAGTTAAGTTCCAGGCTCTTGAATTTTTAATATGGTAGTTCCAATAGGGGTATTTGAACGATAGCCACATTGCTCCAAGAATAAAGGATGAGAGAACATTAAAACATGTTTAAGAAAAATACATGTGGGGAAAGAAGACTGGATTCATCTGGCGTAGGATAAGGTTCAGTTTGTAGCTTCTTAAACAAGGAAATGGATCTTCTGTTTTCATAAAATTAAGAGCAAAATGCTAGATTAACTGAGTCAAAGTCACTGACTCCAGCAGCGCCATTTACAGCGCTGCAGTAACCTTCTGTGCTCCGCCCCTGTTGGGCTGTAGAGGAAGGATAAAGTATGAACAGAATTTTTAAACACTGCACTAGAGAGTGAGCGAGGTAGAGTTATCCGCCCGTAAATTAATTTTAGCATTTTTAGTGACATCCGTAACAGTCACCTGTATATTATTCCTCCCCTCTGTCCCCATTCAAAACACTCCGTGTATGGATTTTTGTGTTTTTACATCTGTGCACTTGCTAAAATAATTAGGCACCCTGATCTGATCCGCACAGAGGCAGCAGCATCGATCGTTGTACTACAGGGTTCATAAAAAGGGGTCTGAGCTTACCAACAGCTGTGCCTACAGGGTTTACTGTCTTCTGGAATGCAATGCCATGTAATATGGTAACGCCTGTGGACATTTCAGAGAAACCTGCTGCCTTCTTCTTAAGGTCAGGTGACAACCTTAAACGTGGATCATCTGCCCAGACGCTGGAGACGAGATTTCTGTGGAACGTCTAGACAGATCCAACACCTAACACAGTGGGGGTTGCTTCACCGTGCATCTTCCTCATGAAATAACTTGAAATGCCAACTTGATGCAACAAGGTAATTTTATTAATGTATTCTTAGCTCGGCATGTTTCGGGTACATACGCCCATCATCAGGAGCATTAGATGTTGAGTTGCAACATCTGGTTTTCTGCACCGATTTTTTGGATGGGTGGTGGTCTTGAGAGCCGCTGCATAGGTCGTGTGTATGGTGCGGATGGTGCCATGCACCAGCCGCACCGTACACACGACCTATGCAGCGGTTGTAAAGACCACAACCCATCCAAAAACTCGGTGCAGAAAACCATATGCTGCAACTCAACGTACAGGATGGGGCAAAATAACCTCCCTAAATTTTAAGGTGAATAATGAAAAACTATTCGAGATACAAAAATTTTATTTTTTGATTCTGAAACTACAACATGGGAAGTTTTAAATCACATTGTCTTAAAAAGAATATCTTGCAAGCGGTGGCCGTTGTTTGCGTGGTGTTTGCGTGCAGAGCGCCTGGGAGACTGCAAAACGGACCGTCTGACAGTCTCGAAGTTCTCTGGTGTTCGAGAGGTCCGTGGTCGTCCTCATCTTTTTTCAGACACACTTCCCGTTTCCCCTGAAGTTCTCAACCCACGACAGAATGGATTTTCGGTCCGGTACTCGGTCCCGAGGGGGGATTTGGTAGCGAGTACGGAACGCATGCAGCACCGCTACGATAGTGACTTTGCGAAAAGTAGGTTTCGACGGCAAATGCGTGCTGCTCGTTGGACCACACCATCTTTACGACTGTGGAGTGTTGTAACGGGAACTTCCCAACTACCTGCACCTTTCGAGCCCAACCCCACCCTTCTATGGCCTCCCCTCCCTTCACAATGTCCTACTGAAAGTAGGGAGGGTATTTTACCCCACCCTGTGTAATGCTCCTGATGATGAGCGTATGTACCC
>Ga0136643_10019642_pt1 | contig 10213 bp, 4 predicted proteins | sample TergutLab28metaG_FD_96883 | JGI IMG/M metagenome (GOLD analysis project Ga0136643, IMG submission 96883) | Labiotermes labralis P1 segment gut microbial communities from Petit-Saut dam, French Guiana - Lab288 P1 (version 3) (version 3) | ecosystem: Host-associated > Arthropoda: Insects >... | reverse complement strand
TTCTGGAATACTTTTCCCAAAGTGTCAACGTTAACAGCTTGAATCTCTTGGCGTATAGCGTCTTTGAGTTGTTCGATTGTGCGGGGTGTATTTTTGTACACTTTGCCCTTCAATAGGCCCCAAAGAAAGAAGTCGGCAGGTGTTAGATCGGCTTCCCCTTGTCTCAAACTTTTTAACCAATTTCTGGATGCAACACTTCGATGGTGCAGGTCTTTCACCAAATTCCGTTCGAAATAGCATCTGGCATGCTTTAAATGAACATGTTTGCCAGTATTTTCGAACGAGAAACCCGCGCTGTTCGACTGTATACATAAGCAATAGTTTGGGGCCTCTAGCGAGAGACTCGTCCTGTACAATTTCCGCATGCTCTTCGTTTCCTTGGCTCAGTTACAACCCTCAATATCAACGGACTCGACCATACTTCACCCCAACATTTGAATGGCGAATATAGGAAATTGTTTTACGACTACCAAGTGTAGTGGTTTTATGCTTAATTTCACCACTCGCGTGGTTGCTAAGTGTCTCAGTTATCTTATACTAGATTTGGTCACATAATTATGAAATATGTTTCACTCAAGGGTTGTTGTAATGCCATTAAGTGTATTATCAAGTAGTAGAGTGGAGAAGAATATGGCAGCAGAAAGCAGCATTGTCAGCCTTTGTAGGCAACAGTGCCACTTCGATATTTTCCGTCTCCTTGAGCATAGATGTGTCTGTGCTGTAGTAACTTGTGTAGTTTCGTAGCGGGCGTATCGGGATTTCAGAGTGCCCTTAAAAAACTACAGGGCGTTTCTTGCATAGCCGCCGTCAGGACCGCGGCTGTCACAGGGTATCGCAACGGATTCATCCTTTCCATGCGATAAAGCCACCGTTACCGGCGGCGGCGGAGATAAAAAGAACACCCTGTGTAATATTTGTAGCGGAGGAACACAGTGAAGGTCTTGATATTTTTATTTCTGTAAGTTTAGCGGGTGTCATCCTGGCCTTAATAATTTTTTTTGTGAAGGGCCAAAAATTAGGATTTTCCTAATTTTCACGCGTTTATCCAGTCTCCTGGCAAAAGCACAAATTGGGAAGCCGGTACGACATTTGATTTCCCTATTCCAAAAGTTGGACGTTAATGTTGTTCGTGAATTAATGAACATCTATAAATTACCTTTCCAATATCGACAACCAGTATGGTATATCTAATGACCCTCGTCACGCAGAAAGCAATTAAAATCAAATTAAACAGCGGCACACACACACACACACACAAATTTTAAATAAAAGCTAGTACACACAGTTAAAAATACACCGAAACTTAAATCGCTGGAATAATTTAAAACCAAGCGTATGTATGTGCGAATTAACATGCAAATATATTCAAATGATCAGTCATTTCGAACTAATTTCATGGAATATGATAAATTTTCCTCTTTTTTTTTTTAACATTTTGTGTCCCTGTGACCGCAGCTCGACTTTCACGTGTTAGATAGACACATTAGTCACGTGCTCGGTTGGTATGTGATATTGTTTCTGATATCGATATACGTGCGCAGTGTCCGTCTACCCTTTTGACACATAATTACCGGCTGTCCATCATGAAGCCTCTCATATGGTTGTACGTAAATAAAGAAGCTAAATTTTGTTATTGTATAAACCCGACTGTTTCCACGAAGATGGAAACGAGAGGAAATTGAATTTCAATCACTTGTTTCCCGTTCAGAGTGAAGTAGTGGTAATATGCGGAATTTCAGTGTGTACAGGGTGATCCAAAATTCACGCAACCTAAATGTCAGTAACGATAAGTTTTTAATTTTCTCCGTTAAAGTGGTGATGCAATCAAATAATTACAATAAACTGTCACAGTGTTCACCTTATTCTTGAAGACACGCAGGGACTCTTTTCATTATACAGGGCGTTTCGTAATGTACTTCATAAAAACAAAAATTTGTTATAGGAAAACCGTAGGACACGTATTTACGTAACCTGTGCAGGTAGAAGGAACAACTCCATTTTTTTTACAGTAAGTACTTTTTCATCGTAGTCCACAGTTCTGCCGCTAGGCGATGCGAGTGTATGTAGAGAGAAAATGGCCACTCCAGGTTTGAAGTCGTTTTGTTTGTTGGAATAGCATAGGAGTTAAGTCCGTGGTTACTGTGCAACGTGCATTTCGTGCAAAGTATGCAAAGGACCATTGTCACGTGACCTCGCTGACCTAAAGGTACGGATCATTGCAGCAGTGAAGAATATCGATGCACCTATGTTGACGCGTGTGTGGCAAGAACTTGAATATCTTATCGATGTGTGCCGTGTCACCCGTGGTGCACACATCGAACATCTCTAGTTGTCAAAAAAATCTTTTTCAGTTTTCCTGTGGCTGTGAACATTGTAATCACGGAGAACATTATGAAACGCCCTGTGTGTCTGAACGTCTGTGTTGGAAATTTCATTCTGTGTTTTGGCTGTGGGATTCTCCAGTTTTTGACCCTTAATTTTTACCCTTCAACGTGCTGTACAAAAAAATTGTCTGGTTACTTCAGAATGTGTTTTTCTTTATCGAGTTCTTTCAGTTGTTGCATTGTCTGAATACGATAATGGTTTCTTCTTAACTTCGTACCGGGCCCATTATATGCTTGAATAAGACGATGCAAGCCTCCCGATTGATCTTCTTAGTTCTGATGGCCCGGACGATCTTTAGTGAGGAGCAAAAATATTAAAATTAATTTTCTCGAATGTCCTCTCACTTCCTGCCACTTAGACCCAAACCTCTTTTTCAAGGTACTTAATTAAGTCTCACATATCACGAGGCGGGACGAACTTAAGCAGAGCTACGCTGTAGGTGCGTGTCAGCGTGAACTGTTTGAATAATACGGCAGGGACTTGAAATTAATGGCTGTCCCTGGAGCAGTTTATCTTTGTTCCAAGTGTTTGATCTTCCGTGTGATTTTAAACCAAGCTTTTTAACCCAGGTCACTGATGTAATCGTGATATCACCTTTAACTTGTGCGTTGTTGTGACGTGAAACCTAAGCGCCTTACATTAGTTTCGCTTTAAAAACGATCATGTAACCCTTTGTTTCACGAAGCGACGTTTTGATCTCTGAACACCCAGCAGTTGATATAATGACTTTCAAATTGGACCAGTCAGCCTATTCCTTTAATATACACATGTCAGTTTATCTGTCCGGAAAACAGGCGAGACCCCTCGTTCCATCATGTTCCTCTGTGAACGCACCTAGTTTGATTATCGTTGCAGTATGCGGTACTTGTTTGGAGTGAGTACATCATACAAACAATATCTATCATCGACCTAGTTGACTAAGCTTATAGTTCCTGGGAGATGGGGTGGGTGAAGGCAGAATGGTTCACATGTCGAAACCCGAGGTCGCGCAACCTGATAAATACCACCCTGGTGGTTAGATGGGTAACGTACAAGTGGTGTAGAAGCATCGACATGGAGCCCTTATTGGCCACAAGCAGCATTAATTATAACGTGCTTAAATAGAGGCATGTATACATGGAGATGGATCGATTGCGCCATAGGGCAACTGAAACCTTTAAAGCCTTTACAACGAAACTAATGGATTCTCAAATGATGCTATAAACGTGTTTAATTACATATTATGTTTTCGTAAGTGAATATTTGTAGGGAGGCTTTACGATCGCACTCAGACGCACCGCACTCGGTAGGACTCTTCTGGACGAGTGATCAGCCCGACGCAGACCTCTACCTGACAACACAATAAGACATTCATGTCCCGGCGGGATTCGAACCCGCAATCCCATCAAGCGAGCGGTCGCATACCCACGACTTAGACCGCGCGGCCACCAGGATCGGCGTTGTGTTCCTTGTCATATAATATTGAGAATGATGAAATCAAGGACGGGATAGGAGGGCATAAGGCACGAATGGGGGAGAAGAGCTGCATTACAGAGTATTGCCGGGAAACCCGAAGGACGAAGGCCACTTGGTGGAATTCGGGACTCTGTAAGGAACTGTTAGTTTTTTTTAAAAAACAAAAATTAGTTTGCTCGATGGAAATGGCTGGTTGGTTGGGTGGGTGGGTGGGTGGGTGGTATCCTGTTTATAAGTATTTTCTTGTTAACCGGGTTAGTTATCGTGTGGGTGAGACTGAAAACCGTTTCACCACATATTGTTCTAAAGAACAGATTTTAATTCGTATGATATTTTGCAGTGGGTCACATTCTGTGTGTGCCCCGGAATTCCCCAGACCTTACTGTGCATACAGCATTCAGTAATATAGGCTAATGGACGAAGGCCAGTATTAAGGTCTGTGTTGCAAATAACACTTGTGTCTAATACACAGCAGCGAAACTAATACGATTTTATACAGGGTTATTCAAAATGATTGTCGGGGTACAATTGTCCAGTTGCAATTCCGCACCAAATTCGGGAAACAACCATATGACAATTCCATTCGCAGTTGGTATGCACAGTTTCAAGAGACAGGGTGCGTGCGTATCCCGGAACTGATGGTACGAATCATAACCGCCATTGAAACCATCACTGCTGACATGCTACAAACAGTTTGGAACGAACTCGATTATCGTGTTGATGTTTGTAGAATCACAAAATGTGCACATATAGAGCACCTGTAAGGTATGTAACAAAAACTTGGAGTGTTGTTCTATTAAATAAGAAAACACATATATTCCTATCTGAAGTGTATTGTGTATGACGAGTTGTTAAAACCCCGACAATAATTTGGAATAACCCTGTATTTAATGCCTTACTGCCGACTTTGTCATTCATTTTTCAAATTTCAGAACGCTGTGTTGCACAAAATGGAAATACGGAGTAAAGTAAATGTGGATTGGTAGTGATGTGGATTGCTCTTTTATTAAAGTGTTTTTCGTATAACAATAGACATTTTTGATTTCGTGGCTTCAAAAATGAATTTTTTTATTGTACCTTCGTGTCTTCACTTCTTGAACCTTCTTCAAGCGTGCAGCAATTCGAATGTACGTTGTGCTTGACATCATACGTTGTTTCTGTAAATAGGTTTAGGATTTTATCGCAAGCCGGTCCCAGTGACCGCGCGGTCGAAGGCGTAGGTCTGCGGCCGCTCGCCTGCTGAGATCGTGGGTTCGAATCCCAACGGGGGCATGGATGTCTGTCTGTTGTGAGTGTTGTGTGTTTGTCAGGTAGAGGTCTCTGCGTCGAGCTAATGACTCGTCCAGAGGATTCCTACCGACTGTGGTGCGTCGTTGTTTGTGATCTAGATACCTCGTGAATAAGGAGGCCATGGCCCACTGGGGGCTGTTGCGCAAAAAAAAATATATTATCGAAAAGTACCTGTAATCAGGTACGTCAGTGACTAGTAGAAAAGTCATGAGGCTGAAATTAAAACGACTAATTTAAATACATGGAAACGTAAACGCTGTTTTTTGAAGCTAGCCATATGTCCAGACTTGTTGCAAATTCTTTCGGTGTTCGAGTGTAGCACTTTCCCAGCTACCCGCTGTATATAGGCCTTTATACCCGCTGACAGAAATGGACCTCTTTACCGAAGTACTTAGTTTGGGAAGCCGAAAATAAGGGTCATGTTTATTCAAACACGCTATATCAGCTTGACCGCTTGTCTTAAATGAAAATCATGAATATGGAAAGATTTGATGTAGTTACCAGAATGTATGTTGTGTATTTATAGTGTTGAGCGGCATGTAAGTCTGCATAATCTTTTTGATATTGAACAGATATACGCCCTTTTACCATGAGGAGAAACGGATTTAGTGGACACCCCCCCCACCCCCCCGTTTTTTGCAAATTCTGTCTTGAACAAAGGGTATTAATAACCTCAGTGAAATAATTGAGAAATAGATTTATCTCTTTCACTTTCTATAAAAAGAATGTGGTATAACCCAAACCATGCTTCATTCCCTTTTGTAGAATGAAATATGGTTTATATGAATAATAGAAGCCGATCAGGTCGCTGTTCTTGTAAATGTGCTGTCACGTTTACAGGACGTAACCCATCCTGCTTAAAATATTGCTTTCGGCAGGGAGAAATGGGTTCAAGCAAGTTCTGAAAGTTGCGATATGAGACAAGACCCTATTTATCAACATTTAAATGGGACAATCTATTTCCTAAGTGCTCCGTTTAGTCAAATTTGGTTGAGAGGGGGATGTGTTCCTGTAGCGAAACAGAAGGCTTGTAAGATCGCCATGAGGTGTTGGTGTGCGTGCGTGTGTGTCACTCCTGATGACCGCTTTTCACGAAACTTGGTTAGGGCGTTGTGCTATTTAGGGCAACCCCACCTCTGGTTTTGGACGCCTTCACAAAATTGTGAAAATCGACTATTAGCTTCGTCATGTCTGTCCGCTTGGAACAACTCGGCTCCCATTGGACGGATTTTCAAGAAATTTGATATTTTGAGTATATTTGGAAAATATATAGAGAAAAATTTTTTTTAATTAAAATCGGGCAAGAATAACAGTTACTTTACATGAAGACCGGGGACCGCGGTAGCACAGTGGTTAAGGTTTCGCTACAAATCGGAAGGTCTCTGGTTCGATTCCAGATGGTGTCATTGGAATTTTTCATTGACATAATCCTTCCGATTGCACTAAGGCCCTGGGGTCGACCAACCTCTAACAGAAATGAGTACCAGGAGTATTTCCTGGGGGTAAAGGCGTCCGGTGCTTAAGGCTGACAACTTTACCACCATTCTGGGCCACTGCGGGGTCCCGTGGTTTATAGGTAGTACGAACGCATGTACCTTGTCTAATTACCATTATTTTAAATAGCCTGATGATGGCCCTTAGGGTCGAAACATGTCGCTCAGTTGATAGTTGCGTAATAAAAACATTGCACCATATTGTTGTGTAACGACGGTCAAATAAAGAATACTGCTACAAACACACACTCAGAATATGCCGTACTTATTGCTGTTCCACTGCAACAGTGGTTGCACGAACGCGCCTCAATATTACGTTACATTCCCTGTCTTTTTCAGTTTTTAGGCACTCGGTAATAATAATAATAATGACACAACCTTGCGATAAATATTAAGCCTAACTTGTTTACGTTCTTATTTAAGCAGCACGTCATGAAGTCACATGCAGGGAAGGTATAGTTTAATTCATTCTTAATTTCCGCAATAGATGGGGCAAGTTGTCACCTCTGCGCGCCCCCTCCCACCCATGTAGCGTGTTTTAACATTCCATTATGTCCGCTTTGTACGTCACATTCCTCTCATGACACAGGTTCGGTGTTGAATTCAGTTTAAGTTGGTCATTGTTGAAGCCCAGTCAGTGGTAGTTGCGCCTATGTTTTCTGCTATCCTCGGACGCTACCACCCAGGTCTTTTCTTCAAGACGGTGTCCAATATCGTGAAACTGACAACAGTGTTTTTTATTAGTTACCTAGATTCTTAATTCCTGTCGGGCCATATAAGGCATACGTGATGCTCTAGGCAGTGTCGTTTCAGACTTCCTCTGTCCCTGTCATCGGGTTTGTTGTGACGAGGGAGTCTCAGACCGCTGATATACGAGTACAAGTAATCGTCATGTGTGACGTGATGTAAAGAGGCCACTTGTAAGACCTAGGCTTGGGTGGAGGGATAACATTAAAACAGATCTGCAAGACGAAAGACGCGGAGGCGTGGACTGGATGGCTGTGGCTCATGATAGGGGAAGTTGGCGGGCGCTTGTGAATGCGGTATGAACCTTCGGGTTCGATGAAGCGCGGGGAATTTTTTGACTGGCTGAAGAAGTGTTAGTTGTTCAGATCTCTGCTCCAGGAAAGTTAGTAATGTAGTAAAGCAACCCAATTACAGGTCTGGAGAGGTCCTGAGGGTTCCAGGAAGTTGAGGCTCCCAGACTTCAAGACAATCGGCACATTCGGGTGGTAAGGTTGTCAGCCCTGTGCGCCGGCCGCCTTTACCCCCAGGAAATATTCCTGGTACTCTTTTCTATTATAGGCTGAGTCGACCCCAGGGCCATAGTGCGGCCGGAAGGATTATGTCAATGAAAAATTTCAATAACACCATCGGGAATCGAAACTGCGACCTTCCAGCTTGTAGCGCAGTGCCACAACCAACTGCGCCACCGCGTTAATTAGTTAGTAAGTAAGTTAGTTAGTTATACTCACTCAAGTGTATCAGTCATTACAATAATGATGTGCATTGGCTCACCAGTCGACCAGGAAGATACGGCATTTGGCAGTGTCCATTTCTGTGCTAACGTATCATCAGGCAATCTGATGAGCGATCCTTCGCTTTCTAGTCGGGCAGTCGTGTTGAACTAGTGAAATGACGTACGTCGGTTGCTAGGACCGATACACATATGTTTATTGGCGAGTTTCGACTTTTCACCACGTCGAATTTAACGAAGGGGGTTTTGGTTACTTTGCCCGGTAGCAAATTGGTAAATATGTTGACCGCCTCAAGTTTTAGTTATTACTTAAGGTATGGAGCAGCAGAAAGCAATTCATTTACCCGCTACCCTGTGGTACATAGCACTTCTTCGGAAGCTTGTAGTCACTTACCTGGTCCAGACATTACTCGCTTTTCGGGCGTCGTGGCTGTTCATTGAGATATTCAAAAGAGCCAAGTGGAGCTCTGCCACCGCCTGCTACCTACACCACTGTTGATTGATTAACTGTTTAGTCCCTTTTTCAGGGTGATTCCCACCACCGTCCCACCCCATTGCGGAACAGCCCCTATTGGGTCAGGGCTTCCTTATTATCGAGACACTACCATCGTACACAGACACACACAACTCTGTAGGACTTCTGGACGGACGGTACCTGACAACACACAACGCTCAGATGAGACAGTAATAAATGCCCTTGGAGGGACACGAACCCGCAGTCCGGCCGCCGGGATCGGCTAAGTTTGTTTGTTTTGTTTTGTTTTTCATGGCGCCACAGGGACTAGGGCCTCCTCACCTCATGAGGTTTCTAGATCACACACAACGACGCACCACAGTCGGTAGGACTCCCCGGGACGAGTGATCAGCTCGTCGCAGAGACCACCACCTGACAACACACAACACTCACAAAGACAAAACATCCATGCTCCCGGTGGGGTTCAAACCCACAATCTCAGCAGGCGAGCGGCCGCAGACCTAAGCCTTAGACCGCGCGGCCACTGGGATTGGCGATCGGCTAGGTTTACATACCGATATTTTTGTCGACGAGCCCTCGGTGCTGGATGACGTAACGTGAATTGAACAATGATGCATTGCGAAGGCACAATATGAACCCACGTAACACACAGTGGTGAGTGTTGGAGCCACTTGCTTGAAGCATGTAAAACATCTTAAATGTCGCGCAAATAGCGTATTGATGTGTCTGTTGTGCTTGACCGTGTATAATTTCGTAACGAATTGGTCCTTTTGGGGACGCTTGTTTCCTGAGCAGCGGAAGCTGAATTGTAGGTCGTTTAATGTTGACTCTAATTTTCAGCCCCAGTTAGCGTTGCGTAGCTGCATTGCGTAATTCGTCACACAAATCCTTGCGGGGGGGGGGTGGAGGCGGGTGATGGGGCGCTAAGCATTCCAGCGTTGGTTTATTTAATAGTGGGCCTGCACACCGTGTTCTATTCACTGGCGCCGTAGACTGGACTGTCGAATGGTTTGTATGTGGTGCTATACTGGGGGGGTCAAGAGGGTTGGGCCTAATTACACACACATGCTAATTTTCCCCTACCGACGCCCATCCACCGCACACCGACGAAGCAAAAAGTGTACCTGTTTACGGTTAGTCTCCACTGTCCATGTAACACGCTTTTAGGGTCAGCGCTATAGGCTGCACATATAATTACATTTACAATTAGTGCTCGTATTGGGTGTAATACTGACTCTAATGGCACTAGTAGGTAAAGTGATCCCGTTACAGGTCCGGTGTGGCCCAGAGGTTGGGTAGAGGTATAGCTCTACTCTTCCATGGCCGCGGCACTAGAAGGAGGTGAGTGGTCAGCAGCACGCCCCGGCCGCACTTTACTCCCGGGATAGACCCCGTACCCATTTTACAGGAGGCTGGGTGAGCCGCAGGGCCGGTGTGGACGGGCGGAAAATCTCGTCCCCACCGGGAATCGATCCCGGACCGTGCAGCCCCAAGTCAGTCGCTATACCGACTGAGCTACCCGGCCTACCTAGTGAGGGTGGGTAGAGGTATAGCTCTACTCTTCCATTACCACGGCACTAGAAGGGGGTGAGTGGTCAGCAGCACGCCCCGGCCGCACTTTACCCCCGGGAAAGACCC
>Ga0136643_10019641_pt1 | contig 10213 bp, 8 predicted proteins | sample TergutLab28metaG_FD_96883 | JGI IMG/M metagenome (GOLD analysis project Ga0136643, IMG submission 96883) | Labiotermes labralis P1 segment gut microbial communities from Petit-Saut dam, French Guiana - Lab288 P1 (version 3) (version 3) | ecosystem: Host-associated > Arthropoda: Insects >... | reverse complement strand
GTCCACGTCATCATTCTGTACAGGAGCTATATTCAGTGACATAATCCAGTCCACGTCATCATTCTGTACAGGAGCTATATTCAGTGACATAATCCAGTCCACGTCATCATTCTGTACAGGAGCATCCTCTCACCTACAAATATATAGCAGAAGCATGTCTTGTGGAACTCGAGAATGTTTCACCCATCGTCCCTCAAGTCCTTTTGATATAATCACCTGAACATTACGCACTGCATAACTTACAATTCTGAGTCATCTACCCATTTTCCCAATTTTAAGTCTAATTGTTAGAAGGTTGTCTTACAAGTAAGTACATAAGTCACATTACAGTATAAAGGCAATATTACGAACTTATATATATATATATATATAATTTGTAACATTTACTTATTTTAGTATAAATGTATTATGTAGTATAAACGTAGTATAAATCTGTTTTAGTTAAAGACATTTCGCAGCAATTCTCTACGTGTATTTTGTGTAGTGTCTAATACGAAAATGTTGTGAGAACTCCTCCAGAATAAGATGTTACAATATTTGAAGTAAGTGTCGGAGATACCAAAAATCACTAAGACATAAACACACAAAGACACAGTCAGGATAGTGAAAGCGCCGAAGGGCATTCACAGTACGTAGACACTTGAGTACGGAACCTGAGAGAAACGTCCGGCCAAACTAATGTGCAGTCCACCACTGCACTGAGGCTACAACAGACAGTAGGTGTACAGATGAACAGCAGTTGAATGGACGCATGGACCCATCCTCCAGCGATTAGTAAAAATTTAGAATTGAAGGTTTCCTGTTCTGAAAATGAAGGCACAGAACTACAAGCGAAGGCAGCATGTCAATAACTGTAACGTAACTATCCAACTACATAAATAAAACAAGCAAAACTGCTGCCTGTGTGTCAATATACTTCAAATATTTTAAGTGTAAAAAGTCTAAAGAAAACAGAGCGACGACAAAAGAAGACACGCTCTGCGGACATATCCCGGCTTGCTTCTTGAGGTATAAGTCACCTTAAAATGTCACACACATTCAGACGCCAGTTTTGAGTACGTATTCTACTACGAGAGTAACTACACCTATTTTCAGCAAATCAGTAGTACAGCTCACTCCGCAGATAATTCTGTGCTTCAATTACAGGATTTTGTGTGACAGTAGCAAGCCGGGTATTATGGCCTCCTCGTTCGCCGGACCTGAATTCGTACAATTCTTATCATAGAGTACGTTATAGTATCGTGTAATAAAAGTCTTGGGATTACAGTCCATGCAAGACAAATCGTTCAGAAAGTAATATTTCAAACACCAGCAACAGAATTTCGATGTGCGATGAACAACGCGCTTGTTAGATTTGTCTCACGTCTGCGAAACGAAAGAATTATTTCCAGCAGCTTTCCAAAGTGCGGTGGGTATGAACTTATTATTAACTGAAACACCTTGAAATAAAATTTTGGACCCCGACTCATGGTAAATTGGAAAGATGTCGGTGGCTGCGATGCCAGACTACCGTCACGCAACTTTGCCCGATTGTAGAGTCACGTATGGAGCCGTCTAAATAATGGTTCGTTATCTGACTCTATGATTTTTATTGAAGTGCATTGTTCCTGTGCCAGGCCATTCTATCCTGCTGTTGTGTTCATGCACGGTAATACATTTTTGCATTTCGCGATAATTGAAATATATTGTCCATGCCGCCGTGTTTTGCATGTGCCCATTAATTGTGAGATATAAATAGGCGTAACTCTGTGTGTGTGTTTGTGTGTGTTGGTGCGAGGGTATCCTACAAAATTAGTTTGAAATTATCTACGGCTATGACCAACATTATCAGGATCATTGTACAATTTCTGTTTTAGCATTCTTATTTTTTGCTTGTGTTGTGGTGGAAAGTTGGAAAATTTCAGTTTGCTCTTGGTAAGGTCACAGTTAAGTTACTCTTGTACATAAAATGATTATGAGAGTCTTCTTCTTTTAAAACAATATGCATTACTTAGGCCTATTTCATTTTCATTTTATATCTTGCTTTTATTAGTGAGGATTCCATTCTGTTAGTGAAAAAAACAAGCTTATTATTTTATAGCCAATGTCATGAAATATAATAAATTTTATGTGTGGTAGAAGTTGTTTTCCGTTTTCGTAACTGCCAAATTCAAAATTATCGTCCTTTCCATGCAATGTAAGGTCTAAGAAAATGATCGTACTATTATTTTCTTTGTCTGTGATAACAAAAAGTTTTGATTAATGGTGTCGACGCCCTTTATCATGTCCTCTACGCCTGTGAGATCTTCGTCACAGGTGATTAATATATCGTCAACAAATCCTAAGTATGCAGCATTTCCCTATTGTGGTAAATCTGGAAGATGTTATTGTACTCGAGTTATTATATATAGGTTCTAATGAGAATTCCGAAGTAGGTGATCCCAGAGGTAGACATTTTCTAGAAGTGTCGGCCCGTAAACTGGAAGGCATTTTGTTTTAATGACCGATGCATTAATAAAGTTGTAATTAGAGGGCAACTCAGTGACACTGTCTCACTGACAGGAGACGTAATGCAGAAGTGTTAAATATCGTTGCGACCAATTCATAAAATAACAAAGAATCCATTTCACTAAGAATAATTTTAATTTATATTTCCAAATCAGTTTTGATCTTCTAAGCTTTCACATTCAAAAACAAATTTCCAAAAAAGTTATACACTTTTGTTGCCTTCCCATTGATTTACGTATTATTTCCGATAATTGTGAAAAGAGTGGAAGAAGCATTGTGTAATGTCTATTCCCAATACTTTCTTTGTCTTATAAATGTATCAGTACCACTAGTTTCAGTGATACACTGCAGTTCATAAACAAAGTTTTACACTTATAACAGTTTTGACGCGTTATTTCTAAGAAGTGGGAATTATGCTCAAATTTTACCCCTTCCGTTTCATCCTTTAGAGTCTGCTGAAGAATATAGGTTACTTTATGTAAATGTGACATAACATTTTCAACAAAAAGAAATGTCGTAAGTTGCTCACATTTGTAATTTCAATAAAATCCTTCAATTCTGCAGCAAAATGAAAATATATTCACGATATATGAAAAGAGGGTGGAAGGTTTTACGAGGTACTTTACATTCTGGAGGGCATTAACCTCTGAGTATAGTGCTGCAAAGAGCAGTGTTGAATGTAATATTTTACACAGCTCCATAGAGTCGAATGAATTATCCTGTAGATTAATAGTTTTCAAACCATATTCCGCGGAACAGTAAAGAGGTTCTTCCAAGTTTATGTTCAGTGATACGTCCAAAATATATTCCTCAATTCAGTCATTCATTATTCTTAATTTAACAGTTCTTGAAATATTGGTGCTTGCTGCACATTTGGGATATAATGTTATAATGTTATAATGTTTCTTCTTGGCGCACCACAATTAAAACAGAGTGCTAAAATGTTATAATAATATTATTGTTATTTTAAAATAAATCCATTTGTTGTATAAAATATAAAAATTTGCAAACCAGAGAGACGAGGAAATTTTCATATAAATGCCAGTTGAAGAATCTCGAGTGAAGGCAGTAATTTCCAAATTTTATAAAATGTCGCCCCTTCAGTTTATCAAAACTAATTGAACTTATTCTACCCTCTCAGCTTTATGGGTGCGCATGTGTATAAGGGCATACTTACGAGTCTTTCATTAAAAATTTCAATTAACTTATTTAATTTTGTACACGTGTGGTACCTTCTGTTAAAATTGGACACCGGCTGAGAGCCACTACTTAAGTACAATTAACCTTTTACGGACGAAACTTAATCTGGTTTATTTAAAGACACAGGTCCTACCGTGCAGTAAACACTCCATTTCGGTTATAAAAATCAATCATTTGATGGGGTATAGTGTAAAAATCACTGTTCTGAGATGCATATAGAACACAGAAATGCACTCTTCCTGCAGAACGAGGAACTGCTGAATGTTAATCCTAATGGTTCTCGCAGTAAACGTTAAGCTTTAGGAAGTTAAGGTACCAAGATCAAACCTGAAACCGGAAATTGAAACTTTAAAGAGAGTTACTTACGGCATTTCTTATGCGAATATACCCATTAACGAATGAATTTTAACGTATTCTACGCTATAGGCAGGTTTTCTGTTAAAAAGCACCAAGTTATTTCGAAATGCAGACCCTGGCTTCTCTCGGCTGTATCTTCGTGTACATTCTAGACGATTTGTGCACCACAGTCCAGTACTATCAATTCTTCACACTCTTAAACAAGATGCCATAATGGATTTTTTTCGTAGCATCATCGAGGCATGGGGCCAGCTCAGGTTGCGGATGTAGAAGGCGGTCTCCATTTATTTAGGGTAGCTGCAGAGATACTGAAGAAACAGAAGTGAAGGGGCGAAAAAAAGGGTGACTCTTCAAGTTATGAATTTCGGAGAGGGTCTGCAAGTTCCTCAGAATAAGAATTAAGTATATTATTAAATTTTACCCATGGACTCGAACTTCGACAAATTGCATGGAACGGTCTGAAAAGCGGATTCGTGCGTATCTGCTAACATTCGGTCCAGTATTTCCCTCCGGTCTATAGTCTAAAATCATAAAGACTAAGAAAATTGAAACTGTAATTTTGTCTCCTTTTTTTTATTTTTATTTATTATTATTATTTTTTTTCTGATGTGAACCTTGAATTCTAAAACGCAAAGCAGAGGACAAGCCGAGGTTTTGGGATGTAGTCTGTAGCGGAATATAATTTGGCCCTGGAAGGAGATAGTAAAAGATATCAGAGTGATCAAATAATGAAAATGAAATGTGTAGAGAATGGAACAGGTATGAGGATAACAGAAACGTGCACAGGGTTCTTGGTGAAGGAGCCTGGCGGAGAGAAGCCGCTTGGAGAAACTATATGTAGATGGGAGGATAATATTAAAGTGTAACTTAAAGTAATAGTATTTGATGGCGTGGACTGTGTTCATCTGAGCTCAGACACAGGTGGTGGGCTCTTTACGACATGGTAGTAAACGTTCGTATTGCATAAAACAACGGAATTTTTTTGTCTGACTAACAAAATAATAGCTTCTCAAGCAGCACTGCGCTGTATGCAGTAAGTAAAGTTATAAGCCATATAAAAATCTCAGACCCCTGTTTACATGTTCGTTTCGGAAAATCTTTTGTGAGACAAACGTAGTTCCCAAGTTCGCAAAGACTTTCTCTTCCATTCAGAGAATACGAAAGTCCATTACCTTGTCACAAAGAGCCTCCATGGCAAGCGAAATTTCTGTTTGTCAAGTTTTACATTTCGTTTTGTGCCAGAAGCAGGCTGATACTAAATATCGGCTGTAAGCCGAGTTCAGACAATTGCTGTGTAATAAATTCTGCCCTAAATGGAATGCTAATGTCACAGCTCTCTTGAGTTTCAAGCTTGAATTATCTGCTCTGTATTTTGTGGGGTTATTTTTCATGTTTTACGAGATGTAACGATTTTTGCCAACACAATCCGGCTAGGCTACAACCTGTCTCCAAAACTACGAGTGTATCCAACTGTACGAGTGTACACATGCGAATGGCAGGAAATAAATATTCTCGGTGTTCAGGTTTAGTGGCCAGCCCAGTGAATCAAGAGGATGAAATTACGACGAAATAGAAAAGTGGCTGGAAGGAATAACAGATGGCACATTTTTCTTTCCATCACTGTCACTTATCTCTTTGTTATCGTCAAGTGCCTAGCAACAAAATTACTTTGTGCTTATGTGTAGGTACACAGAAGATAATACAGAATATCTGTCCTCTTTATCTGCTCTATTTCAACGTACATGGTATTTGGATATATGTACTTACTCCATAAGGCCGTTGACACCCCATTACACAGATTTATGAACCATTCTTTATACCGGTATTAGTAAACCGAATGTTGCCTTATTTCGTCTTTTCCATGTTCTGCCTTTAACTCTTGTTGAAGAAGTCGGTTAGGATAGCTGATTCTTGTTCTGTAATTTTTATAATCAACTCCATTCGTGATTGAGAAATACGTAATAATTTGACAGTAAGAAAACAGTCGGTATTCCCACTCTGAAGAAGACCCTTTTTGGTGAAGTCCAAAATCCGTCCGAGATGGGAGCTGAAACGTGTCAAAATTCGAATCTGTTAACGTAATGGAGAACGTGTTTAGAAGCAACTCTCTTGTGTTTTGCGGAGTAAAGAGCTTATGGCTTTTTTTAATTTGTTAAAAATTTACGTTGTTTTGATCGTTTGTGTGATGCAAGCAGGCGTAGCCCTTCTATAAATAAAGCCACGCCTCAAAGTACACTACAATTGATAATAAAGTACACTGCAGTCTGTGCAGAGCGATAAAAATTGCCAACTTTTCAGTTTCACGTCAAAAACTGTGTAACTGACAAGGCATAAGTACATAAAGCTGTAATTTAGAAAGTCTGCTATAGAAATGGAAAGGGGAGAATCGGAGTCTGATAAGGTAATTAAAGAAGAATGTGCACAATGGCCGATTCCGGTCTTAGGCGTAGATGTACGGGCGCTATTCTGTTGAGAATGTGGGTTCGAATCCTTCCGGGGATATGAATGATTGTTGTTTTGTGTGTGCTATGTGTTGCCAGGTAGAGATCTCTCCGACGAGCTGATAACTCGTCTAGAGGAGTCTTACGTAATGTGTTGCGTGGCTGTGTGTGATCTAGAAACCTCAAGAAAGGGGAGGCCATGGCCCGCGTTGGGTTGCAGCGCCACAGGAAAAAAGTGTGTGCGTGTTTGTGTTTGTGTGTGTGCGAGCGTGCTATGAGGAACATGCGAGCAGTAAGGGAAGTAATTTTAAGAACAAAGACTTTTTATCAAATTTTTCTCCGATACGTGAATCAGATATTTTAGTCGCCCATTTCCGCAAGCAGCTGTTGACTGGATAGAATTTGTACAGGTACTGCAGTAGGGCAATTAAAGGAGGTGTAGTCAACAATATGTAACAGGTTATCACGTGAAGCTCAAAACAATGCGGCACTTCAAGCGCCGTAATGAATATTTGTACGTATTTTTTAACGAAATCAGAAGAGATTTCTAATTTATTTTTGACTGAAAATTTGTTGTAGTTTGCGAAATCGTTATGTTTCCATTAAAGGGACCTAAGTTTTATCATGAAAGTGTACCGGTGTTTTCTTCTAACTTTTCTTTGGATAAGGAAGTGGAATCATTTCTGAGATATTACTACACTAAGTGAGAGAATTATAAGACATTTATCCAACACTTCAAGCGGCTTTGTTTAAAGTAGCTGAATTTTTAACAATGATTTGTTACCAATACGAAGTCTTGAAAGGTAGGGTATAAAAAACTGAGTTGGCATTTCTCCGGTAGAAGAATAAGAACATAATAAGTGGTTTGGCCTGTATCGAAGAATGAATGTGTGTTGTAGCGATATCAAAACACAAAACGTAATAAGGAATCTGTCAGAAAGGATTTGCTTTGGGGTTTACCTTGATATGAAGCATGCAAAAACGAGTGTAGTAAAGGAATGTAAAGGAAGAGGGAAAAGAATGAGGAAAAATGTAAGGCATGATGGAGCACTGGGATTTGGAAAATGAGACATAGTAGAAGTTGAAAGAGTTACGTGCTTCTGTTTCAAGAGTAGTAAGACGCCTTGTTGAACTGTTATGAAAGAAGAAACTGACAGTTGAAACTACTGTCTAACAGTCGTGTGCTACTTACTGTGGAACTGGTGTATGAGATCATAATGAGCTTTTACTAAAAGTGTAGTGTGATATATACTTAGAGGATATAAATGGAAATGACTGTATAGAAGATTATAATTCAAGGAGCAGATAATTAGTTTTTCGGGAAGTGTCAGTGTAAAATTAATGTTACAGCGTCAAATCAAGGAGAATGAGATGGACGGAGCATGTAACATATACGGAGGAGAGGTGCATAGGGATATAGTGGGGAAAATTGAGGAAAAGAGACCTCTTGGAAGACTCAGGCGTAGGTGAGAACATAATGTGAAGATGGATCTTTAAGAAGTGGATTGAATTGTGCTGGCTCAGAACAGGGACAGGTGGAGGGCTATTGTGAATGCGGTAATGAACATTCAGGTTCCATAAAATACGGGGAAATCCTTGACTAATTGAAAACCTTTCAGCTTTTCGAGAACGACTCTGCTACATGGAGTTAGTTAGTTATTCACTGAGTCAGCCAGTCAACCAGTCAGTCAGCCTGCCAGTTAGCCAGTCAGCCAGTCAATGTTACAACGCACTGCGGCCTGTTTAAATGAACCAAGTTAAGCACACGTTACAAAATGACGTCACGTGACCTAATTTAGAACGTTATTAAATTCACATACATGCAACGTTTATTACATAACAGCAGTCAACAAATAAATCAGCGATAGTAGGGTCCATCTTTACTGACATATCAGGTGCAGTTATCATCATCAGCTCGCAGAAGAACAAACGTGGAGAACAAAGCCGGTGTCACAAGCTGGAGTTGCTGCGGCTCTGCGGATTTCTTTTATCCCCAACTGTTGCCGTTTGTGTACTCAGTTAATGCATGACACTATTGATCGAACGCTCACAAGCAAAATACGGGCGTCTGGTTTGTCAAATGTTGGCAGAACTTGTTGACCTCAGGATATTACACGTTGACTGCTCTCGTTTTGCAGCGTATCAAACAAGAATTGCAGTATTCTTTTCGAAAACTCTTGGCTTCGCAGTTTCTCAAATATCTTTCAATAGGACTTATTTTCTGCACGTAACAACACAAAGCATGCAAACGGAAGACGTGGTGGACTAGTTTAAGGACCTGCCCTAGAATTTACCGTCGCCAAGCATGAAGTTTTTCGCTCTTCTCCATCTATTGCCGAGTTTGTGAATGAGTGGAGCCCTACGCCCGCCTTGTCATACGCCTTCATTACTAGAGTAGAGACACCATTACGTTTTATCCAGCATTTGCATGGAGTAACTAAAGGAAATGTCAATAAATCTCAGTCAAAGTAGCTGTCGAACCGAGATTTGAACTCGAAATTAGGTATGAGGCAGGCATTCTACATTCTACATGCACCGATAATGGGCTCTGCGTTAACCCTTTCGCTATTCCTTCAGATATTCGGTAAAACGCAATGAGTTTCGTGTCTAATAAAGCTGGTTGCATCCATCGTTCTTGGTATTTTTAGTTCTAATAATTTGGTAGCTTTGTAAAATATGTGCAATGTGAGCACTGACGTATATGTGAAGATGGTAAACGTTTATCGAAAGAGAAAATTTGATCGTTACTTGCATGCACAAGAGAACAGAGCTACTGTACTTTCACAAATAGATTCTAATACTCAAAAGCATCAGCGATTACATGTAACAGTAATTTCTCCGTGTGATCCGCATGGCGGTGTGTCACTATCGGCGTTGATCTCAAGGTACAGGTCTCTACATGACATGTGCTGTCCGTATCTCACTATGAAATTGACGTTGCTGTAGCAACCTGCAGATGAATCATTGCTTATGGAAAACGGTGATAATGGGAACACATTTCCACTATCAGACGGGCGTGTAACCTCACAGTACCTGTGCATCAACCAAAAATACTTTCCTATAATAAAGGGAATGAACGTTGCTTGTCACTTCTTTATTGATCACTTATGAAGTCAGAAAGAAAGACTATTAAAGGAAAGAATAAAGTAGAAAGCAAAGGTAGGAAGTAGAACGAACGACAGAAATGTAGGCCTCTCAGATGTACAAAAAGAAATATGGGCAGTTGGAAAGAAGAGATAAAGAAAAAGCAATCAAGGTAGGGATGGAAAGAATGGAGAGCAAAGCACGGCAAAGCAGAGGCTAGTGAGAGTCGTGGCAGTAAATGCCCACGTATTCTTAACCTCGACACTAGCTTTGCACTCTACACTATTGTTCTTCGGTGAGTACAAAGTTTAATTGGTCCAAGACTCGCTCTGGGTGTAGGATAGAAAGAAAAGTTTGAATTCCTTGCGCAAAATTTTGTTTTGAAAGCGCTTGAAACTGAAAGGAACAAAATGCAGCTATTAAGAGTCACATTTCAGTCTAATTCAGTACGAAATTTGAGGGTTGTTTGACCGCGCATCTTCATCATGAAATAAAGTGAAATGCCAACTTGATGCAACAAGGTGATTTTATTGATGTATTCTTAGCTCGACATGTTTCGGGTACATACGCCCATCATCAGGAGCATTAGATGTTGAGTTGCAGCATATGGTTTTCTGCACCGAGTTTTTGGATGGGTGGTGGTG
>Ga0136643_10019640_pt1 | contig 10214 bp, 10 predicted proteins | sample TergutLab28metaG_FD_96883 | JGI IMG/M metagenome (GOLD analysis project Ga0136643, IMG submission 96883) | Labiotermes labralis P1 segment gut microbial communities from Petit-Saut dam, French Guiana - Lab288 P1 (version 3) (version 3) | ecosystem: Host-associated > Arthropoda: Insects >... | reverse complement strand
ATTTAACCAAACGATCTACAATGTAGCGGTTGTCACCAGCGGCAACGCGCCGGACGTGGAGGCCCCGGATGATGGTATTGTGATTGAAGATGGCAGGGCATCCCCTTGGGCCACTAAAACCCCTGACAGGTCAACCGCCCAGGTTGGGGATCGGGTGACATACAGCATCCTTGTCGGAAACGGGTATCAGGCAACGGTGCCGTGGCGGGATGTGGTCTTGACGGATGTGCTTGACCCTCGCCTAATCTTTGAGCATGGGAGCGTCCACATAAACAGGCAATCCGCGACCCACTCCTACCAAGACGGCGTAATTACCGTACCCATTGGAGACTTGGCCCCCGGTGAGCAAGTCTTGGTTGAGTTTCGAGCCAGGATTGCGGATGGCACATTTGGGGAAACCATCTACAATGTGGCAGTGCTTGACGGAAGCAATGGCGGCCCTGTAGAGGCCCCGGATGATGGCATTGTGATTGCGGACGGTGAAGCGTTTGGGGAAATCAGCAAAACCGCTGATAGGACTACCGCCAGTGTCGGTGATCGTGTGGTGTACACCATCACCGTTACAAACAACCGTCACGCAACGGTTCCATGGCGTGACGTGGTTTTGACAGATGAAATTGACCCCCACCTGACCTTTGAACACGGGAGCGTACAAGTCAATGGCCGCTCCGCCGCCTTTGGCTATTCCAACCGGGTACTAACGGTAGACCTGGGTGATATTCCCCCCGGTGCCAGCCGCATTGTGACCTTCTCCGCTGTAGTCAACTCCACGGCCTACAGCCAAACGATCCGCAACGTAGCAATTGCAGACGGCAACAACAGCGGCCCGGTGGAAGCCCCGGCAGAGGATATTCAGGTAGCCCCCGGCGTAGCCTGGGGTCAAGTGAGCAAACTGGCAGATAGGACAACCGCCAGTGTGGGCGACACCATCACCTACACGGTCACGGCAAGCAATATAGCCACAGCAACATACCCGTGGCGAAATGTGGTCGTAACGGATGTAATCCCGGAATACCTAGAGTTTGTGGAGGGTTCTGTAAGCGTCAACGGCTCTACCGCCAACGCAAACAGCCACTTTAACGCCAGCACCCGCACATTGACCGTCCGCCTGGGTGACATTGCGCCGGGAGAAACGGCGGCAGTGGCTTTCCGAGTACGGGTACTCGCCGGGGCGCAGGGTATGTTTATTCTGAACACTGCCTATGTGTCCAGTGACGGCAGGGACACCCTCCCCGCCCCGGATCGCGGCGTGGAAATCGAGGCGGGAAGCCCCGCGCCCTCTGCGCGGAAAAGCGCCAATGTTTCCACCGTCCAGGTGGGCGAACGTGTGACCTACACCATCACGCTATCCAATGGCATCACGGCAACGGCCCCCTGGCGAAATGTCGTAGTCAATGACGTAATCCCAGCAGGGTTCAGCTTTGTACATGGCTCTGTCATGGTAGACGGCATATCCCACCCCCACGGCGTAGCGGGACAGGTTGTGACCGTCCGAGTTGGGGATATTGTCCCCGGACAGACTGTGACTATCACCTTCCATGTGACGGCCCTGGCTTCCGGCATGAGCCAGACGTGGTACAACGTAGCCAGCATTACCAGCGACAACGACTCCCAGCGGCAGGTCACGGATGGCGGCGTGACGATTCCTGATGAAGAATTTGGTGAGGGCGGCAACGGTGAGGATGGCGAGAACGCCCTCACGGTGAGGGCCACCAAAAGTGCGGGGGTTCCCTCTGCCCGTCCTGGGGACACTGTGACCTACACCATCACGGCACACAATCCGTCCGGCAATACCTGGTACAATGTGACGATGACAGACTTGCTGGACACCGGGGCGGTGACGTTCATTGCTGGATCGGTGCAGATCAACGGCATCCCCGCCAACGCAGGGCAACACAGCTACCATAACCGCCTTTTGACTGTCCGGCTGGGTAACATTGTGCCGGGGCAGACTGTGGTTGTGGAATTTCGCGTAGTCATCAAGCCCGATGCCCACGACACGACAATCCACAACATTGTAACGCTTGTCGGCTCGTCCGTCCGTGACGGCGCGTTAGATACGATGGTGAGGGCCAACGCGCAAGTCCCAATCCCAAGAGAACCAAATCCGCCAGTTTCCGGGATTCATATGCAGTTATTTAGAGGCTACCCGGACGGCACTTGGAGACCAGAGCGCAATATGACCCGCGCCGAGGCCGCCATCATGTTCCACCGGGTTCTGGTACGTCCCGCCCCAGGTGGGGCTTCTCTCCCGCCAGATGTTTCAGGGACTCATTTTGCCGCAGATGGTATTAGATACTTCTTAACTGCGGGAGCCGTGAGCTTAGACGGGAGCGGTAATTTTAACCCGGATGATCCCATTACCATGCGGGACTTTAACAGGCTTGCGCGGGAGGTCATGGGCAGAGCCTTACTCCCGGATACGGACGATACCCTCTCCCGTATCTTAGCGGCGGCAGTGGTTGCCGAAGCCCAGGGCAGAAGCCAAAACCCCAACACAAACAATATGTCTTACAACACATTTACAGACGTTCCCCCTAGCCATCGGTGGTATGGATTGGTCACGGAAATGTCCACAGATCACGGATATTTCTATGATCTGCATGGCAACGAGTGGTGGGAACCGTTCTAAAGGGCATCATACATACTGTCACCACTTCGGGCCAGATTGGCCCGAAGTGGACTTGCGGGGTCTGATTGAGAAATCAGGCCCCTTTTTGCATTTTATCACATAAAAAGGAGGCTAAACCGCATGGCAAAACCTGAAAAAACCACGCCGGAGGCAGTAGAAACACCTGCACCCCCGCCGCCAGCAGAGGGAAAACCTGTTCCCGGTGACAATATCCCGCCAATCGATGTCATCCCAGGCATCCCCAAGAAGCCGGAGGCAGAAGCGGCTGAACAGACCGGGCAGGAGCAAAAACCACTAGGAGACAAGGCCCCGGAGAAAAAGGATGGCCCGCCGAAAGTGCCCCCAAAGGATAAGGCCGATAAGCCAGGAAAGGGAGCTGCACCCCGAAATCCATCGGCGCAGAAGAAAAGCAAATCCAAGCCCCCGAAGGAAAAGAAGCCAAAACCCCAAAAACCCGCCAAAGAGAAAGCGGAGCCGCCCCAGCCAGAACCTCCGGCCCCGCCGCCAGAGCCGAGGTCGGCCCCAGGTTCCGACGAGGAACAAAAAATCGTATACCTCAACCATGACGAGGTACACCCCTTCAAAGGGCATCCGTTCCAAGTCAAAGACGATGCGGAAATGCGGGCTTTGGTATCAAGTGTTGCGGAAAAAGGCGTAGAGCAAGCTGGTACTGTGCGACCTCGTGAGGGCGGCGGGTATGAACTGGTGGTAGGCCACCGCCGCCAAAGAGCAAGCGAATTGGCAGGATATACGAATATGCCCTATGTCATACGCGACCTCACGGATGACGAAGCGATCAGGTTAATGGTAGAAACCAATACCACCTATCGCGGCGAACTGTTACCCAGCGAGCGGGCCAAAGCCCTGGATATGCAGTTGGAGGCTATCAAGCGACAGGGTGCGCGTGACGGCGGGGACGAAAAGGGCCAACGCTCTAACCAGATTGTGGCCGAGCGTAACAATATGTCGGTCAAGAATGTACAGCGGTACATCTCTCTCAACAAACTTGTCCCCGATCTAATGAAAATGGCAGACGAGAAAAAGATAGGGTTTACCGTTGCCGTGGAATTGGCCGCGATCCGGCCCAAACATCAGCGGTATATCGCCGTTGCCATTGAGGCCCAGCAATCGTCCCCGGCATATCAACAGGCCAAACGCATGAAAGAGCTTGACCAGAAAAACATCTTACAGCCGGATATGATAGACGGCATTATGACGGAAGGAAAAAAGGAGGTAGACCAAGTGATTATATCCAGTCAGGAACTTGCTCAATTTTTCGGCCCGGACAAAACACCCCGGGAGATGAAAGACAAGATATTAAAACTGCTTGAAGAGGATAAGGCAAAAAACCCGCCCGAACTCGGCAAATCGGGACAGAACCAGGACGAACAAGAAAAATAACGATTTTCAGGACTTCGGGCCAGATTGGCCCGAAGTTATTTATTTCTCATAATAAGGAGTTGAAGCCAGATGGGAAAGCAGAAGCGCGGAGGCGGTAAACACATACATAATCGCTTTAAGCATTGGAGCGTAGAGGACTGCGATTGCAAGCACTGTGTCAATTACGCCGGAAAAGGCAAGCCCTGCCCGCTTGATACTTGCTGTATCGCAGATATACGCCAGGAGGCCATCAGGCGCGAAAGAGCACAAGCCAAATAGAGCCTTTCTCCCTTGGTTCTGAGAGAGTATATATTCCCCGTTGCCGCGATATTTCCAGCACAGGCGGGGAAATCCGTCAAGGGCGCAACGCGCCGCCGTAGGCGGTTTACCCTTTACGGATTTTTCTGTCTGTGCTTCTCTGCGGCGGGTGACGGGGGTATATATTCTTCAGAGCCGCTCCCGCCCTGGACAGGGCGGGCGGGGGGTGGGTTGATCCCTTAGCCCTTGTCTGGCTCGTCTGGTACATACTCTGCAATATCAGACAGGGCGCAATCCAGAATCCTACAGAGCATATTCAGTGTATGTGTTGATACCGGCATATTCTTTTTGAGCCGTTGCACAGTGCTACTGCTGATTTCACATTTGACGCGCAGTGTGTATGTTGTAAAATTTTTCTCTTCCATTGTGCGCCATAAGGGTGTGTATGCGATCATTTGAAAATCCTCCATTCGGCAGACTTGCATAGCTTTAGTATGGCCGCTATAATGGACATACGCCATGTCCGATAAAGGGACATAATGAATGGAGGAAACAGCGATGCAAGAGAAAGCAATCTGCGTAATCGGGTACGGAAAAGTCCCCGGCGACAAGCTGGACGATGTTCGCCGGGAGTTGAGGCGGGAGGTACAAGCGGCACTGGATGATGGCTATAGGACATTTCTAGCGGAGTTTAAGGGCGTGGGTCTCCTTTTTCTCCAATGCGTGAACGAACAGCGGGAACAGTATACGGATATTTTTATGGAGGTGGCATTTGATCCAAGACGGAGTGAGCCGCCTATCTGTGAGGAACAGGAGCTACTTTCTACCTGTAACGGCATATGGCCCCTGCCCGAAGGTTCCCAAGAGGACTACCCTCTAGCCGTTACCCGTTATCTAGGGGGGAGATCCGACCGGGTTATTGTGGTACATGGAGAAGAGCTTGACGATGATACCGCTTACGCGATGGGTTACGTCCAGGTGATGGGGCCGGAGTTGAGAATCGTACAGGCTTAATATCTAAAGAACAATAAAATACTAGAAAAAGCGCGTGTTGGCTGATTTGAAAATCACCACCACGCGCTTTTTCATTTGGGAGGAATTTGAGATGAAGCGACCACTGGCATACATCACCGCCGCATGGAGCGGCAACGAAAAAAAGGACAGGCTCAAAGCGGCGCGGTACTGTAGAGCTGTCTATGAGGCGGGGTTCTCCCCAGTCTGTCCCATGCTGTATCTGCCCCTTTTCCTCAATGGCGAGACCCCAACGGAGCATGAGGACGGGGTATCTATGGGGCGTGACCTTCTGCGCCGCGCCCGTGTCCTTGTCGTCTGCGGCGACTACGTTGACGAGCCCGTAAAAAGCGACATCGCCCTGGCGGAGCGGTTGAGTATCACCGCCACAACCTTAGAGGGGATTTTGACGATCCGGGAGCATGGGCGGAGGGATGGCCTGTGATTCAGGCGTTTGTAACGAATCTAGGCAAATACGTTGAGAGCAAATTGCGCGGGGAGTGGTTGACGCTCCCCACGACAACGGAAGATGTGCAAGCCTTGCTCTCGCGTATAGGTGTGGATGGGGTTATCTACGAAGAAATCTTCATCACGAGTTGCGAATCAGACATTGACGGGCTTTTTAGGTACTTTGATGAATACGAGAGCCTGGACGAACTAAACTATCTAGCCGTCTTGCTTGGCGAAATGCCTCAACATGACCTAGAGAAATTTAAGGCCGCTGTAGCGAATGGAGCAAAAGCAGGTAGCGTTAAGGATTTAATTAACCTAACTCAAACCCTCAACTGGTATGTGTATTTTTATGGTGTACATGATACAGAAGAATTGGGGCGTTACTTGGCAGAAGAACGGGGCATGGAGATTCCGGCCAACATAGAGCCTTACTTTGATTACGAGGCATACGGGCGAGACGAAGAAATCAACTACGGTGGAACATTCGCAAGCACAGGGTTTATCGCCCGTGTTCCGGGCAGTGCGCCGGAACAGTACAGGGACAGGGGCGATCTCCCCGATGAACACAAGGTTCTTGCCTATCCAGAGCCAGAAAAATCCATCCAGAAAACGATTGCGGTCTACAACCAAATGATTAGTACGACCCCCGCAACTACCGCCCCTGGGCGATCCCAGCCCACCCAGGAGGACAGATAAGCCCACTTCGGGCCAGACTGGCCCGAAGTCCACGAAGGGAGGAAAAATCTAAAATGAGCAATAAATATTACGAAATTGACGAGACGGCGGCCCGGAGGGCCAAAGAGGCGAACAGTTTTCGTGATTACAAGCCTGGGAGCGCAACTGCGGGATACCGGGCGGCAGTAGATAGAGCCGTCCAAATAGCAGAACGGCAAAAAGCCCGTGTTGACCCTATACATCATGAGCGGATTGACAAGCTCCTGGACACCTACGCCCGGAAGTTGGCAGCAAACATGAACAAAAGCAATGAGATTGATGCCCGCGTCCCCTCTGTTATGATTGCGGGGCCTGCAAAATTTCCAACGCAGAAGAAAGAAAAGCAAAACGCGGCCCGTGACCGCAACATGGAGGAATGGCAACACATCCAGGGCTTGCTAGATAAAATCCAAAGCACCGGGCGGGGCGGGATCAGCGCGGACGATCCGGCGGCGGTGGACAAACTGCGTGAGAAATTGGAGGGCTTGGAGGCAGATCAAAAACATATGAAGTCTGCCAACGCGCACTGGCGAAAGCATAAAACCATGAAAGACTATCCGGGCCTCTCCAATGCAGACGCGGCGGCGATTGATCTGAAAATGCAAACCGCCTATTCCTGGGTACAGAGAAATGGCCCCTATGAGGCTTGGAAGCTACAAAACAACAACGCCAACATGAGGCGTATCCGTGATCGGATTACAGAGCTAGAGAGGCAAGCGGAAAAGCCGCCCGCCGGCTGGGCCTTTGAGGGCGGCGAAGTGGTTATGAATACAGAAGAAAACCGCCTACAAGTCCTCTTTGACGAAAAGCCGGATGATGCCATGCGGCAAGAACTGAAAAGCCGGGGGTTCCGTTGGGCACCAAGTCAAGGCGCGTGGCAACGGCAGTTGACGGATAACGCGCTCTATGCGGCGAAGCAGATTCAGGCGATTCAGCCATCAGAACCCGCGCCGGAAAAGTCCATAAAAGGAGCGATTGCGGCCTACAATCAGCAGATTGCGGAGAAGCCCCCGACTCCCCCAGGGCGATCCCAGCCTACCCATGAGGACAGATAAGCTCACTTCGGGCCAGATTGGCCCGAAGTCCGAGGAAGGAGGATGTGATAGTAAAAGTTGAAAAGGCAATTTTACGCATTAGACACGCCCATGAAATAGCCCAGCAGATGGGAAACGGCCTTGTATTGGCCTACTCCGGCGGTAAAGACAGCGATCTATTGCTCGACTTGGCTCTCAAAAGTGGGGTGCCGCTCGTTGTCCAGCATAACCACACAACGGTTGACGCGCCGGAGACGGTTTACTACATACGCGAAGTGTTCTCTCGCCTAGAAAAACAAGGTATTCCTACAAAAATCAACTGGCCCCCGGAGATTGAGACCGCAGACGGCAAGCGCACCCGCGCTACGATGTGGAACCTGATCCCGAAAAAGCAGATGCCCCCTACAAGGTTAGTCCGCTACTGCTGTGAATATTTCAAACACAGACAATTTGATGGACAGCACATCATAACAGGGATTCGCTGGTCGGAGAGCGTCAGGCGCAAGAGAACGCGGGGCTTACATGAGAAATTAGGAGCGCGTCCAAAAGACAGGATCATCTACTTTGACGAAAACGACGCGGCGCATAAATTGGTGGATATTTGCCAGAGCCGCGCACAGATCGCCACCAATCCAATCATTGACTTCACAGACGCGGATGTGTGGTGCTACATCAAGGCCCAGGGGCTACAGGTAAATCCGCTGTATGCTTTGGGCTACAAGCGGGTTGGCTGTGTCGGTTGCCCAATGGCTGGTAGTAGGGGGATGAATTTTGAATTTCAGATGTACCCCAAATATGAGCAGGCGTACATCCGGGCATTTGACAAAATGCTAGAATCCCGCCGTAGCAAAGGAAAAGCGACCTCTACTCTCTGGAAAGATGGAAGAGATGTGATGGACTGGTGGGCGGGAAGAGTGCCGTCCAGTGCTAAGAATTAGAAGGGAGGCAGAGCATACACATGGCAAGGACTATGACCCCATCACTCACGGACAACGAGCAAGTCAAAGAACTTCTTGCTATTTTACAAAAACATAATGCACCACAAAAAAGGGCGCTTAACAGCGTTTTGACCCAGGTAAAAAACATGGAGCAGCAGTATGAAAAGATGACGGTAGAACTCACCGCCCTGCGGGGGGAGCTGGCCCAGGCGATGGCGCGAAAGCATCCGGCAAGGCAATTCATGCAAGATGCCGTCATTTTCGCACAAAGCCGACTTTTAACGCTCCGAGACAATCTCGCACACTTGAAACAGGCCATCATCGGAGGTTGCAAACGCGCTGTGTCCGCATTTCAGGAGCAGGGCATCTCCGCGCTGGATCATGCCGCTAGGTTCTTTCGTGTGAAGCCTGTCCTTGAATCCATGCGGGACAGCTTAGCGAAAGACATCCAACAGGACAACAGGATGATCGCAAAGATTGAGGCCATCAGCACGGAGTACCACCAGGCCGGGCGGCACTTGGGCAATATCGGTAGGGCCATCATCGGGAAAGAACCCATCACCGAGGCGAAGCCGATGGGCAAGATCGCGGCGGCGTTCCTTGCCCCCCTCCGTGCGGATCGCGCTTGCTGTCGTGCTATGAAAAAGCACGTAGAATCCGCGATCAGCGGCATTGCCCGATTGGAGGAACGGGCGGAACGCAAGCCATCTATCAAAAAAACGATGGAGACATATAACAAGCAGATCACACAGGAACAAAAAGGTAGGCCGCCCCAAGAACAAGCCCGGTCTACCTCACATGAAGCGCGTTAGACAACTTCGGGCCAATCTGGCCCGAAGTGCGGAAGGGGGTATTTTTTGCAAGAGGATATAGAACGCCGCACCATTGCGATCATCGTTAAGGCCCCCAGACTGACGGCGCGTGTGCTGGCCGTAGTCTTGGGAGCCGTTGCCCATGAAATCCAGAAGGGCATAGAACAGAGCAAAACCCCGCAGGGGCGGCAATCCGTGGCAAAGCTCATGAACCACCACGGCACCAAAAACAGTATGCCGCTAGATGGCGATACCCGGCTATTTGATCGGGTAGCCAAAAAGTGCGGAGTAGATTATGCTTTCTACCCCACGGGGCCGGGGAAGCATCTACTATTTTTTAAGGCCGGGCAGGTGGATGCCATCACCGCCTGTTTTGCCGAATATACAAAGCGTGTCGCGGCACTGGAAAAGGGCCGCCCATCTATCACAAAACAGCTTGAACGGTTTGGAGAGATGGCACAATCCCGACCTCGTGAGCGCGAGCGGACAAGGGAGGCGGTGCGGGATGAACACACACGATAAAATCAGAAAGTACCTGCTTCCCAATATCCCCTACCTGTTCATCCTGTGGGCCTGTCTCAAATTGGGGACGGCCTACCGCATGGCGGAGGGGGCCAGCGTAGCAGAAAGATTGATCGGCACAGCGCAGACCATAGGCCCGGCATTTGAATCATTCGCGCCGGGGCTGAACCTCTTTGACTGGCTTGTGGGTCTGATCGGGGCCGGGGTGTTTCGCATTATCATCTATCAGCGCACAAAAAAGGCCAAAAAATTCAGGCGAGACGTAGAGTATGGTTCCGCCCGTTGGGGGACACCAAAGGATATTAAACCCTTCGTTGATCCCAAGTTTCAGAATAACGTCATACTCACAGGCACGGAATTTCTCACGATGAATACCCGCCCGAAGAACCCCGGCAATGCCCGGAACCTCAACTGCTGTATTATAGGCTCGTCAGGTTCCGGTAAGACCCGTTTCTGGCTT
>Ga0136643_10019635_pt1 | contig 10214 bp, 4 predicted proteins | sample TergutLab28metaG_FD_96883 | JGI IMG/M metagenome (GOLD analysis project Ga0136643, IMG submission 96883) | Labiotermes labralis P1 segment gut microbial communities from Petit-Saut dam, French Guiana - Lab288 P1 (version 3) (version 3) | ecosystem: Host-associated > Arthropoda: Insects >... | reverse complement strand
TAAGCTAAAAAATAAAAAGATCTATTATAGTTTAGTATTTTGGAAATTCAGGTAATGTGGGACAGGCCCCCCCCCCCCCTCCGCCCCACTTCACACATTCATGTGTATTTCGTGTTGCTGTTGCAGACTGTAGGAAATACAGGTATGAATTTAGGATGATTTCCGGTGTCATAACGTTTATGTCAATATTGGTCTAAATCGGGTCAGTGGTTGGCGGTTGCGTTTTGTGCACAGGTTTTCATTCCGTGCATAAGTTGTAAGGTCCTCGTCCTCCTCTCCTCTCCTCTCCTCTCCTCTCCTCTCCTCTCTTCTCTTCTCCTCTCCTCTCCTCTCCTCTCCCAATGATGTAGACCGATAATTTTTTAACTCGCCACTGAAGGCGAGGCTGCTATCTGTAAACCGTCTTCTGTCGGCAGCAGAAGGAAAAAAGAAAGACTTTTTCATGAAAAATGATTGTCTCTTCATCAAAATGTCAGAGCGGAAAAGAAAAGCGACAGTGGGCATACATAACATATCAGACAGCGTACCCGCAACGGAAACCTTCTTGCCCACATCAGAACGAGCACATTAAAAATCCCACTAAAGTAAATCTGCACATGCAACAATGGCAAAACCAGATGGACAGTGCTGCAAATCTAACACGCCACACACGTAGGCCTCGAATGAGGAGCTTGCGTTATAAATACCAGCTTCCTAAAACAAAATATTGGAGCTGCAAACACTTTTGACATATTGAGGAAGAATATCGCCATAAAAATGCATGTGTTAGTTGCCAGGATCGAAATAAGTTGGGCGGAATTTAGCGTAAATTACTGTTAATGTTATCTGGTTATTTAGGTGCTTAGGACCGTGGGAACTACGCGTTTATTGGCTTCTGTAACTGACGGACTGATGTAAGAATTTGTTCATACCTACGTATAAGTGTTGGCAATGGGAAAAAGAACACATAATTACGTTTAGCCATACCAGAGATACAAAATAGAATTTTTTGTCAAATTATTTGGCGTCGTGTATTCTGTTTTTCTTAATTAAGAATTGATAAACGTTCTTTATCAAGCACGAAAATTTTATTAGTCTCGTCAACACACGGTACGTTTTCCGATCTGTACCGACCATTCAAACGTATTAAATACATTATATTTAAAACTCAAATTATATATATATATAAATATATATATAATAAGTGAGATCTCACAAATAGTACAATTCGCATAAGTTATATGTAGCGCTTGAAATGTAGGCGGTCATATATTCAGGATTGTGGTTTTTATCTTGTTGTTTATGTAAACGTTGTTAAATAGTTTTTAAAACCATTATGTACCTCGCGTACGTCACTGTCAGATGTATGATGTTGGCAACCATAAGTGCTTTTAAAAAACAGTTAAGGATTTTGTTGTGCTTGCAAGAGATGTTTTGTATTAGTGTTTAAACAAGTTACATGTAACTTGTTTATTTGCCGACGACCAAATTATAATACCGACACAGAAGACAGCTTGGAGGCAGCTGCGTATAAATTAAATCAAATTATAACCGAACACATTTAACTATTTCTGTTTAGAAAACAAAACGGATGTCATTTAAAGGACGAGATCCAGTTAGAAGTACAGTTGCAATAAATATAAAAATTTCGTAACAAGTAAATTTCTTTAACTACTTAGGATAATGGGAACCGCCGTGGCACAGTGGATAAGGTGCTGTGTTACAAATCGGAAGGTCGCTGGTTCGATCTCAGCTGGTGTCATTGGAATTTTTCAGTGACATAAAATCCTTCCAGTTGCACCGGGGTCGAGTTAGCCTCTAACAGAAATGAGTATCAGAAGCATTTTCTGCGCGTAAAGACGGCCGGTGCGTAAGGCTGACAACCTTACCACCATCCAGTGCCGTTGTCACGAAATCTGGGAACCTTAACTTCCTGGAACCTTCTGGGCCACTCCAAGCCTGTAACGGGACTGCTTTACCTTACTTATGTTATTATCTTAAGAAAAAGAAATGGACATTGAGATCAGGCGTTATTAACAGTATGTTTAGACCACAGAAAACATGAAAGAAAGCAATAACAAATAACACAACACACTAGCTCTTCCAGCTTTATTGTAGGGTATTGAAAATTGGGCAGTTAAAGCAAGAGACACAAGAAGAATAACAGCAGCAGAGCTGAAATATATGAGAACAACAATAGGATGCACTTGGACAAGTAGTGAAACAAATATAGCGATCGCAAAGGAATTAAAAGTAACCCCAATTTTGGATGAGAAAGGGGATTACGGAAGAAACATGTAAACAGAATGCCTCGTAACAGATTATGGTGGATAATGTGTCTTGAGTAAACCAACGCAGGCAGGCAAAGGTAAGGGTCACCCCATGACATGCCAATGCTGGCACGGAGGGGAGGCAGCGGTATTACTCGAACCCATTCGCAACCTCCGCGATGGAAAGAGGTGGGTAGTTAACACCACGCCCCAGCAGCTTCACTCCCATGAAAGACCCGGTACCAATTATGCTGGAGGCTGGGGGTAGGGGACCTCGAGGGCCGTCTGGACGGGCACGGAAAATCTCGCCCTCACCGGGATTCTATATCCGGACCGTCCAGCCCGTAGCGAGTCGCTGTACTGAATACGCAATCTCTGAATGTAAGTGAAATTCAGAATTTTCAATTTATGACGCTGTGAGCATGCCTGTAAGGGTGTGACTGTCTCTGTCTCTTCCTTTGAGTCCAACACAAGACATTCTTTCCTCGTGGTGGACTGGCGTTCAAGGTGTGGTGTGTAGCACAGAACAAAGTGTTCTCCTAATATAATTTAACGCTCAAAAATCTATTCTTCAGTAAATTTCACCGATAATAAAAGAAAGGTCGGTTACTTCATGTGCCTTCTATCCTGCGTACGTTATGCTAATTAATTTTGTAAGCCCATAGCATGACGTTACGTTTTAATGGAATTTCGTTAATTGTTTTTTAATTTCATAATTTCATTTATGCAATTTTTTTTAACGAGCTGCGTTTTCAAGAGATCTCATTTCACTGCTTGAAGTGTACTTTTCATCACTTTATCTGCGTCAGTTTCTCTTCCTCTCGGAACTGACGTGACTTTGTAAAAATGTTAACGAGATATTTTTTTCTGACTTCAATTTCAAAGGTTATTTATAGTTGAAGGTCTTTTTTTCTAATTTTTTCCCCTTCAAATCCCTTTCATCGCGTTATAACAGGACTTCGCTTGTTTTTTCTGTGAGGCGAAATTTCAAAACACAGTCTTAAACCGAAATCAATCAGCATCCATGCGCTAACTAGCCTTTATTTTGCTGTAGTCAGTAGCCATCTGACATTCACATTTGTATCATTCTGTCTGAAGGATGAAAATTGTAGCAGATTGTGGTCTGAACGTGGGCCGAAACACAGGTGTCGGTTTTGCTTGCAGTTTAATGAAGGTTAAAAGGTAAAGGTCACCCTTGTACAGGCACTGAGGCTCTGTACAGGCCGTATGGCCCATAGGGGGAGTAGACGTATAGCTCTGCTCTTTCTTGACCACGACACAGGAAGGGGTGAGGGGTGAGCGTCACGCCCCGGCCGCTCTTTACCCCCGAGAAAGACCCGGTACCCATTTTACAGGAGGCTGGGTGAACCCCAGGGCCAGTCTGGACAGGTGCGGAAGATCTCGCACCCCACTGAGATTCGATCCCCGGACCGTCCAGCTCGTATCCAGTCGCTATACCGACTACGCTACCCAGCCCATTTAATGAAGGTTAGTTGGTGTGCATCCGTATGGTCGCTGATTGAATTACAAGCGACATGGTATAACGTGTTGTAAAGTTAAACGGAAATTCACGATACACGAAGATTTAACCAGTTTTTTTGTTGTTGTGTGTTCCAATTGTCTGGCACGTTACGTGTGGATTGGTTTGTAAGGTTTTTGTTTCTATATTATGGTTGGTTCCAGAACAGTGGACTACCATGAACACGAAGGCAACCAGCTCTTCCGAAAAGCCAGTAACTACGTACCAAACTGTAGGGCATCATATCCCAGAAGACTTCAGTCTGCATTAACAGCTCCGTTAGAACATCAGAAAGAAGTCTGTGATTAAATCGCAATCAGTCAATAAACGTTTGAACTGCGGTCACAGGGCTAAATGTTTCGAAACCGATTTCATCAGCAGTTCGAAATGAGCTTTATCTAACCTGCCGTGTACGCGTCAATTGCTGGACAGGCGCATTGCGTCTTTACACACCAGCAAGTGTTCATTTGGTGTGATGTGGTGGTATGCAGCAAAGGTGCTCTGTGACTGCCTGGTGGTAAACAGAATGAACCTTACATTGCTCTTGGCAGGCTTGCCGTGTTCATTTGTAAAATCGAACAAGCCTATTGCACTGAACTTGACTCAGCAGGAATGACACTACAGGAAACGGTGTCGGTATTAGGATGTACACAACGCGCCAACAGCTGTATCTCCTCTCTCCCATTTGCCTTCGTGGAGTTTAAAGTTACAACTGTACGTTTGTCATTGTAAACAGGGGGCCGAGGGAAAGTTGACATGCTTATTTAATTTATGTTTATTTGCGGTTCAAGCTTTATGATCTGTACTGCTCTCCAGATATTAATCGGGTTATCAAATCAGCAAGAATGAGACGGGCCGGGGCTAATGACACTTACGGGGGAGAGGAGAGGTGCACACAGGGTTTTGTGGGGAAACCTAAGGAATAGAGACCACTTGGAAGACCAAGATGTAGGTGGGATGGTAATATTAAAATAGGATATTCAAGAAATAGTATGACAGTTTACTGGATTGATCTGGTTGAGAACAGGGACAATTGGCGGGCTTTGTGAACACGGTAATGAACCGTCGGATCCCATAAAATGGTGGGAATTTTTTGACTGAGTGGTGAACTATTAGCTTCTCAAGAAGGACTCTTCTTCACGGAGTTACTAGTTTCGGCTTATTTTGCGACGCCGAAGGATCTCAGACTAGGCCCTGTATAGCGTCGAGTGGTTAGGTGATTGGTGTGTGAGAAACTGGAGAGGATTTGGAAGGAAGCGCCTGTGTCCTTATGGATGTGTTGTACCGACGTTCGCTTTGAGGGACTGTGGGAAAACTACGCAAAAAGCTTAAGACCCTCGGTGCCCCAACAAGGATTCGAACCGTACACACTGAACACAACTCGGAAACCTGACGACCTGAGCCACCGTACTTGGTATGCTAGTTCGCCTTCAAAACTGCTGCAAGCTTGCCACTGCGCTAACGAAGCGCCTTCTGCCTGGGGTACCAAGCTTTGATGAATGTCATACGTCACTACTTCGTGACCATAAGGTTCGTCATCCCCGTTGTTTTCAATAAACTAATTAGAGTGGAGTATGTTCTTGTCTAACACAACTAGTTCGTGGTTTGGGTGTCCTTGTTTCTTGTTGGTATTTTTTGAGGAGCATGCTGCAAACAGTCCATGGGGCAGGAGTTGGGCAGTGGGTGACGTGGTTTATTGCACCGCGGGTCTCGCCCTAACCAACGCTAATTTCCAAAACTACGTTCCCGCCACAAAGGACAGGTACTGGCGTCTAAGTTGAACGACCGCGGAAGCGTGAGTGACGTAACTCTACGGGGGGGGTTTAACTAAATTGTACTGTCTCTCACTGAGCAGTGAGGAAATCTTTACTGCAAATCATCTACCTTCAAGTTTGCAACGACTCGGTAGTGCCTGTCGAGAAGACTGGGGCCGGTGTAGATGACAGTGACTTGGATGTGTCTTCGCCAAAAGGTCGATACCGAACCTGCAACAGAACCAGGCTCCTATTCAGTGGACACCAGTGCCTAAGTTATGGATCTATGCTGCCACTCCCTCGTACGTACACCTCATGGTATTACTTATTTCATGCTCAGGGAAAACCATGACGGAAGTAACAGGAAAGGAACAGTCATGTAACTGTGTGGTTGTGAAGTGACGTCGCTGTAGTTTTGTGCTGATGACCTTTAGTTTCTGTGACATAAAATTAGCAGTTATGAGGCGTCCCTGTACCAGCGAGTAAAGATGAAATTGTCCCTGCTGTACGCCACGAAGTTATATAGGCGGACTGGAGTTATATTTCCACCTGTTCTTAACATGCGAACCAGACGAAGGTGAGTGGCCAGCCTCACGCCACGACCGCCTTACCCTCTAAAGGGGACCAAAAGCCGGTCTCGACGTTTTGGAGAAGAGATAAATCTCTTGCAGCTGCTGGGGTTCGAACCCTGGGTCGTCTAGAACTAGCGTAGTCACTATAGTGACTGAGCTGTCCCGGTTTCCTGCGGCTATACGTAGCAGTGACTTTCCGTGAAACAAAACTGGCGTAAAAGGAATCATCATAAATAACAGGACTTAGAGGAACAGTTTGTCTATGTATGAATAGCATTATGTTGATGTCCACCGGAATGGTTCTGGTGTGGCGACGAAATTTAGTTAGATTAAATATATGACGGTGTTTTCAATCATACAGTCAGCTGTAAACAACGAGAAGTTAAAAACATACCGGAACAACTGACACGCTCAAGCCCACCTACTTTCCACTTTACACTGAATTTGACTTGAATGCTTTTGGAACGTCATTCTTACACACAAATTCCAAGAATATTTTATTTTATTAATTTTTAAACATAATTCTGCCATAAGAAGAATTTTCACTTCAATCTATAATTGGCAGCATTTCGGAATATCTCGAGAGATACCGGTAGCATGCCACACGCAACAGTGCTTCTATTCTTGAATACGTACCGTTAAATTTTATGTTTTGTTGACCGTGCGTCATGATATAATTGTGTAAAGAAAAACCAACTTGATACATAACTTATTCTTAGTATATTTCGTCAACCTGTGCATGTTTCGAGCGTATCTAGGCCTATCATCAGGATGTACAACCGTATGTATACAACAATTGGCACTTATTCTTTTTAGATGACAGTCTGTTGCCCTGGTTGGATTGGCTGTCTGTTGTCCTGGTAGGATTGGAACAATCCAACCAGGACAGCAGACAGCCATCTAAAGAGAACAATAAGTACCAGTTGTTGTATACATACGGTTGTACTTCCTGGTGATGGGCCTACATACGCCCAAAACATGTAGAGGCTGACGAAACATACTACGAATAAGTTGTGCATCAAGTTGGTTTTTCTTTACACACTTACTTTTAAGAAATATCGCTTTTGACATAAATAAAAAACATATTTTACTTTTACATAAATTTCTTGTACTTAGTGTTTTCATAAAGAGCTATACGGTTTTTTTTTTAAATGTCCTGTGTTGCAACTGATTTTACCGTTTTACACTGTACATTCGTTTTAAATGTATTTTTAATGTGAAGGGGGAGATCTCCTAACTCATGGCGCTTACTTTTTGAATGTGTTCTTCTTGTGCAATGGCCTGATGATGACATATACTGGAGGTGGAAACTTGTTGCCAGACAATAAAAATTCGCAATAGAGTGAGTTTTGGTGTGATTGTAAACATCGTCATACATTTGATTGTTAAACCAATGGGGATGCTTCATATGAAAATTAGTTTGTTTAGTGTAGTAATAATGAGGAGCCCCTCACAGTCACTCGCATTTGCTGCTCCCCCTAGCCACGGACTTTTAAGTTCTGCCAATGGGAATAGCGAACGGCGGCGTGCTCGATGTGCCCTTGTTGTGCTCAGTTACGCCGTCTGCAGTCACTCGCTGCACGTACAGTACTCTGTCCAGACAAAGGAGCGGCTGTGCTCACACTCTGGAACACTCCTCAAAAGCTAATTGCCGTATTTGTGATAATCGAGTTTTAACGTTACAGTAGACAAAAATACGGACGGAATAAAGTAAGGCACACTACTTCACCATTAGCGTCCTATTTTCGTGATAAGTGTGTTGGGTCGCCGGGGAAGACAGCTACAACGCAACGATAACTGGACCTACAGCAGGTGTTCTGTGGTCGGTTGTTGCAAGTGCAAGGTCATGTATCCTTACCTGTGGCATTAGGCTGCCCGTTATCGCCATCGCTCTTTTGTGTCCGTCCATTGTTTTGTTTGCCATTGGACAAAGTTCTTTAATTCGGCAGGAAGTCTCTTACAAATGAAAACTTGTACGTGTACTCTGTTAACGGCATCTGTCAGACGCTAAGGGTATATAATAGCTGAAAGTATGTACGTTGTATTTCTAGTACCTGAGAGATTTCTGTAGGAGAAAGTTCGTACATGTCGGGGCAGTGTGACGGTTAACGCCACGTTTCAGACGTTGGGGTTAACCACTTCCCCGGCGAGGAAATAACATATACACTTAGTCAAACCGTAAACTATTTCCTGTTATATCCTATGATTTACGTTAGAGTAATCCGACTGTTACAAATAATTTAAGACCGTTATGCAAATTACCAGCCACCATGTATATATAATCACGTGTTATTATTCATAATTTCCGGCTTACTCTCTCTTTCCTTATCATATATAAGTTATGACAAGGAAAACTCGCGAGTCTTAAGGACATTGCGTGCTAGGAGTTTCATAATTTGTACACTTTCTTCTTCTTCTTCTTCTTCCTCTTCTTCTCCTCCTCCTCCTCCACCTCCTGGCGCGTCAGCATGTGCACCGAATGCACCGCAGCCTTAGACTTATCGTGCAGCCCCAATATTTCGTTCAGCACAGCCGCAATAACCCTGCGCCTCGTGTGAAGAGGCAAAGGTCCCTTACTGAGGTTGTGCTTATGTCTTTTGGTTCTACAGTCGGCCTCCCAGAGACATTATAACGCTGTCAAGCCATCGCCTCGCAACAGCATATAATGTGCTGCACTGTTTCAGTCTCTATCACGCAAAATCTGCAGATTGGATCCCCATCAAACAGGCCCATAGTAATTTGTACACTTTACATTCCTTCTTCTAGTTGTGCTGATGTGGGTGGAACAGGCGCTTGCCTGTGGGTGTAGGTATCAGTAAACACGTCAGCCAGAAAACAGAGGATGTAAGGAAAGGCGTAGATGGAAGTGTAATATTAAACTGGATGATGAATTTATCGGAGCGTGTGGACTGAATCGTCTGGTTGAGGGTGAGTCGAGTTTCGGAACGAACTTTGGATTTTTTTTAATGTTTTGCTGACCGTGCATCTCAGTATATTATCTTAGTAATTAACCAACTTGATGCACATGCAATGTGCTCGAAACATGTAGAAGCATGAAATAAATTTATTGTAAAACAAACAAATTTGTGCATCAAGTTGGTTAATTAATAAGATGAAGAACTTTGGAATGTCGTAAGAAACTGGTAATATCTTGAACAGCCCAATAAATGTCACTCTGAAAATCAAAACAACGTGACATAATCAGTCCAAGACAACTACACAACTGTTTAAAGCACTGCTGGTTAAAGTAAATGTTTGCGTTGCCTTTTAGAACCTTACATTTCAGGTTCTTGTATTGATAGGTGGGATGGGCTTGACTGGCGAATACTAGTTGGATAGAATTGGTTGTGGTGGACTGATGATGTGATGGTGTTTTGATTGTTTCAAAGACATACAGGGACGAATTCTGTTAAATTAAATGTCACTTTTTCATAGAGGGCTGTGCTGTGTGCAGCTAAAAACGGAATAGTCCCTCTTGTTTTCATTAAAGGAGAAGATGTGAGATGGAGGAGGTAGGCTGTTGAAACAGGCAGAAATTAAAGAAGGCAAGTGATAAAAATTACGAAAATAAGGGACAGAATTATGGAAAAATTAAAGAATTGACATAATAAAAATAAACCAATGCGCATGCAAATAAGTGATTAAGTCGATAAGCAGAAAAATGAAAGTAAGGAGGTGTGAGAGTTCGAAACTAAGAAACAAAAAGAAATGCTTGTACTGTTTATCTACCGTTGAAATCTGTCTTGGCTGCTTGGTCTTCACCATGGGCATTGATTCTAATGCTATGATTTCACTGTAATTGGTGCCGGCTTTAACATGCAGTTGTCAGGAACCATTTGATTCTAATCCAAAGTCTGTGAAAAGCTCCCAGGGTTTGTTTAAAGCTAATCAAAGTGGAGGAATCACAGGGTATCTTACGTCAGGTCTCAGTTGTGGACACACTGCAAGGGAGTTACCGACTGACTCATTCCTGAACAATCAAAACCCTGCCGTAACTCTTCCCCCCCCCCCCCCCCCCCCCCCCACACCAAGCAAAAAAAATCAATTTTTTTCAACCCTCTCATTCTTTTATACATCAATCTTATTGTTTTCGTCCCTAATATACAATCCCACTCTCCCT
>Ga0136643_10019633_pt1 | contig 10214 bp, 8 predicted proteins | sample TergutLab28metaG_FD_96883 | JGI IMG/M metagenome (GOLD analysis project Ga0136643, IMG submission 96883) | Labiotermes labralis P1 segment gut microbial communities from Petit-Saut dam, French Guiana - Lab288 P1 (version 3) (version 3) | ecosystem: Host-associated > Arthropoda: Insects >... | reverse complement strand
TACTTTCACCTATAAGAGTCTTTCGGTATCTGGCGCATGATGTTAGCCGTAAGGTAGCATTGGCATGTACATACTTTTACCTATAAGGGTCTTTCGGTATCTGGCGCATGATGTTAGCCGTAAGGTAGCATTGGCATGTACATACTTCCACGCGTTTATCGCTCTCGGCTTCTGGAACATGGCTTGAACCATATAAAGCACTGTAGTTACGCACGGGTGGCAGACTCTTGTAAATGCTGTATGAACGTTCGTGTTCCATAAAATGCGGATAATTTCTTGACTAGTTGAAGACCTGGTAGTTTCTCAGGAAGGACTCAGCTTCATGAAGTTACGTATATATACTCTCACGTATGCGGGAATCTTAGTGTCTGACAGATGGTGTTAATCGTCAGAGACTTCCTGCTGAATTGCCCAGTGTCCTTTTCCATTAATACTGATGCTCGCCTGAAGCATGTATAGTTTGACAAGTGAATTGAAGTACCGCTAGTGACGCAGTCTGCTGACCGATCTTATGAATTGTTAAATTCCTATTATGTCAGAATATTTGGGAGGATTATATCGTACTTCAATCTATAACGTGTCTTCTGTTTCTCTCTTGATTCAATTGTTTGGTTTCTGCTTCCACTCTCATCACCCTCTTCTCTCTATTACATTTTTTTAAATTTTAGCCGTATGGGATTCTATTGATTTATATTTTCTCGTGCGTTTTGCGGTTGGCAGTATAGAGGATGTGACTTGTGTAGCAGGGTACTGGACGGTATTTTTGACTAGGAAGAAGGAATTGAATGTTTCTTTGTACAGACAAAACTGATACTAATGCACCTGAAATCAGCAATATTTATACATATATAATTTATAAGTTTTCTCACGTTGGATGATGTTCTGTCTCTCTCTTTTTCACTCTGTATAGCTACACTTGTTTATTGTATTTTTCTTCGGATCCCATAATTTTTTTTCGAAAGTATTAATCAGTTACAAATTAATTTCGTATGTACAAACACATTGAATTTGATAGTATTCACACTAGAAGACGCTCATTACGAGACCTTTCAAATCCCTCAGATCAACAATACCGATTGGCTGTCGAGGGAATTTCTAATGCATCAGGCGGTGTATTCACCTTCGCTGTACGAAGTGAGATCAGCTATTACCCCTAAGTACTGAAGTCCTGGAGGATGATGGATTGCATTGGGGTATAAGGCAATAAAGGTAAATCAGTCCCATTACAGGCCCGAGGTGCCCAGAGGGTTCCAGGAAGTTAAGGTTCCCAGATTATGTGACAATGACCTAGGATGGTGGTAAGGTTGTCAGCCTTACGCACCGGCCGCTTTTTACCCCCAGGAAATACTCCTGGTACTCATTTTTGTTAGAGACTGAGTAGAACACAGGGCTGTAGTGCGATCGGAAGGATTATGTCAATGAAAAATACCAATGACACCTTCTGGAATAGAACCAGCGACCTTCCGATTTGTAGCACAGCACCTTAACAACTGTGCTACCGAGGTCCTCCGGGGGGGGATACGTACCGAATTTTGGCGGAGAGACCTCGTCAAGGTTATGTATTGGGAGGATCAAAAAAGAGATGGAGCACACAACTTGACGTAACTGTGTGCAATGCAAAATATATTGAATTGGCCCTCAGTCGTGTCCGGTGGCAGGCTTTTGTAGCAGTGTTGTTGAACTTTCGGCGTCTTCTGTCATCAGACAGTGCGGTTTTAAAGCGGACCAGATTAGCTCAGCCGGTAAGGTAAATAGCTGCGTCCGGAACGACCGAAGTTTGGTTATTTGCAATAGTGGTACATTGTCCATTTTCAAGACTTCCAGACCGGCGTGTGAGTCCACCTGTGGGTGGAACTTTTCTCCATGTTAGAAGCTGGCCGCTTATCGTTACAGTACGCCGGTTGATGCTTCATGCACGTTATACTGCTGTGTTTGCCTTCAAGGGTTAAACACCGGCACAAATTTACCTTCGTGTGTTAGTTACATTTAAAAAATGCAGTCATTTTTCACACTCTTCGCGTTTTACTGACAACTTTATAACAGACTTGCAATTGCATTGTACTTCAGTGCATGACGTTTTAGGGTGTTGTAAAACAGGGAAGTAATTTTTTTCATCCAAGCTCCGCGGCTGTGCCACAGGCTGAATTTTTTTCTGCAAGTCAACAGCAGCAGCAGCAACAACAACAACAACAACAATAACAACACACAAACTGTTGCTGTTCTTGAATATGTCTGTTGCAAGAAACATGATCATTTATCTTCATCTGCTCCATTATTACTCACGTTTGAGCGAGCTGTAGCGATCAAGGCTCCATCCCCGCCCTCTGTCTTCCTCTGATCAGTGCCAGTTCTCTTTCATTAAGGATTCAAGTTACAAAAGTTGTAAAGTACGGAATTTCAGTTCATTGTTCCCTCCATATAATGAGACTAAATACTTCGCTTTGTTTTATTTATTTGTTCATGCCTTATTAGTTAATAATTGTGTATCATTTACTAAGCTTATATAACGTCTGTAAAGATTTTTGAGGTAGAATCTTCTGTTAAATTGGGAGAAAACATCCCTAGCATGTTTCCAATTATCGTCAAATCGTCTTAGAATAATAAAGGAAACATTGAAACATCGTATTATATAAGATCCTTCCATTGTTGTGTCACTGCTTTACAAGCGTATTAGTGAAACAACGGCGACACGTCTGGTACAACCAAGATGGTCCAAGAAATTCTGATAATTGTGATTTTATATGCGTATCTGGCACAAGAGCATTTCTCAGCGGTCTAAGACGTAGGACTGCGGCCGATCGCCTGCTGACATTGTGAGTTCGAATCCCGCCGGGGCATGGATGCTTGTCTGTTGTGTTGTGTGTTGTCAGGTCGAGGTTTCTGCGACTAGCTGATCACTTATCTAGAGGAGTCCTACCGAGTGTGGTGTGTCGTTGTGTGTGATCCAGAAACCTCAGGAAAGAGGAGGACATGGTGCTGGATGGACCGCAGTGCTATAAAATAGTTACTGAGGTAGTAACTTTAATTGAAAGTTAACACCTCCTTGTTATATTATTGTATATTTACAAAATGTTTGGTGTTTTCTCACAAATATATAATCTGAACTCGATAAAGGTGCGCTGGAATGCCCCCAGAGACCGTACCATTGCCATCCTGCAAGGTATCCGACTTTGTGATCAGAACAAGTCAGCCGTGGCTGAACGCTTTATCAGCCTGAATCATCGCATCCTACCCATTAACACCATTCTTCTGGAAAAGAAGTGTTGGCGCAGGAAGTGGATCACAGAGTAGCGAGAAAGGTCGAGCTTTACCCTGATGTCCTGAAGAGAATCGGCGCGTTCCCCGTGAGCAGGTAGTAGAAGCTTCTTTTCACTGCCTGAAGGAACAGATGCAAAGATCTTTCTGTCGAGGGAAGAAGACAGTTAACTTCCAGCTGATACGACAGTCCCCTGCCTGGCCCTGAAAAGGGTTGTTTTTCCAGCTTTGCTTCCTATAGGTGCGAACAGGAATCTGTCCCCTTTCCTTTTGTTCTAAGTGACCTATCCGCACCCTGTCTGTCTAAGCTTGACCACACCCCCACTTCACTGACGTGGATCCTGAAAATGGAAACAGCATGCTTCGAAAATTTGATGACCACCTACAGGACTTGACGGTGTCACAAACCAAAAAAATTGTGGCCAGGAAAGCTGGTATTGTTCGCAACTCTTTGGACGCCGTATAACGAATGTAAATGGAGCAGCGTCATGGGTAGCCTAAGACTCAATCTTTTTAACCGTGCGTTATTAACCTCAAAGGTTAACTCGCTTTCAGAAATACAACAGAATCATTACATACGACCAACCGGTAAGGCCTGCGAAAGAAATGGTCGTTATCTATTCGAAACTACTAGCCTAGCATTTGTCTAGCAAATCTGACGAAAATTACAGGAATCCTCTGCCAGGATAATCATCGCATCCGCCGAGATTATAATTTTTTTTTTCGCAAAATATGTTTGTATCATTACATCTGTACCAACCTCCTCGCCGCGTTGTTCAAAGAATTGTTCGGTCAGTACTAATCAACAGCGAATTAATATAATAGAGCTAATCACGAAATTGCGCTCCTTTCGTGAACCCAATTTTGATTATATTTTTCACAAGAGACTACCGTTCAACCTGTTCTAGACAATTTTTGGTCCATTCTTCGTAATTAAGTACGTCCCCTCGTAGCTTCTAACAAGGTGCTTATACAGTTGAATTCAGATGCTTGATTATTCTTCTGTTCGAATCATGTAACAAATAATACAAATTAAGATTAAATAATTCTGATACTTTTTTCAGAATACTGAAATTCATATTTGATATCTATTTATAAAATTCAGGACCGAACCATGATTATATCATGCGACCCCATACAATGGTGTTGTCACCATAAGCAAAACGTTAGCAATAAGGTGAATCCCACATCAGCGAAGGTTTCCGTTTTTGTTACTTCTCTTACAGGTTACTATTGTTCTGCTTCCTTAATGCTCCTATAAATTTAATGCCGTGCTTTGTGAACCATTGAATCGGTTTTGTTTTCTCAGTTGTAGATATTGGTGCCTGTAATCTTAATATTTTACACATTTTCCGTGCGATAGATAATAATTAATGAGTCCACTAAATGCACAGTTTGCATGTATTACCGTTACATATTGTTATCTCATGAATATGTCGGCCATTTCTGGACCATCATCAGGCAGCAAACAGACACAAGAGATGCATAAAACATTTGTAAGTATCGTCATTATGTAAAACACAGCAACAAAATAAATATATACAGTATGGACATTAGTTAAAACTTGGAAAATTAAAGTTTTTATTCAAAGTGTTTTCAATGTGGACAAATAAGGTTGCAGTAAAATATAAAATTTGCATTCGTGTGTTTTGTGTGTCTCTTGTATCTGTTTTCTCCCTGACGAGGACCCAGAACAGGCCTATTATGTAGGAAATAATATACAAACTGACTGTAAGTGCATTTTGTTGGACCCGTTAATTATGGGCGCCCGTGACTGATGTATGGTTTCGTGTGGCTGTTCGGAGCTGGATTTGTATTGGACATGCTGAACTGCAGGATATAAGTGAAGAATGTTGTCTTTTGGGACTTAATGCACCTCAAATCCCTCACGTGGCTCTTTTTTTTGTGCGGATGTAGTGTCAGTAGAATTCATGGTTGCTTTTTGTAATCAGTATTTAAACCTTAACGGACAGTGCACTAAAATTGCCCTTTTTACTTCGTTGTATGTCAAATAATAGTTGATGATATGTTAATGACAGTGCTGGATATTATCCAGGATATGAGGTCCAGTCTATACTCTTGCATCAGAACCCACCTATTTCAAGATACACCACTGATCCAAGCTTCATCGTTTCGATGAAATTTCTGCTGTGCCCTAATTCTGCACAAAGTACCGTTCGGGAACATAAATGCGCTGACCGTCAGAGGACACGTCGACTGCACGCCACATCTGAATTCCAGGCGCAAGAGAGGATGCGCTCGAAATGAACACTACGTGAAGTGAAGACCAATAACCGCTCGCAATTTCAAACCGCAACGTAAATCATTCGAACACAACCCTCCATTACAACAGGTCAGCTTTCGATATTCTAGACCCCTTAACCACAATGACAAATATGTGCATCACCTGACATAACGTTACAATTTGTACGTTTTGGACCCAGAATTTATTTGTGAGTTTCGTATGATTCTGGACGGAGATGTGGGCGATTATTTTGCACACAGCAGTAATTAGTATTTGTGATGGAGAATTTGTGACCTTTTTTAAGTAGAAGGGATCAATCACCCTTTCTTGTTTTCCAAAAATGAACTTCATGCATCGAAGGTTGAACTTTAGGTCGCACACTTTAGGTTTCTGTGACCGTGCATCGTGAGTAAATTGTGAAGAGAGAGAGAAAAATCCAACAATATGCAACAATCAGATGTTTATTATCACCTCCTGTCTCAACATGTTTCGGGCATCATTATGCCCATCTTCAGGAGAACAAAGACCGTGTGTTACTGCATGTGGTTTGCTGCGCTGGTTCTGCTGGATGTGATTGGTGCCGACCGCTACCAACCACATCCAGCAGAACCAGCGCAGCACACCACATGCAGTAACACACGGTCTTTGTTCTCCTGAAGATTGGCATAATGATGCCCGAAACATGTTGAGACAGGAGGTGATAATAAACATTTGATTGCTGCATTTTATTGGTTTTCTCTCTCTCTCTCTCTCTCTCTCTCTTCGCAATTTAGATCGCACGTTATTCTTTTAAGTCTGTTGGAAGTGGTCCGGTTCTATTTTTATAAATCCAGATTGATCGCTATTCAATACTATTCCATTAAAGTTAACAAGACAGGCAATGAAGGCATAAGCCTAACATTGAAGCGCCTTCGTTTAACTACTGTTGCTGTGGAAAAGCAATAAATGTTGCATATTCTGAGTGTGTGTTTATAGCCTTAGTTATGATACAAACCTAATACGGCGCATGCATAGCGCATGCGCCATATTGTGTTTTTGTCATTGGCCTGTCTAGCTGTACAGTATTGTCACCTCATTATCTCATAAACGGCACGATTTTCGGGAAAAATTGTATTTTACATAAAATGTGTTTTGACTTTCTTTGCACCTTTTGTCTGAAACATTTTTCATTCTAAGAAGAATTTCAGCGGGATATTTTCATAAACGTGCATAGGTATTCGTGTAAAGTACCCGTTATTCTTCTCAGATTCTAATAAAACTTTGATTTTTCTCGACATATTTTCGAAAACTACTTCAATATCAAATTTCGTGAAAATCCGTCAAGTGGGAACTGAGTTGTTCCATGCGAGCGGGCAGACGGACGGACAGATGAGACGAAGCTAATAGTCGCTTTTCGAAGTTCTGCGAACATGCCCAACGAAAACAACTTCAATATCAAATTTCGTAAAAATCCATCAAGTGGGAACTGAGTTGTTCCATGCGAGCGGGCAGACGGACGGAAGAATGAGACGAAGCTAATAGTCGCTTTTCGAAGTTCTGCGAACATGCCCAAAAATACATTACTCGATGTAGCTCAGTGGTACCTTCATGTCTAACTCAGCTTGGTCATATAAATTCTTTATGTGCTCTGTATATTTCTCACAACAAACAGCTGTCTGTATCCTGTACCACATCCGACGATAGGTCTTTCTAATGTAAGCACATCCTCTTTTTTGTGAGGTAGGATCTTAATTTGTATATGTACAATGTAGTTTAATTTCAGTCTTCAATTAGCATTCTGTCTTTGTCCTGGTTATTATATCTGTATTAAATTTTTCTATTTACATTTGCAAATACTGATCCACAGAATAATTCTTGTCCTTCCGTTGTGCTACCTTAATAGGTTGGTTGACGTGGAAAGTGTCACTGGCAGAAGTAAAATGTTTACAGTGGAACAAGTGAGCTAAATTTTACTTGTCTGTCCGTTGTCACTTACGTCGTTCTTCATAAGCGATTTAATGGTACCTTCAAGGAGCCTGCAGATTGTCTTCCAGACACTGTATGTCATACAACTGCCGAAGAAGTTGTCTTCCTGTCCAGACGCGAAAGTAAGAATTTAAAAAGCCAGCCAGTCCGTCTTCACCCATAATCGGTTCTGCTCGTATCACGTCAGCAAGCGCTAAGAACTGGGACTTCGGAACGCCTACAAATCATTGTGCTGGCTGCCTGTGTGACAGAAATGTCGGAGAAGTTGCCTCTATGTCACGGCGCTAGCGGCCAAACAAATAGAAACTGTGGGCGGGCGGTATGTGAATGCATCTAAAATTTATGTCCCTTTTTGCTGATCAATGTAGGATGATATTATAACATACACTACACGCGCAGTTCTGATACTGCAAACGAAATTAAATTTACACATTTTAAGGACTAGCAGTAATATTTGTACCGCATCTATGGAGAGATATAAACACTGTGTTGCTTTCAAGTTTATTCGTTATTTGCGTATTTGTGTGAGAGGAAGTGCTTTTTATAGACTGGTGCTGTTGACATTAGCATATTTGCTGCATATGATAACGAACTGACTCTTCATCAAATGTCACAGCGTTGATAATGTCAAGAAAGGAGATTGGGTAGGACACGTACGATTACAGAAAAATGAGAATTGGATATTTGTTTAATATGGTAAATTATCAACTAAGGGATAATATGAGTTGTAACATAAATAGGACGACAGTGTTGAAATAGATCCAAACAGACAGGACGAGGCATTTTTAAATGTTGTTCCCGTAGCTCAGGAAGTTTCACTTGCGGGTCTTTGTGAGCTGAGTAACGAACGTACCATTTTTTATAAAAGTAGAGAATATCTTGACCAGATGACTGGCAAGCAGCTTATAAGAAGCAGAATGGTCCATGTTCTGAATCAGAACGTGGTTTGATATCGAATGTTATTAAATCGTATTGAGGTCAGTAAGAAGTAATGTGTTTACTGTGACGTTATCTGGAATGTAAGCGTGTTTCATTAATATGAACTGTTCCTTATGAAATAAACAAATATGCGTGGAAGGCCGCACTTATTGAATCACCTGTTTGTACACACTTCCGTCATTCTAAACCATTGTGCTCTGTAAGCCGGCACGCTGAGAAATTACCGGTGTTGGCAGGTAACGCAAAACCTTAATGCGGAAATAATGAGAGATGTCTGTCCGTATTTCGAGCAGGATCTGAATAATATTAACGGTGGTTTATAGTCTGAAGCTTAATTAAAAAACGACGCAAAGAGATTGGCGAAATTTAAAGTCATCTGAAACTTTAATCTGCTTTACTCCACAGGCTGAAATCATTATTAATTTCTTTCGTGAATAAATTATTTTTCGCTTTTGGGTGTAAGTATCGATTACGTTGGAATGGTAATAGATGGCAATAAAAGCGAATTGCATATTTAAATTACAGCGTCACAAAATATGCGTTCTAATAATAAAAGGAGAAATTAAAGTGATGTCACCTTCTCTGACACGCTGGCACTTCTGTAATATTCTGTTCTTAATCTAAAGCCTCGTTTCCCAAATTACTCTTACATCGATTGCAAAATGTGTTAAGTATTTCAGGTATGGTATTAGAAAAGGTGGCGTTGTACAGAATTTCTTATATTAAAACAGTGTATTGACTTATCTTCCAAGGTGCTGTCTTTATATACATAATTCTATATCTCTTCTATGTACGTAGCAGCGAACTTATGAAATGAATTTACTTCCTTCGGAGTAAGGCAAACCATGCCTCTGGGTGAGAGTGGGAGAAAACACGGGAGGGATTTAGAAAAGCTTGCTGAAATACGGGAAGAGAATTTAGTTAAAGGAAAAAGGATGCTGAAGCTGTTTAGTGCGTGTAAGAAAAGACGGTCCTGGTTAATTCCTTCCCGTAGAAGAGATGAATTGAGTGGTTAGATAATGGGTAATGACTGTTTTACTGTAAGGCATGCGACGCGATGAAGTCTCTTAACTATACCGTCTTTCAAAATATCATTCAGGTTATGTTAAAGAAAAAGTTGTTACCTGAATCGTTCATTCACGGTACTAATGAATGCATATTTTACACATAAAAATATAGTCTTAAGTTGCTGCTACATGTTTCGGCGCCATGTGTATCGTCGTTATGGAGCTTTGTATCAGAATTTTAAAACTTACTAAAACAGAATATTGTACGAAAGTAATTCGTAGTGTGTTACAGCATTTATGCGGCTAATGTAAAAAAAGTGGTTTTCGTGATTTGTGTTTAAGGTGGTTTTGACATTTGTAAAAAGCGTAATACGTTAAAACAATAAAATATTAATATTTTTACAGTTTTTTCGTTAATTATGACCATAAAGTCCTGTGTTCATATGCTTTAGTTTTTCTTTGCTTAAGAATATCTAATTTTGCCTTCGATTCTTTATGAATCTTGTCGCTGTATGATGTGTTATGAATTCCACGTGAAAGGGAACTATTACCAGGTGTGCGCTGGCCTAATTGATTTTTGTTACAGAATTTATGTACATCCGTGCAATGGGAGTAAACAAGGGTTTGTTTCTCTGAAATTTTGTTGTTGTTACAATTGTAGTAAAACGGAGAACGCTGAAAATGTTGATATAAGAGTATTGCGTTGAATTTTACTAGACAAAGTGCTGCTTAATACGGACGTCGCGTCGATGCGTCTGTACCATCCATTCGTGTGCGTGTGGGTGCGTGGGTGTGTGTGGGTG
>Ga0136643_10019628_pt1 | contig 10216 bp, 7 predicted proteins | sample TergutLab28metaG_FD_96883 | JGI IMG/M metagenome (GOLD analysis project Ga0136643, IMG submission 96883) | Labiotermes labralis P1 segment gut microbial communities from Petit-Saut dam, French Guiana - Lab288 P1 (version 3) (version 3) | ecosystem: Host-associated > Arthropoda: Insects >... | reverse complement strand
TGAAGCACAACACGGATACCACTCCAACCCAACCACACTGAAACTCCAACACACATCGTACCAAGAACAATACGACCAATGTGGTAATTCAACAGGATAGTCGGAAGCTCCTGATGATGGATAGATTGATGTCCGAAACATGTTCAGCACATAAGAAGTGAAATAAAATAGCAAGTGACATCAAGTTGGTCTTTTATTCTTCAACTATCGCAATGATGCACGGTCCAATAAACATAAAAAAAAACTGCTTAAGTGTTTCTTCTTGCTTGTTTACACTGAATTCATTTATAACACTTACACTTAATGTTGTTAAAGCATGAGGACAGAAATTACTAACTACCACACACTATCAGTCATATCAATGTATGTTATTTTCCAAACCTAATTACCCCACACAGACCAAGACTACATAAACGCCAGACCGCATCTCATCAGCTACAAATGCAAGTCATCCTACAAACTATATACTTAATCCAATCTGGATAATGTTATCAAAATAGTGATTTATATGCCCTATTTTTTGACCTCAACAAACTATGTATGCTTGCCTATGTGTCATAAATACTCTCTGAATTTATGCATCAACATTTTCTTCCACACATTTTTGTTATATCATATATACACATAATAAAATGGGCATACTTTACATATCTTGTATCTCACATGACAGGTGCAGCAATTACAGCAGCACAGCTACAGGGCAGTGTGTCATGTGGAGGAATGTCTGGCAAAGAGAATTTTTGCCTGGTTGGAAAGCAGAACCAACATTTGTTGACACCTGGCTATACACTAACTACTCAAGTATGACTTACTATTTCCCATTTTGTCAATACACAAAGTAATAACATTTGTTTCATTATTTCATGAATGAAACAGAATGTCAGTTATTATAAGACTTAAAAAAAAGCCCATGACTCAGCTATATGAGCAGCACTGTACAGAGCAGTTACAACTGACTTCGGTACACCCATGAAACTAGGTGTGCCTATAAAAATGTGTGTAAAGTGAATGTGTAAAATGTCCATTGAGGTCCGTAATTCTCTGGAACAAGGAGATGCTTTATTGGCACTTTCTTTCAACATTGTTTTAGAACACATTATGAAGAAAGTAATGAAAACTGAGAGGAACTGGAATCAAATGGAAAAACATATTGCATATGAACAGCATATCTAGTCCCCCCCACAAGTAAAAATATTCAAAAGGAACAGAGAAGCCATGTGAACTGATACCATAGCTTCCAAAGATGGATAACAGAACATCAACAAATCTTTGTGTTGTTAAGTGTCACTTGCAAAGGGTGTGGGGAATAGGTAACTGCTCCTTAATCTATTATTATTATTATGATGACGACGATTACAATGAGGATCATGTTAATTTACCACATAAAAACATTAATGCCCAAAAACAAAAACAGAAACATCTTATTTGATATTAGTGTGGAGGCTAGTCTAGAAGGAAACACACAAGAAACAAAGTGTATGTCTATGTAATGTCATGTCACCAAAATGCAGGACACAATTATAACATAAACATATCCAATAGACGTTTCAAGCATTCCTGAAAGTGACAGTACAAATTACACCTGGCATATGAGAAATGTGAAATGAATACAAAATACATCTTCCCCCCTACATACGACTGTCAGAACAAATCTTAAAATCTTGTTTTTCAGAATGAATAAGGAATTTGCTTGTTACCACACTTCTTGAGATCATGCCACAGTACTTAGATGGCCCCCACACTTAGGACGGAGGAAGTAACAGGACACTGGTTAAAATTGAATAATGGGCTTCACGATCTGTACTTCTCACCAAATATTGCTATGGTGATGAAACCAAGGTGAATGAGAGGGGAAGACCATGTGGACAAACCAGCCATAGATGGGAGGATCATGTCAAAATGGGCCTTAGAGAAATAGGAAGGAAGGGGGTGGACATGATTTATTTAGCTGAAAATAAAGCACAGTGGCATGCCCTTGTGAAAATGGCAACGAAACTCTGTGATCCATAAACCATGGCAATTTGACTAGCTTAGCATCTATCAGTTTCTCAATAATGCCCTTGCCTTATAGAGTCAGGTAATTATTTACATCACACAACAGTATAAGAAACCAGCACAACTAAATCTTTCCAGCATGGCAGAGTACTGCTAACATCTACAAATGTTGTAATGTACCAGAGTTTACTGCTACATTAGGTTCATTTTGTATATCTCAGCTCCAGCACTGGGTTCTGTGGCAAACACCAAGCTATCCAAGTCCCCCCCAAATGCTTCTGGGTGTTCTTTGTAAAATTTTTCCTTCAGTGTGTCAATATAATCACTAACGGTGTCCTTCGTTGTAAGGGCTACTATGCAACCTCCCCACCTGAAACATAAAATGTCTTTAATGAAACACACCCCAACAGTGTGTACAGTAAGACAAAACAATTATTTGCTCTACACACATTTATCTGGCATAAAAGGAGGCAAACAGATTACATATAATTATACAACGCTATTATTTTCCCTGTTTCCTATCCTGTGTTGGAAGGCTTCAAACATTACACACATACAGACAGTGGAAGTTTTACATATTTTTGTAACTGTACAGCTGTCTCCTTTAATCTGGTAACCTGTTCGAAACAGATGAAACTTGGTAAGGGGAGGTAAGACAGCAGAATGGAAGGGAAATTTTCACAGTAAAGCTTCATGTTTTGCTAAACAACTTATACATGAACTTTGAATTTATTACATATACCTTGTTACAGTGACTTTACTTCCCTAACTTTCAGCACACTTAAGGAATGAATGGTTGAATTATGAATAATAAATAGCCAATAAAGCAAATGAAGAGTAACTGTTACTGCAAATTAAATTTATTCTGGTGCAGATCATATAACCACCAGTTCACATGTACAAGTTTACATCATGCACACACAATATTTACAGTTAAATGGAAAGGGCAGCATCAGGACAATGTATTCACACAAGTTGCTTTAGTCTGCATTCCATTCCTAGAGAGTGGCTTGCAGTTACCGTAAACTTCACCAAATTTGAATACGAAAATGACATACAAAGTGGCATTTGTTATGTCGAAAGGGCCCGATCCTTCTGTACTCTGGGCTAGTCAGACCCTGCAGAACTATGAGAGGGGAATCGGGTACTCGAACTCAGAGTTTGGGGACCTGACCCCATAGCATGCTGCATCTTGTATGCATAATAAGGAATATTGCAGGAACTGTGAGATAACAGTCCCTAAAATTACCTTACTTACTAGGGTCGAGGCATGGGGTATGGTGAGAGAAAGGGAGTTGATTCCAAAAACAGGATATATTACAAAAAAAAATTGTACTAGCTAGAGAAGGAACAAGGTTGCCTATAGCCCTTCTGACAATTCCCTAAGTCCAGACTCCATCACTGACAATAACTACCACAGACCTTGGTCAACTCAAAAATAAACCATCCTGTGTTGCAGGTGTGAAACAAAGGTGAAGATTATCGGCACGACATCCCTCATAGCTGTGAGGTTCCTTTCATTCTTCCAAACATAATAACATACTCAGCAGCCCTCTCCAAGAACCTTTGCAATTGAATTGATTTCTCATGATGCTCTGTACTGATGCTGATAATCTTTATATAATGTAGCAGTTTTGTTTTTCTGCCCAATTCATCATATCAGTTTGTTGTTTCCCAATGATACAATCACTACTCTTACAAAAGTATGTCATAATGTTGGTTTGTTTTGACCTCTGTCTACGTGTACAGTCTTCCAAGTATCTGGCCATCAGCAAATACCATGCATTTCAGTTACTTCACAATAGTGACTTTTCAACAGTGTCTACTTTATGACATAAGTGTGGAATTCCATAGCATACAAAATCTTACATCATTCATCCAGAGTTCAAAGCTTGATTTTTGAAGAGTATTTTCTAAATCTTACACCTAATGTTGTTCTCAAAATTTCACTACATTACAGCATCAATTTGCTTCCAGTCTATCTGAAAATCACAGCTGCAAGTGGTACTACGTTACCACATAAAGTCAACTGTCGCTTGTGAGATGGTAATGTGTACCAGTGTTTCTTACAATAAAGAGTTCTGACAGGTCAGTCAACAATGGGACATATTTCATTTCTTGACCCAGTAACCAGTTTTTATTTGTATAAATACTACATTATTTCCTCACCAAAAATAAATAAGGGGGGCATAGAATGGGCCCATTGTAAGAAACTAAAACAAGAACCACCTCTATGTGGTGTGTGTGTATGAACAACCCATTTGAAAATTATGACCAATTTTGGCAGTCAGGTGTAATTTGGAATAACCAATGTGTAAGTCTTGAAACTGTTTCCTTTAGTTGGGACAGCAAGCTAAACAGTGGAAGAACACAAATACATATGTACACAAATGTAGTAGTCCCCTTTCTACTCTAGCCTTACTGTCGCCATTATGTGCAGCTACCAAGCAAAACATAAATGAAGGCTGGAATCATTATATTTTTGGGAAAAGAAGCTCGGACATGATTTGTCAAGCTATACTTCCCACACCAAATTGATTTTCCTTAACTTCTCCACAAATTATTTAATAACTTGTGGGAGTGATGTTGGAAATAAGAAGTATGGAAAATTGTTAAACATTAATCCAGGTTCATAGAGACAGTAATGATTAAATAATGGGTATATGAACTTCATGTATTACATTTTTTCATGACCCAAACTGTTTGAGATGAAGAAGGGTGTCAAGTACGTTTAAATAAACAGATTCCTGTAACGCTTTACATGCTAATATCTAAATATATCTGCCGTCTCCCTTGACAATAAGTGGCATATTTTAGTTTAAATATAGTACCAACATTAAAAGTTAACTCAATTTGTACTACGACTAGAACACTGTCTACTACTGCCAGCAAATAGGGTTGGGCTTCTTAAGAATGAAATGATAATCTTTCACCTTAAAAATAAAATCTGCTTATAAAGGGTTCAACCAAAGGGTGCAGTGGAACTTGCAAGAGACTGACCCACATCCTTTTAGTCAAGAGGTTGGCTGCCTTGTTGTTAAGTGGATAACTCACCCAGCTCCAGTAAGTCTTGAACCCAGAGCTTTCCCTTTGCCCAACTGCACAAGTTTGTCCAAATTAGGGTGGCTGCATTCATACAAGTTCCGCAGACTCTCGTGGCTCTGCCCCATCAGTTCTCCTAGTTTTGACAGTGCAACTGATGCTTCCATATCCTTCTGGCACACTTCTTGGAAAGTCTTAACCCGATTTGCTTCTGTAAATGCATGAAGATTTCAAAATTCAGTTCACGTAATGTGCCAACTTCACCAAATTCTGATAAAACTGCCTGAGTTTCAAAGCAGATGTCCGGCAGCTTGTAGTCACATTTACAAAAATCATCTTGTCCATTTTCTTTATTCACTATAACTCCACCATTCAACACTGTACACTTTAAGTAACTTACAGTTTTACTAAAGGCTACATTACTAGCAAATAAAGATTAAGCAAACAAGGTAACATTAAATATCTTTCACTGCTCATTCCACTACTGCAATGGTGTATGGCCAAGAGCTACAATCTTCTAATGATAATATTGCAATGCATATACTAAAATGCATGGCTGCCATTAACACAGCACAGGAAGAGACTCAGTGCTTGCAAACCTCAATGTCTCAGATCTTGACCTTCCCTGAACACCCATGTTAACACCACTGCTTTGACTCCTGAAGACTGGTTCCAACAAACTAGAATGAGATGATGTGGCTGGCAAGTTAGCTCTGCCCATTGTCCTGGTATTGCACAGATCAATCTCAACCCACTCAAGTTCTAGCTTTCATTAGGTGAGGTTGACTGCTATCACGCCTTATGAACTGAGAACCTCTGGCAATCAATCAATCAATGAACTTTATTCTTCCAAAAACTGTTTCTGTTTAATTAAAAACAAACTTTATGTCCCATATGGTTTCTGAATTTATTTATAAACTCTTGGAATCAAATATGAGTTTCACAGTGAAAACAAATTCCAGTCACAGTGACTTCTAACGGTCCCAATTCATCACAAACACTAAGATACTGCAGTACCCAAACATATAAATAACTAAGCTTCAGGATGACAAAGGGATGAAAAAATAACCTTAAAAACACATTCTGGCACTGCATGAATTTAAACAGGCATTTCTAGAGGTAAAATTGCCATAACCTGTACTGAATGCTAATAAGAACAGTGTGCATAACTAATACACTCCCCCCATGTGACTTCATGGCACATTGCACAGGCACGGAGAAACTTTCACCATTTACCTTCTTAAATAAACCGTCCTACCATATATACACTACCAAAATGTTTCTAGATATTACCAACACATCTTTCTCATATTTATAGAGTCTACTGCACATACTAATACAATATCTTACCTCAAAATTAATATTGTGTCTGTACTTAGTTAAGCACCATGCCATAAAGACACATGAGGGAGTGGAGGTATAACTCCATGCATTGTTAAGCTCAGCAATGAATGGAGATAACTGCTCAGCTTCACAAACCAGCTGCTTTTGCCTTGAGGAACAATCCCTGGTGGAAGCTGCACTGGTGTTTTGGTGGCCCTCAGAAGAGGTCTAGATGCTGTGGCATGAAAAGTCTGTGGAGAATCAAACCACAGTCATCCAGCTCACAGACTTTTTAGTACATTCACAGAGCTATCCTGATGCCAATTTCAACTAGCATTACAATGCTTATTTTGACTACTAGAAGCCTCCATAATTATACTTACTATATTGTTTTTCAAGATAAATAAGCTTTTAATCACTCCAGAAAAAATTTTATTTCCTTCATTTCAATCTTCCTATAAATCCTGCTACTTTTTCAGCCCTTAAAATTTAGTGTACAGCCTTTTAAATGCCATGTTTCTGCTCTGAATACAGCACTAATTGATTTACATGCCCACTGCTGGGCCTATGAAGGGACAGAGTTGTCTTGTTGGTCTGCTGAACATTAATACAGTAAAACTGAGGTTTACATGGTTCAGAATCATGATTTAAATATTTTACTTCACTACTGCATCCAGACTGGGTCCACCTAGGCTGCCCAAGGGGTGCCAGGGACTGTTCCTGTGAGACAGCAGCTAGGGCATGACGCCAATTACTGACTTCCATCAAATGTCAAAGGTTAAGAAAGGCTGAACTACTCCTCCACCAGAAGGACAAGGTTCTCAGAGCACTACAGTGCTTTTACTAACAGCACAGACCACCAAAACAGGGATAATTACTCTCAATGACCAGTCCTGGATGATAAAGGTTAATTATTTCTGTGCAAGTTACACTGCCTGGACAATCCGGGGATCGAATCCCAATGGGGGCAAGATATTTTGCACCCGTCCAGACCCACTCTGTAGCCCATCCAGCCTCCTATACAATAGGTACTGGGTCTTTCCTGGGGGTAAAGTGGCCAGAATGTTGGGTTGATCACCCACCCCCATCTAGTGCCAAGGTGAAAGCAAGGGTAGAGCTATACATCTACACACCCTCTGGGCCTTTGTGCTCTGTACAGGGTGAACTTTACCTTTACCTTTACATGTAGTTATTAATAAGTAATCTATCATCATCCCATATACGCTTAGGCTCAACAGTATTACTATAAAAATGACATCCATACAGTGACACGTAAGTCATATTAGGAATGGCTATAAAGCTATGTACAGGCCTAAGAGTGATATTGCAATGAAACTACATTAAAAAAACACACACACACACACACACAAAGATTATGGAATCTGACATTGTGTGGTTTGGTAGGCAAGAACCAACACACTGACATCTACCAACCAAACTACATGGCATCACATCACAGACCATGAACTATATACTGTTTCAGTATAATCAATAATAATTAATAAATACAGTGTCTGTGTGTGTGTGTGTGCATGCATGCACCTGCATGCGCGCGTGTGTGTATGTGAATGAGTGCACACACACACACACGTGCACAGGTCATTCAACCGGCAGTGTTTACATAGTATGACTTCCCTGAATAGTGGACACAGACAACATCATTCGTATGTTGGACTTCTGCTCTGGCTGATCACCTGTGAAAGTTTTATCACCTTCAATCAGTGAAGAACCACCAAGCCTCAGATCACTTTGTAAAGTTGAGAAATGAGCACTTCTGGGTTATCACACAGCGACTAGTGGTAATTTCTTACCTCTACTTGCTGCATAATAACCCAGAAGAGCACAGTTCTCAGCTACTTTGCGGCAGAGGCCTGAAATCATGCATTCAGCATAGCTTCACATCACAATTAGTGTGGTGGAACAAGTTTATCATCATACGAAAGCAATCTAACCCACTACCTGAACCACCACAATGCAGCTTACGTATTTCAGAAGCGTTAAACTGGAAGACTGTTAAATGTGGCATGCACAAACCCTGATAGACATGCAGAGCCCTCTGGTGAAGTTTGAACTGGCTGATGTGAGTTGTGTTGTTGCTGAGCGATAATTGGTCCAGGCACCCCTCGCTCACCTCAAGCTCGCAGCATATCTAGCACACACACAACATAGCAGAGTACAATGCAACAGCCTGCCATTCATGACCACATATGTTCAACAGGCCCATGCGGATGCCTTGAACTTTCACAGACTCAAATCCTTCCAAAGGCAGGACTCTGTATACAAAATACAGTACAACATCTGCATGTGCAATTGTCCACTTGACACAATAATGCTACACTAAGTGAATTTACTATACATGTACTGTACTACTGCCACCAGGTGTCAATCCAATTGCAGTTAACAAATATATAAAAACATAAGAGTGGAATAAAGCTTGGCATCATGTTTATTTTACATGTCTAATATCACAAAGCCTCATGAAGTTTCATCAGGAAATTATTATGGTTGTGAATATCATGCTTGACCACAATGCACTTATTTCATTGTGACCCACTCATAAACAATATAGCCCTTGAGGGAAATAATGAACACCAATTCAATAAATATGAATTCTGCAAATTCAAAATATTCTGGAAAGAGAGTAACATTCACACTTAGATGCAAAACTTGAGAGAATAACATTATGCACTCAGTGGTGTGCCACCTAGAGGTACACTACGAACTTTTTTTGAGAAAGGTAAACACTGTAACATTAATTTAACATTCCTTCCACTATTGGCCAAATCTGTCACTTTCTGGTCCTTTCTGTAGTTTTTTATTTTTTTTTCTACTGTCAGATGATGGTTAATGAGCAAAATATTTTTAACCACGCATGTTTCTACTTATACATGAAACACCTGAAATGTACTGTACACTGGCATAAAGCTGTAACTTCAGCTTTACAATCATCTCTCACTGCTCTCCCTGTCTTAAACAGTTCCAGAGATAGTGTGTTTTAAACAGTTGTGTGTGGGAAAAATTTGATCTAGTTATTAAAATTTTTGGATTCATCATGTCCAAAACTAATTAACATAGAGGGATCAAACTTCGTAACAGATGTCCATCAAGTACACAAAATTATAAACAAATAAAAATACAAGATAAACATTCCTTGTTTGAAACAGTTGTGTGTGGGACAAATCTGGCGAATAACAAAAATGGAGATTTGTTATACCAAAAACCAATCGATAGAGAGGACTCAAACTTCATGACGAGGCTTAGGATTGTACGCAATCCTACAAATAATGAAATATGCACATCTTTATTTATAGGACTGGCCCTAAGTGAAAGTTTTACTTTACATATGCAATATGCAAAATGTTTCTAAGCCTATTCATGCCAATTAGTTTATCCTGATGGCCAACAGGTACACAAAATTTTAAAAAGTAAACTAAAATGAAAGGCAAATATTCCCTGTCCCTTGTGCAATGTGACATGGAATTGCACATATTTTGTAAATAAAAAAATAAAAAAAAATTAAAAAAAAAGGGGGGGCAGAGGTTATAGTTTTATGTGCATAATATTATGGATGATAGCAGTGGCAACTGAAAATGTTAAAAATTTCAAATTTCATACCATATTTCTGTAAGATGACCAGCAAATAAATCAACCGTCCTTCACCATTTCCCACTTGCATGAAAATGTCTAAACAAAACGTAATAACTTTGTGCACAATTGTGATGTGACCCCCAATTTTTCAGGTGACAAATCTGGAGGATGGGGGGGGGGGGGACTTTTTATTTTCGGGAAAAAAAGAAAATTGCGCCAGTTTAAACCAAAGTAAAAATTTAAATATTTTTTAAAATAATAGCTTTTT
>Ga0136643_10019626_pt1 | contig 10217 bp, 5 predicted proteins | sample TergutLab28metaG_FD_96883 | JGI IMG/M metagenome (GOLD analysis project Ga0136643, IMG submission 96883) | Labiotermes labralis P1 segment gut microbial communities from Petit-Saut dam, French Guiana - Lab288 P1 (version 3) (version 3) | ecosystem: Host-associated > Arthropoda: Insects >... | reverse complement strand
TGTTGCGTGTGGTTTCCATTTATAAATGCTTTTAACTACTCTTTCATCAGGCATTCTTTCAACATGTCCCACCCAACTCAGTCTCTTACTTTTAATGTGCCTTACTATATTTTCGTGGTTAATAAGGTTTTTCAACTCATCGTTTGTTTTTTGTCTCCATTCTCCATTTGTTTTCTGCGTTGGGCCAAAAATTCTTCTCAATAACCTCCTTTCGAATACCAATAATTTCTGCATAATGTTTTCTGTTAACACCCAACATTCGGATCCATATACTACTACTGGACTATAAAATAATATAAGGAATAAAATTCGATCTTTAAATTTATTAATATAATGTGTTAAAATCGTCCATCCACTCATGTCTGAGCGGCCCGCGGTTACTGGCAGAGACCTTTAGAAGGAAATAACAGGTGCCGACAGAGACAAGTGCAGATTTCGAGATAACAGATATTTACATTGTTATTAATTTGGCTGCCATATTTACCACTCTTAAGAACCAGTGTTGTCACGTTTTAAAATCTCTTCAGTTGGGGTTCGGTAACCAAAGTAGCCAATACTATACTTGTGCACACCTTAAAAATTCGGAATTTTCCGAACGAAGTGAATTCAATGTTCCAAAGCCGACTTAACGTACAATATTGTTCATTGGCTAAGTCGAAATTATTTTTTTCGCCGATTTGTTGAGTGTATGAAATTCGCTTATTTTTGACGAATGAAAGTCACATCAAGAATTACGTGACAAGCGCTTTTGTAGATGTTCTTTAATCCTTGCATTTAAACGACTTGGACACCAAATTATGGGGGTTTGTTAAAACGATTGATATTATGTTCGAACATAAAAGCTTTGAAATCATACTGGAAAATTTTAAACGTGATATCGTAAATTGCACTTTTCAATATTTCTCATACCCACAAAAGCATGATAAATATTGAAATTCATGATAAACCAGACATTCAGAGACTTCAAATGCATTTTTTATTCGTCGCGGATTCAATTATCGAACCATTCTCTTCAATATTTACTCCGATCAGGGACATTTGAAGAAAAATGCAGAATTTATAAATTGTTTCATGTAATATTAGAGAAATAAACTTGGAAAAGTTGCAATGGATTGTTTTGAATAATTCTGAGATGCGTTCGATTTACAGAATAGCTGAATTAAAGGCAAAGATTTGTCAAATTAAGAGCTGAAGTTGGAGAAATTAATTAAAGAAATTAAAAGGAAGAACATTTAAAATTGCAGACAACGAATTTTGATAGCCTGGAATCCGTTTCCCGAAATATTTGCTTTCTGGTAAGTGTCGCATTGGCAGTATTATCGACACATTTGTCTGCACATTTGTGAGGTACAATGTTTTAGTAATTAACTTTACGAAAACTAACTCTAATTGTGCTCTTAATGAAGAAGTTAATGCTGCATGCATGTAGCTCTCAAAACAACAAAAATAAACCTGGCGTTACATATCTCTCAACCTTGGTGCAGCAGTAAAATCTCACTGACAGTAAAATATGTTTCCTTGTTTCGCTTTGCTCTTTTTTAAATATAATATGAATAAAGTTTTGTGGTTTTTGCTTTATTCCTGTCCCAGTGATTTTTTGTTGATTATAAATTATTACATCTACCAAAGCTTCCTAAAATTGCATTGATTTTAATCTCTCTCTCTCTCTCTCTGTCTCTGCTACAATATTTCGTTAGAAACACAAAACAAATGCACGTAAATAAAAGTGTAAAATAAAAGACAAAAAGTTCATAATTCTTTTAAGTTTCGTACAAACTTCTTATTGTTCCCTTGTTACTATTGTGAACTCGTTAATTTTTTTTCTATTGTAAAGTACTAGTTATAAATAATATTTAATTTATAAAACTCTCTCATTTAAACTAACGCAGAAGCGTCAATGTTGAAGTAGGCGTCCGAGGAATGCCTTCAATAATTTTGTTCTGTCTTCTGTGTAATAATATTTATACTGAAAATAATATTTTAGTTAATATATTTACTTTTTTCTTTTGAATAATGGTCAGAGAACAGTCTCAGTTGCTTTCTTATTTTTCTTCATACACCGTTCCTAGAGGATCATCTTATTATAATATATATTAGTTTTTATGGCTCGACAGCCCTAGGGGATCTACGCCTAGTCTATGAGGTTCCTTGATCAAACTTATTTAGACACGTCACATCCGGTATTAGCCCTCCGGACAATCGATCGGCTTGTCGCAGAGACCTTTACCTGACAACACACAACACTCACAACAGACAGGCATCAATGTCCCTGGCGGGATTCGAACACGCAATCCAACAAAAGAAGCAACTGTAGATCCTCGCCTTAACCGCGCGGCTACTGGGATAGGCTCTTATTAGAATATACAATACAATAATTGTAATTTATAGTTAATGTCGGTGGCAGACTGCTAGACCTTATTTGCTGCTCAAAATCCCTATGGGCACGGGAAAGAATTTATCCCAAAATTATCCGCGATTTCGACATGCGCTCCCAAAATGTTTTCCAGCCCTCTCCTAAGTGGAAAAAGTCTAAAAAAATGTCGTTTTGAAGGGGCACCGAATTATTAGCCTTCTTGGGGCGCACCCACGTGTCTCGGGCCGGACCTGCACCTACAGTTTCGTGCTATTCAGTTTTATGTTACGTTTGCAAGAAACAATGAAAATGTTTGTGTTTACATTCACAATTTCCATTATTAGCTATACACGTTTTGCTGGGTAATGGGACATTTATACAACTGTTCTAATCAAGAAGTTGTTTAGGAATAAATGGGTGATTTTTTGTTCCACAGAATGAATTCCTATTTTCCCCCCTATCAAAAATTGGTGGATTCGGCTATGTTTCCAAGAAAATAATAATTAATAACCAGTACTAAACTTCAAAATTCATGATTTATGAGAAAACGCCTGATGAACTAGGTGAATTAACTAGCGAATATTACAACTTCATATGAGGTGTTCATTTTTTAACCCTTATCCTACTAACATGGAGTATATGGTGAGGTCCCAATAATGCCAGCAGATGGCAGATGGTATTTAATTCGGCGTTTAAAGGGTTAATGGGAACTCTGGATACTCCACAAGAAAAAAACAACCTGTGGTTGTCATCATATTATCAGTAACAGATGCACTTCAACCTCACATCACGCAGAAGCATCTCTGGTGCCTTCATCCCACAAGCAATAGACATGTGAACGCTGAATGCTATAAGACGCTCGTAATAATTCACATCGCAGTGACAAAAGCCAAAGTTTTAATCTCAAAACAAGTACAAATATCGCGCGGGCTGATCTTTTAACATTCTTTTATAATTTATTTTCTTAATAATTATACTAACCTTATGAGGTCACCACGCTGTATTTCTGTTTATTAAACCATTGAATAAATTGGCCTGTTTTCATGAAACTTGGCAAGAAATTATGCCACTACAGACCACGTAACGTCGTAATTTTTAATACCCTTCGATCAGTGTTAACAGCTGTGTCACTGTATACGAACATCATGACCTGCGCTTCTCTCATGATCACATCTTTGGCGCACTCGATACAATAGGCAAGTACTCAGTCATTTTAAACCTTTTAGTCCACTCACCATTCCTAATAGTCAGTGATTTGTAACGTATGCAACTGAAATGCCATCGTTAAACGTATATGAAAGAATAGTTTTTGGAATATACAGTACTAGTATAGTTGTACAACGCTTGTATTGCTAACGCAACAAATATCAAGAAGCATCTGACTGATAAGCCTGTTTTCGCAAGCAAATATAACTTACGGATCTGGCGACAATAACTGTCAAAAAATTTAACAGCATATCCTTGACGATGTCCTCATCCATGTGATTATAGCAAAGCGAGCGCGACAAGGTCTTTTGCAATCCAAGTGATTGTAGCTTTTGCAACAAGTGATATGTAAGCTAAGTTTTGCCGGCAGAACGCAGGCCAAATTAAAAATAAAGGAATAGCCGGTGTTCGTTTACAAATCTGGCGAAGTTCGGGTATCTGGGAAGGATAATAACAAATCAGATTTCATTTACCAGCAGATGACAAATTTAGAGAATGCTTCCTATCATTCAGTTCAAAATATCTTTGTTCCTTCTATCTAAAATCTAGATTTGAAATATATAAATCTGCCCATGTGCTTAATTGGTTTAACACGCAATGAAGATGAGCGTATGTGGGTGTGATTTTGCGTGTGTGTGAGGGTGGGGAGGAGCGAGAAGGAAGCATACACCCCCCATTCTCAACCTTGGCACTAAATAAAAGTGACTTGTGGGCCTTTCGTCCCGGGCACTTACACCCGTGGAAAGACACTTCGCTAGCCCACGCTTGGATTAGGCTCCAGGACCGGTGGAAACGATGTGAATAATCAAATATCTTTGCACCTGTCGGGAATGGAAATCCAGTTTCCTGGCTGTCCGGACCGTAATTTGGTCACCGCATTGAATTACTCAATTTCTAGAATAAGATGTACAAAACTATAATTTTAGCTGTACACAGTACTTCAATGCCGTGTATTGAAACTAGGTTCACACGCACTAATTTCTGTTTAACATTATCATACATGTAACCCAGCGTGTATACGCTTCTGTTTTATGTCGTTTTCAAGGGTTACTTGTAGGCTTATGGAAGTCCTGCTTAGTTTATTACACTCTTTTGTATCTAACTGAGCTTTGGAAAGACAGTAAGTTACATAAAATGAACAGCCACCTGTTATTGATTGCAGGACAGTAACTCCCAGGCAGTCAGAATGAGTTAAATATTTTATATACAGAAAGTCTCTTGTAGCTTGATTATACTTACATTTAAAGTGAACGACTCTTTGTCAAAATCAATTAGAAATGCAATGACGTAATAAATTAATAGTTTTCCAACACTTCAAGTAACATATGAAAATGGCTTCATATAGAAGTCGGTATATGTAACGTTAAGTGTAAGAATGTACCCAATAACAATATTTGGCAATGTACGTATAACGTACCATTGTGCTACGTTCGTGTAACCATTGTTGCAGTGGATACGCAACAGTATGTTCTCTAAAGTTTATGGTATTCATATCCGTGCACTGATTATTAAAATTCAAGAAAATACCTACATATGAATTGTATAATAAAGTCTTCTTGAATTTCGACAGGTTCACTTCATGTTTTTGAGCTAAACGTCACTGTCAACAAAGTAAAAATAATTAGTTTTGTACAACAATGTTTTTACGGCGAATTTACGTCGCCAGCAACAATAGAAGGTGCTTAGGTCTTCGATTTTAACCAAATTTGGATTTTCTCGACAGATTTTCCATAAAAGTCCCTTATATCAGATTTCACGTAAATCCGTCCACTGGTAGCCGCGCTGATACACGCAAACAGATGGACAGACAGACAGACGGGTCATGACGATTTATGCAAATGAGCACAAAAACTATGAAGCCCGCAGTTGTACTGGACATCATTGAAACCTAGAAGTGAAGAGAGCAATGGGGAAAAAGAATTAGTGACTGAGGGTATTTTAGAACAAAGCACTATTTGAACAAAGAGGGAGAAAATAACGGAACGAAACAGGTAATTACATGTACATAATGAATACACTAGATGGTGTAATAATGAAGTCTTCATAGTTTGTAGACCTACATACTTCTTCTTCGGTAGCGCTACAGCCCGGGGTGGGCCTTGGCCTTGGCCTCTCGATCCCTTGCTCTGTCTCTCCATTCGTTTATTCCCATCTTTCTCAGGTCCGTGGACACGTCATCCAGCCATCTCATTTTTGGTCTTCCTCTTCGTCTAGGCCTACATACTAGTGACCAATTAAGGATTACGAGTGGTCAGTAAATGTGACGCGTGTGAAGGATATGTCGGGTTTGCTGAAGAGGTGGTTTCGGCAAAAAGTTGGGGGATTTCTTGACCACCGGAATGATCTTCTTCTTAAGGACTGTGCTCTGTGGAAAGGGAGATATGACTTAAAGACGCTGTGATTTGTTAAAATCACACGGCGTCGATGGTAAATGAATGAATATGAACAAGACAATGTACGTATAACGCAACATTGAGGCGCGTTCGTACAATTATTAATGCCGTGGAAAAGCAATAAGTGTTACACATTCAGAGTGTGTGTCTGTAGCCTTCGGTATACAGCATGAAATGCACATGCGCCATGTCATCTGTGGCCTGCCCGGCTGTACAACATTTTTCCACATTATGTCATAAACAACATGATTTTCGAAGAAAAAAAGGTATTGAGCATGAAATAGGTGGTTGATTTTTCTCTACAACTTCTGCCTGAAAAGTTTCTCATACTAAGAAGAATGGAGAGAGATATGATCAAAAATGTATAATGATCTTTATGTAAAGTACCCGTTATTATTGCCAGGTTTTAATGGAACTCGAATTTTCTCGACATATTTTCGAAAAATATTCAAATATCGAATTTAATGAAAATCCGTCAAGTGGGAGCCGAATTGCTCTACGCGTGCGGGAGGGCGGACGGACGGATATGAAGCTAATAGTCGCTTTTCGCAATTTTTCGAAAGCGACTAAAAATTGGCGGAATGACAATGGTAGTAGAAAACGTAAGTACTCGGAGAAAAGCCTGCCTCAGTGTCACTCTGTATACCATAAATCCCACCTTGCAGTTCGAAAGTGGCACCGGGATGTGTTTACCTCCGAGTTCCCTGGATTTGCAGCCTACAGTTGCTTCATCTGCATTTGGAACAGAAGTTTTAAAAGACCGACTAATCCATCGTTCCTGCAGGTAAATTATAACAGTGTACTGGAAATACGCCGCAGTTTGTGTACTCTGCAATTTTAAAACAACATCGTTAAATAACGGACAATCACAGGTGTTTTGAAGACCATTATTGCTGCGCACAACATGCAGATGTGTATACGATAATTCGAATCAATAAGACGATAACTATTGCGTTAATAATTAAATATCCTTGTTGATATTCGAAACGTTTCTTGAGGGGAATGTGGCGGCGGTGGTGGGGAAGTTACATCACTCGCCAACAGGGTCACGGCGCTCCCCTGAATTATAAAGCTAGCTAGGCTGAGAACGCTTCAGTGAATACGCCAGAAGCTACTGGAGTGCATGAAATAGCGGTCTGCAAGAAGCAGGTCATACGAGTTCATTTCGTCGCGTCGCTCAACGTGCAAAACACCGTAACATACCTGACTCTCCGTTACGGAATAACAGCGCTTACCTGACAGGGAATAAAAGGTAAGAAAAGGTTAATATTGTGACTTCTGGCGTTATTTAAATATTTGCTCTTGTCAAAGTGGAGACTAGGATTCTGACATTGTTTATTTTGTGCATTTCGAATAAATTGCCCTACACAGCACAACGGCACATGATACCGCGACGTGATACATAATGGATCAAAAACAAGATCAGAAGTTTTTATACAATGACGAAAATAACGACACACTAAAGTGCATAGAATGTTAACGACATTTTACGAGATCTTAGAGTTTTAAGTGAATGGCAGAAACAATTTCGCTATAATATGTTTCGCTGTTGTAATGCATTATAACAAGTATACAGAATTACTACCACAGTTTCTTACAATTTGAATTTAGCTCCAGAAATGCTACACTATAATATGTATTACAATTGCAGTCTATTATATTTTAGTGAGTTTTAAATATTGGTGTACAGAGGCTCTGAAAATAGCAGAGTTGCGCCAAAAAATGTAGAAGGAAACAAAGACCCTGTTTTTACGTACGTAAGATGTGATATGTTGGTTTAATAAACGTCCGGTTTGGTTACTGGGATATTTCAACATTATTATTATTATTATTATTATTATTTAGTTAATATTGAGACAAAAATATCTGTTGCTTATATAACATTTTAACGGACACTGGCTCACATATATGCCACCTGGACCGAAGTTGTATAACTCGGTATTTCGCCTAGTTTCGCTTGATTTTCGGAATAATCAACCATTATTAGTGCAGCTAAATTGATTTTATTATATATATATATGTGTGTGTGTGTGTGTGTGTGTGCGTGTGTGTGTGTGTGTAACTTTTTTTCCGTAATACAATAACCGAAGCGTTATGCTTTGTTTAAACAGCATGGCCCTTTGAGAAGTTAAGGCAATATCCTTAACTTGTGTTTTGATGTCAGTGGAATGATTTATGTTTCGTATTTGGAAAAAAAACGCCAGAATCCACGTTCCTATCAATTTACAAACTGCGTATCCATTAAAGTAGTATTTTACCGCGTGGTTATATTTTGGTCAGGAGCCCTTGACTGGCCGGAACCACGTAGCACCCTTGATGAAGGGCGAGAATAATATTTAAAAATATCCTAGCAGTATAAATTTGAAAAAGTGAAGTGAATTCAGCTGGCTCACGATGGGCTGTAATCACGGAATTTTTGGAAACACCTTAATGAATCGTCGGATAGTTTATTTAGTTGTCTGATTGGAAAATTTAATGACGCTCACTTGACTGCATGTCGAAAGAAATAAACAGGTAAATTATTATTGAATTCAAAACAGCGGGAAGCTGAGCGACATGTCTTACACTGTGTTTCCTAGAAGTTTGAGGAAAACTACGAGAAACATACATTGACTGATTTTGATGTTTTGCTGACCGTGCATCTCAGTTTAATCTTAGCAATTGACCAACTTAATGCACAAATTCTAGTTTTTTTAAAAAATAAGTTTATTATATTCCTCCACATGTTTAAAGCACTGTTGTGCTCTAAACATGTGGAGGAATATAATACACTTATTAAAAAAAAAACAAGAATTTGTGCATGAAGTTGGCCAATTGCTGCGATCCACTGTTGGAAAATGTCATATGTGGAATGCGAAGAATGAGTTCTTGATCATAGGTTGTTCGTCAAGAACGATAATTCTGAAAGAGGAACAGTTCTCAATTAGGATACGTGTGCCGCGAAACCGCGGTTTCTCTTTCAACAACAAGGAAGTTTACTCAAAAATACGAGTATCACATAATAGGTCTGCTACATTTAACCTCGTATATTGATGACGTAACAGTTTTTTTCTAAATGAAAATCCACATTGTAGGGCCCATTGAAGCGTAATCTCTAAGAATTATCACAGGATCGTTCTCTTAGGGCATGGCCGTATTTACAGCGGACCAACTGTGTTTTGGCAGCACATAAGCCTATTCACTTTTTTGATAAATGTTACATACAAAAGAAAATTTATTAAAAGAAAGTAAAGATTAGTGTGAACAGGACAGTAACTTTATCGCATTGTTGTCTAATTACAAACATGTAGTTGTTCATTAATTTATCAGACCTCTTCAAACACAAGTAGTCCATTTTACGTCATTCATTGAATTCTGGAGCTTAAATACAAAAGACAGAGTTTAGGGTTATGTAAAGTAGACCTAGGCTGTAATGTGTTTAAGATGGCGCATGTCCGTCGCATTATTAAATACAAATAAATATTTCAATCAGTCAACACGGCGTTATATTCAAGAAGAATAAAGGCTGAGTGTTTCGGTTAAAAATTATTAGCCGTCATGAGATCCAATTATAAGAATAAAAAGGGGACATTTTGCATAACTGCATTTCAGGTTTGATATCTGACCCTTCACAAGCTAAAATACACACATGGTGCAAAATATATAAAAGCCTGAAATGTATGAATATAATAAAAAATAAAAAAATTGTAAACAGAGTAATATGACGTAGACAATTAGATATGAAATTGTTGGAAGCGACGTTTGTATATTCCAGGCGGATCATCGAAGTGCAGAAAAAGTGCGTGTAGATTAGGACTAGCTGCAATTCTATTCTTGTTTTCCGATGTTTGTTTCCGTATCTTATTCTGCAACATGCAACAAGAGAGGCAATATATGACTTACCATATATTCTCGAATCAAATCCGCACCCTTTTAACAGCTTCAGAGGGCTAAAAAATCAGATGCTGATTAGAATCGCGTGCGAATTAGATTCGCGGTCGTGAGCTGGATTTTGGAAAATTGGTAGAGCCGCTGTACGTGCCATAAGAAAAATAAAATAATTTATTATTTATTTATTTATTATTTATAATATTATATAATATTTGTAATTTATTATTCATCGGACTCGCCGTCATCTACATGAATGTACGAAACATTTAAATGGCCGCAACGCTAATCAGCTGTGGTGCGTTTCTACCGCTGGCAGTTAAATGGCCACTTCACACACGGCGCGTTAGTCGGATAACGGTTAAAGCATTGGTAATATCCAATATTATTCAATCAGT
>Ga0136643_10019624_pt1 | contig 10217 bp, 4 predicted proteins | sample TergutLab28metaG_FD_96883 | JGI IMG/M metagenome (GOLD analysis project Ga0136643, IMG submission 96883) | Labiotermes labralis P1 segment gut microbial communities from Petit-Saut dam, French Guiana - Lab288 P1 (version 3) (version 3) | ecosystem: Host-associated > Arthropoda: Insects >... | reverse complement strand
TATTTTTTCTGTCCGGAATAGAAGAGACTTGGGCCTATCCCACCCCCCCCCCCCACACTTTCCATAAGCACCCCCCCCATCCATCCTCTTAAACAAGCAGCAGCTTTCAAGTCCAAACAACCTATTCAAACGGTGGCTTGCTCTAATTGACTGTGTGAATATACCTGTGACGTCAACCTCTATTATTCTCAATTAACAGGTATCAACAGTATATTAATGTGCAACAAGACGCAAACATGTGAAGCTGTGTCACACACACCCTAACAGCTCTATACATTACAATTAAATTAATAGCATCGCGACATTAAAACCGGTCACTTGAATGTCCCACATGTGAAGACGGTCGAGCCGTAATGTGATTGCTACAGAAATCGAAGTAACGATAACAAATTGAGTAGACAACAGATATCACGGGACTTCTATTAAACATATAGCGACCGTGCTAACATACTACTCTGAAAGATAAAAGATTGATCTCTTCAGTGCGTCTTTACCAAATGCCTAATTCTTACCAAATGCCTAATTCAGAACACGTAGTCGGTATAGCGACTACGCTACGGGCTGAACGGCCCGGGGTTCGAATCCCGGTAGAGGCAAGAGATGTTTCTCTTGTCTAAAATTTTCAGACCGGCCCTGCGGCCCACCAAGCCTCCTATTCAGTGGGTACCGGGGTTTTTTTTCCGGGGGTACGGCGGCCGAGGCGTGAAATTAGCTACTCACCTCCACCTACTGCCAAGGTTAAGAATGAGTGGAGCTATACCTCTACTCCCCTATATGCCTTGCCACAACAGACATGTTAGATGTGACGTTGCCTCTGGCCACTCCTCTACAGCAGGACTAGAGGTACTACTCCAGTCACTCTTAGTCTTGGCAGTAGGTGCAGGTGAAGAGAAGGTAATACAGGTATAGCATGAGATGCTAGCAGTTTCGTAGGCAAAAAGAAAGTTGGACAATCCGACGGCGTAATGCTATTCTGTTGCGATCGTACTGTTAGTGTCTCTAGATTTATAGTTCGTGGATGTTAACTTGTGACGATCTGCAGCAAAACACTTGCAAAAAGTATTTTAAATGACAACAAATAGTGTCAGTTTTCTACGCATCATAACAACGGATCTACAATCAAACACTCCCAGTTGTATCGGACACCAGAACATGGTACGGCAAAGTAAAGCTCTCCCTGTGCACTCCATGAAGGCATATGGGGAGTGAAAGTACAGCTCCCCTCACCCTTAACCTCGGCAACAGATATAGTGACTGGTCTGTTTTTTGCCCCAGTCGCCGCACCCCCGAGAAAAGAGTCGTCCCTATTCAGTTGGAGGCTGAGTGGCCCACACAGTCGGTCTGAAAGATCTACGGAAGATAAAAGTCTCTTGCCCCTGCCAGGAATCGAAGCGAAATTTTGCGGTCCCTGAGCCTAATCCCTATACCGACTATAAATTCAATCATATTGAAAATCTTTGACTTTCACCAACAAGCCTTGTTCCAGTATCCCGTGTATTTTTACAGGTTCACGTACATTCTACAAGTGAATCTGTAACTGCAGCTAAGTCAGATGTTGCAACAGCGACGAAAGAAGCCTTTAATTACGCGCAGGGCGATGGGTAGGACCACATACGGTGCAGGTGCGCGCAAGAATGTACACGGGCTTTCGTATAAAGCGTTGGCTACGTCTGTCCGAACATAACGGTAACTGAAATGACTCGAAAAACATCTCGTGAAAATCACCAGCTCCCCGGCATCCATTTCCACGAATATCCATTCGGCGGTTCTCTAGCTGTTAAATGCGTACAGACGGACGTAGGAAAGAGGACAGTAAATGGCACTCACCAGTGGCATTTACTACGCATAGAACTGATTTATCGGCTGCAGACACGTCATACAATAAGGATCTGGAAACGTCTGTAATCTTCACGCAATTCCTTTATGGCGCTGCGGCCCAACGCGGGCCATGGCCTCCACATTCTTGAGGTTTATAGATCACACACAACAACAAACCACAGTCGACAGGACTCCCCTGGACGAGTGATCAGCTCGTCGCAGAGACCTCTACCTGACAACACACAACACTCACAACAGACATCCATGCCGCCAGCGGGATTCGAACCCAGATCTCAGCAGGCGAGCGGCTGCAGACTTCACGCCTTAGACCGCGCGGCTACTGGGACCGGCATCACGTAACTTACTTTACAAAATTCCTTATTAATCGTCATTTTTGCGTCTTTTTGCTTGGAATCAAGGTGGATAATTCAGTTAGTTGACAGAACGCGGTATTGGAGGTGTCTGTTAAGTGCGCCCCCATCAGGACACACGTGCACCAGCCCGTAGGGTATAGCATTTTAAATGGAATAATATTAAGCTCAAAAATACTCGTGGCATAAAACACGTCTTTGCTTTAAAAATGTAAATTACGCGCTTACATTTGTATGTTGTCGTTTCACGAAGAACCAGCGCCTGAAGACGTGCACTCACATGTTCGTTCACGTCACCTGTGTGGTAGTGACGGGTTCAGACGCGAAAAGAGAGAAACAAACCTAGACGTTGTGCCACATAATTCCGGGATCGTTATAAAATCTAATTAAAGTCGTCACAAAGGACTGCTCGCGCAATGGTCATTTTTGTGTTTTGATGTTTTCGATCAAGGTAACCCACTCGGAATATGTGTGGAATGTATGTGGACTGACGAGGGTTTACAAATCGGCATCCAAAAGCTCCGTTTGAAACATGCTACCATTCCTGTCAAGAATCAGGGCAGCTCAGCTGGCATATCGATTATGCTACGGGTTGGACAACTGAGGAATTGTGCTTCAATTCCCGACAACGGCATGAGATCTTTTTAGGCACGTTCGCAAAATTGTGACAAACGACTATTAGCTTCGTCACGTCTGTCTGTCCGTCCGTACACATGCAACAACTCGGCTCCCACTGGACGAATTTTCATGAAATTTGAGATTTGAGTATTTTTAGAAAATCTGTCGAAAAAAATTCAAATTTCATTAAAATTTGACAAGAATAACGGGTACTTTATATGAATAACATTATACATTTTTATCGTATCTCGCTCATTTCTTCTTAGAATGAAAAATCTGCCACACAAAAGTTGTGGAGGAACTCAAAACACATTTTATGTTTGATAACTTTCTATTTTTCGAAAATCGTGGCGTTTATGAGATGTGGAAAAATACTGTAGACCCGGACAGACCACAGATGACAATATGGCGCATGCGTATTCCATGCTGGATACCTAGGGCAACAAACACACTCTCAGAATACGTAATACTTATTGCTTTTCCACTGCAACAATGGTTACACGAACGCGCCTCAGAGTTACGTCATACGCTGCCTGTCTTGTTTTTTTTTAAATCGTCTAGAACAGATCTGCGACCCAATTCACATCCAAGGCTGTTTCCTACCCATTCAAAAGGCCGCGGCACGCTGACCACTCACCTCTATACAGTGCCGAGATTCAGAAAGTATGATGCTATACCTCAACTCATACACCTTCAAGGCGTGGTGCGTAATTCAGCACAGCTACATTTTTCCATTCTTGTCAGTTTATCCATGTGTTATTCCTCACTTCAAATGCCACGTACATAATTAAAATATTACGACTACAGTCTCAAGGGACGTGATGCCATGTAGTTTGATAGAACGGCACCAAAATTTCGGAGCAATCCGCTACCTCCACCTTCAGAGTGGAAGTCCCTAATCTTAATACTCAGTGCCCTCGGTGCATCATATCTTATACATACACTGCACTTCCCGCGTCATACGACGCACTCTTTCCCCTGAACATGTCCCCAGAAGTCACCCTCCGTTTTAATACCGGGTGAAGAATTGTTACATAAGCAGCCTATTAAATCACGAAAAGTACTTTGCTAATTGTAAGGTGCGTAATATCATTTGTACCAACTTACGGACCGGAAGCGCGGTGATTAAGTAGGCCTCACGTGCAAAATCTCGATTGTTTCCAGGTTGCAAACTAGTGTGCACACCCACACCGACGAAGAGTAAGTGTGAAATGGCTTCACCGAAACAAGAAGTTCTGGAAAGAACTAAAGACGTCAATTCCTATCAAATGTTTCACTCCATATAAAAACTATAAACCAGTACTGTGTTTTGGACAGTCACGATGCATAAGAGTGTCCAAACAAAAATCGGTTCAAAATAAGCTTAATAGTTTTAATGAGAAAATGTGTTACTGATGTGCAACATATATTAAACTTATTCCATCGTCTTGTTTTTAATTAGAAGCAGCCACAGTTTCGGAAGATGGCTCCGCTTACGTCATCACGCAAAAACAAATTATAAAACCTTTTTTCTTTGTTTCACTCTACCTTTGGATATGTTTCAATATATCAAAAACGCCAACGAATGGACAGTCACAGGGTCATAACAGGGCTTTCAGTTGATTATTTAAATAACGAAAATTTCGCGATAACCCTATTTATTTTGGTCAATTTCTGATTAAATCACCTTCAACGTAACACGCAGAAATACGAGTATCTGAACTTCATCTTCACTATGTAAAAGGAAAAGCTGTCCCCGTCCACTCCAAGAAGGCGTATAGGGGAGCAGAGGTATAGCTCCACTCATTCCTAACCTCGGCGTTAGACGGAGGTGTGTGGTCAACATCACGACCCCCAGGAAATAACCCCGTGCACACTGAATAGGAGGCTTGGTGGGTCCAACATCCCGTCTGGACGTTTTGGGGAAGAGAAAAACCTCTTGCCACTGCCGATATACGAACTCCGGACCATCCAGCCCGTAGCGTAGGCTCTATATACGCTACGGGCTGGTTCCTCATCTTAAGTGCGAGTAATTCTTTACCGTTAAATTTGACTAGATTATAAAACCGCAAACTACCGCAAACCGCAACCATTTCTGCATACACTTTGCATACTTTGGACACAGAATTCACTGCGGAAAACTCGCCGTCTTTTATTTTTGTCGCCGGATGGCTGTTAACTACTGGAGGCAGCCGAAATTCCAGTTGTGTATATTAAGGATCTCAGCTGCCAAGTAATTCCCGTACCCCCAATTAGCAGATCTTCAGGTTCGGAATAAACCTGATTACTGAAACCACTCTTCTGCATACGCACACAGGAGCGGAGTGTAGGCAGTTTCAGATTGTCCAGGAGAGAGAATGAGAGTAAAAGGGAGAGGAGAAAATGTGCAGACCAGGCCAGAGGGCTGTTATGGGGCCCAGGGGCATCACGTACAACATTAAGCTCGCCCTAAACCGACTGTGTGAATCTCTCCCCTCACCCAAACCACTCTCAATCCACCTACTGTTCTAGCAGAGGAACACACATGCCGTACTGTGCAACGAATGCACTAGGTCTTCTTCATGGCTGTTTTAATAACTTTTGCAAGGCATAATGGACGTGGATGAACACAGTGGTACCAACTAACCGCTTGTGGTTTGAGTAAAAAGTCTAAATACCTTCTATAGGACCACTGAGACCCATAGCCGTCGACGATACCCGTCTCTCATGTTACTTTTAAAGTCACACACGATCTAAAAACTACCTTCGGGATTAAATTTCTTGCATTTTTTTAAATTAACTAATTAAGTAATGTGCCAAGGCGTAATAAAGATAAGACACAGAAGCTGAATTCGAAACTAGAACTTTTGCTTCTCGGAATGGAGCTCCATACAACGCAACGTTGTCTGTTCTATCCTTTGACAGAAAAGGCCACCATGTAGGGTACATTCCATAGCAACTTCCGCTAGCACAGAACTACATATAATTGCTATCGAACTTTGTGAAATTTCAACTGTAAAATTTTACAGATCCCCATCCTTTGCTACGATTTGCACATACAACCCTTGAATTGACCCTCTCGTATCCATTATAGCTCTTGAGGGAAAACATAAAAATCACAGTTTCACTGAACATGCAAGCCAAAACCTTTAAAAGTTCTCGTAAGACAGCGCGACAGAACAACGAGCACCACCACCTAATGACACCTCTTATAAACAAATGGCATGGTTGAAATGCCGACCAAGGCACACCTATCGACTCTTCACAACGCCATATGTTTTCGGCATTCACTGGCGATCTATTTCACGTGTCCATAACTGAATTATTTAACACAAAGTGACAAAACTCACGACAGAATTTCAACTCTTATGCTCTAATACAGCGTAATTCTCCTAACTGACCCCACTCGCAATCACTTCCAGTCTAGCCGCTTAATTTATACACGAAGTTCACTCATCCGCTAGTTTCAACGCTGCCCATTGGAGAGACTGTGAGGTCCCTGCGACACATCTGCAGTTACAACACGTATTTCTGTATGATGCACGATAAATACACTTTGCAACAAGAAGTTTCGTCATAAATTCAAATATGAATTTCCGGATGTGCCATTTCCATACAAAAAAAAATATTTAAAATATTAGCATAAGCTTCGAGCACCAGGCTCAATTTTAAAGAGTAAGAAATACACGGACGATACATGCTGGGGAAAAAACTGGACAGAACTGTTGCTAGATAGGAGACATCTCGAAGAAAACAAGAACTGTCAGTTGGTGTGTCTATCAAGCAATGCATCACAACTGGATAAGTTACATCCGTTGAAGACAGTTATGGTTCACAAACTCTAAGACTCGGATTGTGAAGTAAGACTGAAGTCTGTGAACTGGTACTGTTACGGGATGCAGGGTGGGGAAGTCGACTTTATATTCGTTCTGTTTAGCGATGAATCTTGGTTTCAAGTCAGTGTACACATAAACGCTCACAATAACAGGTACTGGTCTGCATTAAATCTCACGTTAATCCATATTAAGATTTGAGCGCGCTCATGTGTGTGTGTGTGTGTGTGTGTTTTCAGCAAATGCAGCAATGATTACTTGGCCCATCTTCTTATCAGACCATAAATTCACACAGACGCAATTTTTTAACACCTGGTGGATTATGCAAAAACAAAGGTCTATGCCTTTCTTCAGCGCACCGCATTAAAGTAGGGCTCGTGGACCCCCACCAACGGCGAACTGGAATAGTGGCGATCGCTGTCATACCTGCCATCCCCGAAACGGTCCGAGCGTAAAGTGATGTGTGTGGCCATTCAGTAAAATGCTGCTGTGTATATAGACAGACACAGACACGTGGTATGTGCTGAACTGTCGTATTATAATACTCGCTTGAATCGTCTTAGAGGGTCCCGTGCACTCCGACCAACGTGCTCTAATTCTAAACATGGAAGATGCGAGGTTCTCACAGCGGTACTAAAGAAAACTAAAGTCTTCTGGGATATTACGCCGTGTAAATCGGTAAACAGTTATCTACGTTTCGGAGAAGCCTGCTGTCCCCCACCTACAGTGTTCAAGTAGTGAAACAGTGACTTGACGTTGTGTCGATTGGTATTACCAAAATTTATGAGAAGCTGAATGCCTCCATCTACAGGTTCCAAGTTTGTAACATGCAAACGGAGTCTCTGAAACGTCGGTAACTATTACCAATCAAGACGGCGTCATATCCCACATTATTCTAATATTAATTTTAAACTCTTTGCAACTACCGAGCACGAAAGTCGGTCCACCAACCCTTGGGACGTAATAAAAATGCGCGAGGGCAAGCTCCGTTGTACTTTAAAGTATGGTAATCTATTGCGTTCAGTCCGTACATTTACTGACTCTACACTGAAATGGAATGCGTTGCCTAGTTACGTGCAATGAATGTCAGAAGATGCCTCAATAAAAGAGAAATTTTCTTCAATATCCTTACATAATCCTGAACCACAGAGTTGCATAAAAGTGTACCTTCTTGTACACATTTCCTACTGAACTTATTTTCCATTCCAAAGCAGTCACCATCTAACTGTAACTACCGAAAGAGTAACATTTTGAACAACCGTCATACTTTAAATTCATAATTGCATGAACATGCGGCATATAAATATTGATTTCGAACAGAAACTGCATACAAATGTTTGGGTCTGCTCAGTTCGACAATGCGAACTTTGTACATACTGCGTGAAATTAAGCGAAGTAAATTAACATGTAACACTACCAAGTTACAATTACGCATTTCAGTGACTCAAGTACAGTGCGTTTATCACTACTGGCGGAGATGAATTAACAATTTAAAGACGAAGCGCAGATTATTTTATTTAAAGACCCAGTTCGTACCGCGCTCTAAACACTTTTAATCTCGGCTATAAAAACCAATCAGTTTATGTTTTAAGTGAGACAAGTCGCTGTTTGTTCTCAGATAAATACAAAACACATAAATTCAGTTTGGACAGAAAGTACAATTCTTGAATGTTAAACCTGTTGGTGCATCACGTAACCGGTAGGCTTTAAAAGGTTAAATACGTATCAACAGAACAGATTTTTCTCTTCTCCTCAGCGTCGAGAACCTGCTGTGTTATCCACCCAGCCTCCTACTCAATTGGTACCGGTTGCTCTTTCTCCTGATGTAGAGCGGTCAAGGAGTGAAAATGATCATTCAACTGTTATCTATTGCCGAGGCCAAGACTTAGAGGAGCTATACCTCCGGGCCACCACCTGATATCATGGTTCGCAAAAAGACGTCTTCAATTCTGCGTACATTAAAGAGGCCAAAAAAGAATACCTGGTACCGTGTGGAAGGAAACGATGACAGCTTGAATGAAAATGCATGAGACACATAATAATGTAACTCTCCAGAGATTTTATTAGAACGATTAAATCAAAGAGGCTGACATAAGTGGGGCATGTAATTAGCATGAGAAAGATGACAATGTGACATTAAAGGGTACATTAGTCTTCTGCGGAACAAGATAACGACATTTCTGGTACCTTAAACTGGCAGTAGCTTGGTCAGCTGAGAGGCAACCAGCTTCCCAAGGAAGAATCTACTCCATCAGTTAGTTACGGAGCGATATCTACGACTGAAGAATGGTTAAAACAGCGAAATCCAAAGGACTTTTACCGAAACGGCTTTGATAAACTATTTTTTTATTTCACAGGCATGCAGAAATTTTATTAAGCTATAATCAAAATGAAATCGATATTATTTTGAAATGCAGGTTTTAAGGTCCTGGTAAGCACACTGTGGTCCCTCGGTAATCCGGACAGCGGTAATCCGGATCCCCTGGTGGTCCGGAAATAATGGGCCAAATATAGCCCAGAATTTCCCACTAAAATTATTATTACAATATATTATTATTATTGTTGTGGACTGGTATCATTTTTATGTAGTATCTGTGTTTGTGTGCTGGCTTTATAATTAGCACTTGCGCTGTTCAACCAGCACGTCAATAAACATCCATACAATAACAATAATTACAATTATTATACTGTTAGGTACAGTATTTCCGATTTAAGAAATTTTACTTTATCACTGTGTGATGATCCCTTTATGTTAACTTACCACACAATCTCCTCTCCCCCCATATAGCCCGAATGATGTTGCTCAGGTGTATTGTGTCTACAGCTGGATAAGGGAAATTCGAACGTAACGCATTCCAGATGACGTTAAATTCCAGAAAACAGCAATAAAAAATCAGAATAACGTATTATAAATATTAATAATTAGTATAAGGCCTGAAAAAACTTCAACGGAAAAATTTGGCAATTCCTGTCTGTAGCTATGTTTTCCACATACATTTTCCATTATTGACTCATCCTTGAGGGACAATGTGAAACAAAAATTGCATAGAACCTTCACAACAAGCAAGTGAAATTTTTTTGAAAAAGAAACATTGTTAGAGGACACATGGTGCAGTTAACAGAAAAAACTTTTATCGACAAAGGTGGAAACTGCAATACCCAAGACTGGGCACCTCTCAGCTGCTCCACGGCGACAAACTGTGAATAACTGACTGTTTGGGTATGGAATAACGACAAAATTTAAACTCTTATATCTTCAAATGTTTCTATAACATATAAAATAAATAACTCGTAATTCTTTAACAGTTCTGCCGTAGCCTACTAAATTGTTCTTCCGGGACTCACCTGCTCCAGGTATTTATAAATAGCCCTGTCCTGATCTCCCCCTCCCCGTTCCGCAAAAATACCTGCTTTATACAGGGCGAGTCTCTCGCTAGAGGCCCCAAACTATTGTCTATGTATACAGTCGAACAGCGCGGGTTTCTCGTTCGTAAATACTGGCAAACAGGTTCATTTAAATCATGCCAGAGGGCATTTCGAACGGAATTTAGTGAAAGACGTGCACCATCGAGGTGTTGCATCCAGAAACTGGTTAAAATGTTAGAGGCAAGGGGAAGCC